>Ga0224501_10000975_pt1 | contig 21925 bp, 24 predicted proteins | sample SF_Oct11_sed_USG_4_FD_169105 | JGI IMG/M metagenome (GOLD analysis project Ga0224501, IMG submission 169105) | Sediment microbial communities from San Francisco Bay, California, United States - SF_Oct11_sed_USGS_8_1 | ecosystem: Environmental > Aquatic > Marine > Sediment | place: USA...
CTAACCTTTGCAGTTCCATCCAACACAGCGTTTCAATGGCAAGCGCCCAAGCAGCCCTTAACAATTCAACCCTCTGCTGTAACTGGAACTGAATGTGGATAAAAGGCTTAAGTTGTTGAAATTGACCGTCTTTCAGTTCAGAGAGCTTTTTAGGTGTTAAACGCTATATGTCATGGGATACGGACAAATGACAGAGAGGCATCTGGACTACTTCTTTACAACCACTGAGACTGCAAAAGAGGAGCAAAGGGAGTCTTCTTGCTCCCCAGAAAGCGTGCACCAAGCAAGCGGACGCGTAGTTTTCCGGTCTGCGGCACCCAAGGACTTGCCTCCATCGTATTTTGTGTCTGCTACTTATAGCGGTGAAAAGGGGTCTGCTTGCATCAAACTGTACGAACCAGAGTCGGAAAGAATCTATCTCTGGTATGACACAACAGGACACAAGCCCTATTGTCTCACCAACCTCTCTCCCAGTGAACTGAAAAAAATAGGCCGTTTGACCGCTCATCCCGGGCTTGTCGACTTCGAATCCGTGGAAAAGTATGATCCTCTTCTCGATCGTAAAGTGATCCTAACGAAAGTTGTTGCTGAAGACCCCTTGTCGATTGGCGGTCGCCCGGGAGGCTGCATACGAGACATCATACCAGAAGAATATCCAAAGATAGCGGGAGCAGAACAGGAAGCAAAAGTTTGGGAAGCCACCATCAGATACTACCAAAGCTACATTTACGATCGGGATTTGGCTCCAGGCATGATCTACAAGATTGAAAACAACAAGCTTGTTCGTGTTAGACACGAGCCCTCCGAGAGGATGGTTAAGGAAATTTGTGGATTGTTCCAAGGAGAACCCGAAGAGTACCTGCAGCATATAGAAGGGTGGGCGAGGCTTCTGGAGTACCCAGCCCCAAAATTCCGAAGGGTGGCTCTAGATATCGAGGTTTCTACACCCATACCAACCCGCGTCCCCGACCCTCGTGAGGCAGCCTATCAGATCATTTGCGCGTCTCTTCTGGGATCCGACGGAAAGAAGAGGATTCTGCTTTTGAAGCGTGAGAGAGTTGAAGAGGGAGCTGAGAAACTGCCTACAGACGTAAGCGTCGAGTATTTTGATTCTGAGGAGAAACTAATCTTAGCCATCTTCGAGGCGCTTTGGGAATACCCCTTCGTCATAACATTCAACGGAGACGACTTTGATCTTCGATACCTGTGGCACAGAGCGCAGAATTTAGGCATAAGGAGAGACAGGGTTCCCATCGAGTTGGGGAGGAGGGTTTGCCTTCTCAAAAACGGGGTTCACATCGATCTCTACAAGTTCTTCTTCAATCGGTCGATTCAGATTTACGCGTTCGGTCGCAAGTATCGAGACATGACCCTAGGAGATGTCGGCAAAGCCCTGTTAGGACTAACCAAACTTGAACTCGTAAAGTCCATATCCGAATTAACATGCACTCAGTTGGCTCGGTACTGCATGAGGGACGCCGAAATCACCCTCAAACTGACCACCTTTGACAACGATCTTGTTATGAAACTCATCTTGGCCCTCACGAGAATCAGCCGCATGCCCATGGAAGACGTGAGCCGACAGGGAGTTTCACGTTGGATCCGGAACTTTCTCCACTACGAGCATAGGCGCCAAAACACTCTGATCCCAAACGCGGAAGACATACTGGCGCTGAAAGGCGCAACAGTCACGAAGGCTATCATAAAGGGGAAGAAGTACAAGGGGGCAATCGTGGTTGAGCCTGTGCCCGGCGTCCATTTCAACGTGAAAGTGATGGACTTCGCCAGTCTATACCCATCCATCATTAAGGTTCACAACTTGGGTTACCAGTCCATCCGTTGCCCTCACAATGAGTGTAGAGACAACAAGGTCCCTGAAACCCCGCACTGGATATGCAAGAAGCGTAAGGCCCTTGAAAGCTTGCTGATAGGCGCGCTTAGAGACCTCAGAGTTAGGTGGTACAAACCGAAATCACAAGACAACTCGTTGCCCCGCGGTTTGCGAAGCTGGTACAAGGTTATACAGAGCGCCCTCAAGGTCATACTCAACGCAAGCTACGGCGTGTTTGGAGCGGAAACGTTTGACCTGTATTGTCCACCCGTGGCCGAAGCCACCGCCGCCATCGGAAGACAAGCCATAACCCAGACGGTAAGCAAGGCTCAAAGACTGGAAATCGAGGTTATCTACGGAGACACGGACAGCATCTTCTTGAAAAACCCGTCTCAAGACCAAATCGACGTCCTATCAAACTGGTCGGAAAAGGAGCTTGGAATGCAGTTGGACGTAGACAAGGTCTACCGCTACTCGGTGTTCAGTTCCAGAAAAAAGAACTACCTCGGGGTTTTTCCCGACGGAAACGTGGAGGTCAAGGGACTCACCGGAAAGAAGAGACACATCCCCATTTTCATCAAGAAGGCCTTCGAACAGATGGAGGAGCGGCTGAGCCAAGTAAAGTCTCCATCCGAATTTGAAGAAGCAAAAAGAGAGATTCGAAAGATCATTCGCAATCGATACTTGAAGTTGAAGAGACGAGAGTGGGGGGAAAGCCCCGACGAACTAGCCTTCAACATTGTTTTGGGAAAAATCCCTAAACACTACAACAAGACCACTCCGCAACATGTGAAGGCCGCGATGGAGCTTGAAAAAAGAGGACATGAGCTGAAGGCAGGCGACCTCATAAGCTTCGTGAAGGTGGTCAAGGAACCTCACGTTAAGCCTATTCAGCTCGCCTCTAACAGCGAGATAGATGTGGAGAAATACGTGGGATACCTCCACTCAACCTTCGATCAGATTCTAGACGCTTTGGGATTAGACTTCAACGAAATCATTGGATTAACAAAACTTGAACGCTTCATGTAGGGAGGAAACGTTCTAACTGTACTCTCGAAACGTGTAGTTGCACTTGGTGCACCGGAAAAACTGTGTTGAGGACTCGTCGCTCCCCCTGGTTTGCACCTGCCACACATAGGCCACACGGTTCCCACACTTGGGACACTCTATCTTAACCGTGGGCAGGGTTCGCAGCTTCTGCTCCTCCCTCCCAATCACCGCTATGAGCTCTTGCGGGCTGTGCTCTATGGTCTTCGCGACAGCTACTACTGGGCCAGCCGCTGGTTTTTTGTAGCTGCACTTTGGGCATGAGAGTATGAGTGTGCTCTTTTTACCTTTTTTCTTCTTGGCTGGAGTTAACCTCATCCCACACTTGGGGCAAAACTCCATTTTACACCACCATACATCTAACTAAGCCCTTTCCTTTATTTCGGGTCTTTTAAATCTTTCTTTTAACCGAGCAGAGCCCAGACGCTATTATGTGAGCTACTCTTAACGCTTCGGGAACGTTGCTTCGTGTAGAAGTGCTCCTCAAAATCTTTCCAGCATCCTTTTCCGAGATCCCTGCAATCTGCATGTACACGGCTTCTTCAGCCCCTCGCGTGCGCACCTCGATAATTTTTCCGGCGTTCTCCATCGCTTTCCACCGTTTTTCACGTTCAGGCAAGTTTTCAAGAGCTTTCCTTATCTCTTCAAAGTCAGGCTTCTCTCGGGTAACCGCTATGAATGGCAACCCCACTTTTTCAAAGAGCTCCTTTATGTCCACCACGTTGAAACCTGCAAACGTGACGCCGTCTAACACAGCCACTCGAATCTGATCGTAGTGAGGCGAATCCATTATCATAGACTCTATTTTTTCCGTTGCGTCCGTCCCATCAACCTCGACCTCGGTTCGCATAACTCCGTCAAGCCAGTATCCGCCCCTATAAACAACCCCAACAACGTCAACTACACCCTTTGTGTGTGGGACAAAGACCCCGTCATCGATGCCCAACACCCTGATCTCCGGTTTCACCGTGCGAAACTTAACAACCTTCTCCTCACTCATAGGGTTGCACCGAGCCTTTTCTCTATCTCCTGCAACAGCTGGGTGAACGCGTCGGTGGGATCGTCACCTTCCCCGAGGATTTTTAAGCAGTCCTCGAAACTCATAGCCTCTTGTATCCAAGCATAAACTATCAGCGCCTCAGCGGCATTTCCTTGGGCGTGGCGGTCGATCCTCCGGGGCAACATCTTTCTCAAACCAGACCTCTTCACAGCTTCGGCTAAGATTCGGTTGTTCACCTTGGCGCCTTTTGGTCTCTGAAGCTTCTGTGACAATGCGAGAGAGTGGACAAAGTTCACGTAGATGTCGCCCAGCCCTGCCAAATCCTTGTCGAGCAGCACTTCCTGAAGACTTTCATATCTCTTAAGAAAACGACTTACCTTTATTTTTGCTGCCATTCCTTTAACGCCTTCTTAAAGGACTCCCTGAACCCCTTGCTTCTCTCCCGTATTTTTTTCGCCGCGTCTTGCAATGCGGCTTCTGGCTTTCTCTTCTCCTTTGTTCGCACATACACGGTGGGGTTGGAGATGAGGGGATGCTTAATATTGTAGCCAGCCATCTCGATCGTGTCGTCCTCTAAGAGGGCTTTCTGTAACACGTTTCCGAAGGTGTGCCCTTCACCCTCGATCTCTATTTTTAGCTCGTTAGCGGTTTTTTTCAAAATTTTGATCTCTATGTTAAATCTCCCCTTCGCCGTAGTCGGAGGCAATCTTACGTCTTTCAATTTTGCCGCAACTGGTGCATCGCATCCTTAGTCCTTTTAAAGGCAGCATTTGCCCACATCGAGAGCATAAGGCGTAGACGACGCCGAGATTTTTATCCGCTGTCGACAGGTGAAGTACTCTGTTCTTGTCGCTAACCACCCTAGCTCGCATTATGTCACCTGCTTTGCACACGTCAAACATGCTCTCGACGAATCCTGGGCTCACGTCAGAGATGTGTAGGATGCCCGTGAAAGAGCCTGAGATCGATTTTTTGCCTATCTTTATTATACGTAGTGTAGCGCTTCTGCTCTGCACATCAGAAACTTGGCCAGTTACTGTACTACCCACTTTTGGAACGCCCACCGCGTGAACCAGAGGAAACACCGAGATCTTCTTGTTTAACATGTCCATAAGCGTGCGCCCAGTGACCTCAGAGTATATGGTGCCCTCTTCCTCGTATGTTCCTGGGCCAAGTGTGAACTCCTCAATCACTCCCAATCGGTCTCCCGGCGCAACGAACTGCCCGCTTTTCCTCGCTGAATCAGTCATTCCCTTTCCCTTCTATCTGATAGAGATCGGTCTGAACACGGTGTTTTCTTTTGGTGTGAAACTTGAAGAGCCATGGAATTTCTATTTCCATAGGAAAGACGCCTGTAACCTTTCCCCCACACTTCTCAATAAACCTTTTGATAAATTCCCGGCTGCTCTTTCCGCTCTTGTGAAGGGAGTATACTCTCTGACCCAGCTCCAAGGATTTCTCTAAGAACTTTCGATCCGCCCCTCTTCTCTGCACACCAAATGGGGGATTCTGCAGAACCGTGTCGAAGGAACCTCGCATCACATCGATGTCAGCTAGAATCCATTGCGTCTTTTCTCTCACGCCCATTTTTTCCGCGTTGTTGTGCGCCATCCTTACTGCCATTCGGTCGATGTCCACGCCGAGCGCTTCCTTTGCGCCAACCAGAACCGCTCCGATTGCGAGTCTCCCTGTGCCGCACCCTAGGTCCACAATCGTTTTGTCAATGATGTCGTCGTAGGTGTAGGCTGCTATGTAGAGGATTTTCGCTGCCGCCTCTGGGGGTATGGTGTACTGTTCCAGATAGGCTCTAGGCTTTTGGTGGGGTTTGACCTCTGAGATTGCTTTCTCCAGGTCTAGCTTCCGAACAAGCCTTTTTTGCATAGTTCCTCCCAGTCCGTCTCCCCCAGCAAAACTAGAGCTTCGGTAAATGTGAGAACAGGCTTGAGAAACTTTGATGCTTCGTCTAAGGACACTCTGGGACAAGCGGTGTTCACAAACGTGTCTATGGCGGGGAACTGCATGAGCACTTCGGGGGTGATCTCCCTCACCGCGAGCAAGGTTACTTTCTTTCCGCTTTTCTCAAGTTTCTCTTTTATTTTCAAGGCTTCATCGAGTTTCTTTTGCCCAGTCTTCAAGCCGACCAACACCCCAAAACTTTCCGCTTTTTCCGCTTCACAGATGCTTGCCCACCGCTGTCGGAGTATCCTCTGAGCCTCCTTCTCAATGGAGTAGGCTCTTCTCTCGAAGGGGTCAGCGATTATCGTCGGCTTTGCAGTGGCTAACGTCGCGCCTAGAGCGTGGAATCTGCCGCCTCCAACGAAAAGGAAAGCTTCAATTTCTTTTGACACGGATTTGGCGTTGCTGTAGTCGCATCCAGTCACCTGGCCAGGGTGTTTCAGGTGTCCAGCATCTCCGATGGCAACGGTTTTTCCAGCCTCAAGAAGCAGCTCTCTCGTTTCATCAAGTGTTTGAACGTGTTGCACGGTTGTTACCAATCCGATCTTGCTCCAGCGCTCTAGCAGAGGTATTGCCTTCTTTACCGCCTCTTTGACGCTGACCTTCGCCTTGGCCTCAATGTAAACTGTGGGTACTTGTTTCTGTTCGATCATCTTACTGTGGCCATAATGAATTATCAGATCTGCATCTAGGCTTTTGGCGTCGAGGGTGGCTAGGTCACAGGCTCCGTAGCAAGGGTCGGCTGAGACCACGGCTAGCGCCCCAGCCTTTTCGGCTACGGCTACCAAGCGAGGTCCCTCCGTCTTCAATCCTTCCGGAAGCTGAATGAGAACCCGCTTGGCTCCATGTTTGCTTATCTCTTCGTTCAGTCGTTTCTCTTCGAGGTCGAAGGTAGTGGCTTCCATTTAGGTTTACCGCTTTAACTGAACAAATTTAGCTCATACAGTTTAGTAGATAGCGTTTATCGAATGGATTCATCCAACTCGGAAGCCCATTCAGGGTTTTTCCCCGACCGTTCGAGTATAATCTTCTGTTCAATGCTAGCTACTAGTTGCTTGGTTTGGACAACTACGTCCGCGTTCACAGATATGCTGTCGATGCCGCAACGGACGAGGAATTCCGTGAAGTCGGGTAGGTTTGATGGGCCTTCCCCGCAGATGGAGACGGTGCAACCGTGTTTGTGGGCCACCTTGATTAGGTGTGTGATTATTCGTTTGACCGCGGGGTCTCGCTCATCAAAGTATCCCATTAGTCCAAGTCTCTCTGAGTCGCGGTCGATCATCAAGACGCCTTGTGTCATGTCGTTGGAGCCTATGGAGAAGCCGTCGCAGAGTTTTGAGAATTCGTCTGCCATTATGGCGATTGCCGGAGTTTCAGCCATAAACCAAACTTGAAAGTCTCTTGACCCTTCGAGTCCCTCTTCCTTCATTATTTTTAGGCACTTTTCGGCTTCCCATACTGTTCTGATCATTGGCAGCATCACCCACACGTTCTTCAGTTTCCACTCTTCTCTGCATTTTTTGATTGCTTTACACTCTAGTCTAAACGCCTTTTCATACCACTCGCTTATGTATCTGCTTGCCCCCCGCCAGCCTAGCATGGGGTTTGCCTCGGATATCTCGTATTTCTCCCCGCCCTTCAGTTCTCTGTACTCGTTGGTTTTGAAGTCGCTGAACCTCACAACCACTGGGCGGGGCTGTATGGATCTCGCCACGGTGGCGATTCCCTCAGCCAGCTTGTTTACAAACTTGTCGGCTTGCCCCGTCTCGAGGAGGTACATGGGGTGCTCTCCTATGTAGCTGGCTAGAATGAACTCTATACGCATGAGCCCTATCCCGTCGAAAGGCAGGTTCCTATACTCCTCAACCATATCTGGAACACCGAGGTTGAGGTAGATTTTTGTGGCCGTTATGGGAGCTAATTCGAGCGCGGTTGGTGCAGCTGCGGTCGGTGTTGGGGTGGGCCTCATCTGTTCAACAACTCCCTCATAAACCACACCACTTCTCGCATCCACAGTATATTCTCCGCCCGTAACCATTACTTTTGTGGCGTTTTCGGTTCCAACAATACATGGGATGCCCAGCTCACGACTCACAATGGCTGCGTGACATGTGACGCCGCCTTTATCCGTGACTATTCCTCCGGCAAGTCTCATGAACGGCACGTAGTCCGGGTTTGTCATTGTGGTCACTAGTATGTCGTCTTTCTTCACCAGTTTTGAAGCATCTTCAGGCGTGAAAACAACTTTTGCAGTACCGAATCTTATGTCTCTTTTGCCAGCTGCTATTCCCCTCACGGCAACTTTCCATTCCGCTGGTCGTGCAGGCGGAGTAGGCGGCTTCAGCGTCTCGATCTCCGGCGTCACCTTCTCTAGGCTCCACACAGTCTCGGGTCTAGACTGCACGATGAGAAGGTTCTCTGGAAAGGGAAGATTCCGCTCGATCGCCCACTCGATGTCCTGAGGTTGCCCGTAATGCTCCTCAATGCGTTTGGCAAGTTCAGTTAGCTTGACAATTTCCTCGTCGGTCAGACAGGGCTGTTTTTGCCGTTCAGCGGGCACATCAACGTGTATGGTTTTACCCGTTTTGGGATCAGAAACATACTCAATTACTTTCTTGCCAATTTTCCTGTCAATAATCTTCAGCGTCTTTTTATCCACGACATAGTTGTCTGGAGTGACAGCGCCGGACACAACCGATTCCCCTAGCCCCCAGTTGGCTTCAATAACGATTTGATTCTGTTCTCCGGTCACCGGGTTTATGGTGAACGTGACGCCGGCAGCCTTGGTGTCAACCATTTTTTGTACACCCACGCTGATGAGAACCTGCTCGTGTTTGAAGCCTTTTTGGGTTCGGTAGTAGATGGCTCTTGGTGTGAACAGGCTTGACCAGCATCGTATGGTTTTCTGAACAAGTTCTCTGTCTCCTCTCACGTTTAGGTAGGTTTCCTGTTGCCCAGCGAAGGAGGCGCCGGGAAGGTCTTCAGCTGTGGCGCTTGAACGCACAGCCACGAACACCCGAGTTGATTTCGTTCTCTTGCTTAGTTTTTTGTAGGCTTTCTCGATGGCTTCTTCGATTTCACGTGGTATTGGAGTTGATTCAATTATCTTTCGAACCCTTTTAGAGGCTTCTTCAAATTGCTGAGGAACGTTAATGTCGGTGACGGTTTCTTCAATGGTCTTGTAGATTTTTTCAGCGATGCCCGTTTCTGTGATGAACTTTTTGTAAGCTTGAGCGGTAACCGCGAACCCGGGTGGGACAGGTATTCCCGCTCGAAGCATTTCGCCTAGATTTGCTACCTTGCCTCCAACGAGCGGAACGCCCTCTTTTCCTACTTCTTCAAACCAAATGATGAGTTTCTCTTTCGATGTTCCTTTTCGCAACGAAATTTCCTCCAACTAGTCTGCCGTTTTCTCAACACTTATTCGACAGGTTATAGGTAGTTTGGCTCCTCCTCGCTTTAACGCCTCTCTGGCGACTTCGATGCCGTCCTCGTTCACGTCGGCCGTTATGATTGTCTGGTTTCGTTTCACTCGCGCAGCGGTTCCTATTGGTTTTCCAAACGCCCTTTTCATCCCGTCTTGCAGTCGATCCGCGTGAGCTCCAAAGATCATTTTGTTTTCCCTAAGCACTGCGTGGGGGTAAGGCAGAATCCGCAAACAATAATTGGTTCCTAACTTTTCGGAGAGAACCCGATTTGCTGCCACACGTGCCGCTTCTAACGCGTTGTGGCGGACCTGTGCCTCCTTCTGGGTGACTAGAAAGGCTTGATACTCAAATCTAGCTGTGGGATCTCCCATAGTGAACTTGGTTATTTTTGGTTGGGGAGAGCCTCGGATGTACTTTTTTCTCGTGTAGGATTGCCCTTTTACCCTTCGATAGTTATGTGCTTTCACGGTTTTTCCCCGTTTCAGCCTTTGTATACAGGATATTTAAAGGATACTCTAGTACCGTTGTTATTAAAAGTACGGATTTGCAATAAGGGTGTCCTTGTCTCTACAGTGGCTTGTTTTTAAGCCATGTTTTAGCCAGTTCATCAAAGTTCGGAAAAACCTTTTTCAAGACTGGGATGTACATTTTTTTCTCTTCTTCAGTTACGTATTGGAACTGGTAGGGCCCCATATACGGGGACGGTTCACCCTCCCTGGTTAAGAATTCGATGTGCATTAGCGGTTCTCCCCTCTTAATGGTTATAGGCTGTCTTTCATTGCTCAGGTTGACGAGTTCTAGGGCCAGTCTCCCAACGAAGCCGCTGTGAACCTTGGCGGCGTTGAGAAACGACAGTCCCATTCTTCCGTACTTGCTTTTCGCTGTGAGGTGCGCCACGTATTGGGGTGGGGTGAACACGACCTCGTAGGAGATGAGGTTTTTGTGCTCGAGGTAATGCAGGGTGGTTTCCTCCTTCACTGTTAAAACGTAGCTGTCGCCGTCCAAGAGGTTATAGTCGAATGGGTAGATGCATTTATAGTTCTCAATGAGTTCCATCAGCTTGTTCTTGCCCAGAATGCACATGCTGTTCTCACCTTAGTCCCACAATAGGTGCGCTCGTGTTATTATAATTCTTTTGCGGAGTAAGAAAGAGTTAGTAGTTCTCGGAGAGTTGATGAACAGGTTCTCTCACCCGCTCCAGCAACACGTACTCTTTCAGGAAGCCGTGTTTCTTGTACAAGCGTATCGCCTGTTCATTGCCTTTCTCGGTAGCAACGTGAATCTCCGCTATTCCCACCTTGTCAGCCCGTTTTACCACTTCTTCCAGCAGTTTCGATCCGATGCCCTTACCCTGATAGTCTTTGTGGACGAAGAGGTAGTTTACGGTTGCCTCGTTCCACTTCTCCCAGATCGACGGTAGAACGTAATAGTCAGCATAGCCGACGACAATGCCGCCCAACTCAGCTACAAGCATCACGTAATTCGAGGTTGCCAAAAGCCTCCGCAATGCGCTTCTAGCCCAAGACTCGTCTTTTAGGTAGGTTGTTTTGAAAACTCGGATTATGCCCTCAACGTCTTGGTTTACAGCTTCTCGAACGACCAAATTGTCTGCGGGCTTCACAAATAGTCCTCCTAAGGTCAACTCGTTGTCGACGAAAGAGTTTTAATCTTTTCCACGGCTTCTTCGAACAATTTCGTCACTCATTGCTCCGAAGTCTTCCGGCGCCAACTCCCGCGCCCTCTTGTCGTGGAAGAGCAGAGAGTCCGCCAGCCTAGTCACGTCTGCTTTCTTCATCCGCCCGCGCAGAAAAGGAACAATCGCGTTTCTCACCTTCTTGTTCCGTTGGGTAAAGAGCGTCTGCACGAGTTTGAAGAACGCTTCTTCGTCCTCCACGGGAAACGGTGGCTTCTCCCTCGGCTTTAAACGCACCACCATGGAGTCTACGTCCGGAGGAGGATAAAACATGCTTCTAGGCACGTGGTCTAAGAGCTCCGCCTCCGCTCGGTAGTAGGTGCCGACGGTCAGTCTTCCGTAGTCTCTGCTGCCCACCGGCGCGTTCAGCCTCTCCGCAAACTCCTTCTGAAACGTTAGCACAGCACAGTCAAACCTTCTCTCCAGAAGCCAGAACAGGAGGGGAGAGGAGATGGAGTAGGGAGGGGTGGAGACCACCTTGCTAAACTGTGGGACAGAGAGGCTCAGCACGTCTCCCTCAACGATGTCTACGTTCCCTAAGCCACGAAGCTCGCTTCTCAATATTTTTGTCAGCCTAGGATCAATTTCCACGGCGATAACCCTCCTGCACGCCGGAGAAAGAAGTTGAGTGAGAAAACCTAGGCCGGCTCCCACCTCCAGAACGGTGTCCTCTCTACTTACCGAAGCGTAAGAGATCATCTTCTGCAGCAGTGCACGGTTTGTCACGAAGTTTTGGCCTAAACGCTTCTTTGGAAAAACCCTGTGAAGGTGGAGGAGACGCCTTGCCCTCGGAAGAAGGTCCATTGTTCTCTCACTAGGGTGCCCGTGTAAACAGTCTGTGTTTACTTTCGCCGGCGAGTTCCTCCAAAACCCTTTTCGCGATAAGCTTCGTGGGGTTGGGCGTGTTGGCGCGTTGCTGCAGGTCCTCGAAGTTCTTGAAGGGCTTCTTATCCCGTTCGTCGAGAATCTGCCACATGTACTTTTTCCCGATGCCTGGAATGAGCTCTAACGCGTGCATTCTAGGGGTGATCGCCTGGGCGGTGTTGAAGAAATTAATGAACCAGCTTTTGCGGTTGAGCACGATTTTCTCCACAGCCGCGGCGAGTTCCATCTTGGCGGTTGTGGTTAACTCGTCGTAGCCGATTCTGCCGATAATATACGTGATCTTGTCGCGGGCTTTCTTCCCAACGTAAACTCTCTCGAAAGACTTGAGTACAACTCCGTCCTTCACGATTGCCTCAAGGAGAGTGAAGTATCCTTCTCCGATGACTTGGACTAGGGCGCCTGCCCTGTAACCGGGCCTAGCTCCAGGTCTTCCGTGGGCCAGAAAGTCAAGAACGTACGCGTGTTCTTCGTATCTTTTCTCCATGTTCCCCTCGCCCACACAGCAATAGACTATCTGAAAAGTCCTTATTCCTTTTTTCTATACTCGTTCAGGACGGCTAGGATTCTAGCAAGCTTGGAGGTTTCCACGATCCTGCGACCGCCGGCCAAAAAAACTCGGATCTCCTGCACGCTCTCCGGCATGCAGTTAACTAGTTGAACAGCCTCCTCCTCTTCCAGCTCAAACTTCTCTACGAGTTCGGTTACGAGTTTTCCTGCTGTGTTAGGGTCAACTTTAGAGAATTTAGAGGCGTAGTCCAAGGACCTTCGCTGAAACTGGTCGAGTTGTTCTTCACCTATCGATTCCAGTATTCTTTTTACCTCTGGAATCGTTACAGCTCGTTTCCTTGTCGCCTTTCCCGCCATGTTCAAGCCTCTAGGTGGGGTTCGAGGTGTTCGGGGCGCACGATAATTTCTTTAACCGCCTTTCCCTGCGTGACGTCCACCACGTAGGCTCTGCCCCTTTTGCTATCTATGACGCCGATTCTTCCGTGATACCTTCGGTGGGGCATGCCCTTGTGGACGCTCGGGTTTATCTTCACCACTACCTTCTGTCCCGGCTTGTACTCGTAAAGGATTTTGCTGAGCCCGATTTTACCTCGGTTTCTGGGTTTCTTCCTTAAAAGCGCACGCGTTTTTCTGCGGTAGCCCTTGGATTTCCTCGACATCAGCTTCCCCTCGTGATCACGTTTAAAACGTCCAGCTCCAGAGGTTCAGCTTTGGCGCTGACAATGTCGGTAACGTTGGGGTTGGTTCGACCCTCGTCGCCTGTTATCAGCTCTTTGATGTAGAGTCCTCCCTGACAGTGTACTCTCATTTCCACACGGTTGGGCGTCAACCTCTTTACCTTTGCCTTATATATGTACTTTTCTCGAGTGCGATCTGCTCTCCGATGTAACACGCGCAGGGGTGTTTGTTGACGAACCACCACGCTTGTTAGCGTTTTCTTCAGGGTTTCTAATTCCTCGTCTGAAACGTTCCTATCAAACTCGACGACTGCCTTGTAAAGCTTTTCGCTCGTCTCTGCTTTCTTCAATCTTCTAACTGTGTCTCTGTCGCCAAAGCGCAGGTTCAGGACCTTCACCTTACCTTGTGCTTGTTTGTTGATGGTCTCTGAGAGATCATGCAGGTCTATAAACCGCTTCTTAGGTTTCTTCACCTCTATAACGAAGGGTCTCCCACGTCCCAGCATGCGAGCGTCGACGTCTTCCCGCCCAGCCGCGTGAAACGAAGTCTCTTCTCCAGCGGTTTTCTCCAGCGTCGGCCCCGCGATGATCTCTTCAACCGAGTCTGGATACATTTTTCCAGTATCGTTGCACTGAGGACAGCCTTCTCCTCCACACTGTCTGCAGATCCATCTGGACTGGGGTATGCCTCGGGTGAGTTTTCGATATCTTCCTGCGATGTAGAGTGGGTTCGCTTTGAGCTTGACTTTTCCGTTGAAGGGGTTGGCGAGGATCACCACATTTGGCCTTTTGTAGTCTACTGGTTTTTGTGTGGTTTCGGAGATTTTTTTTCCGATTTCGCGGCTGAACTGGTTTCGCATGCTCTCTCCGTGTTTCACTTCGAACTCTGCTTTGAACTCGTCTTCTCTCTCTTCTATTTCGGTCGGCAGTTCGATTCCTACGAGGAACGTGGCGTGCTCGTAGTCTTTTAATTCCTTTAGAGAGAGGCTTGCGAGTTCGTTTAGGGATTCAAACCGACCGTGACAGAGGTAACATTCTCGCCCTTTTCTCGCCCTTTTTTTCAGTCTTTTCAGTATTTTGGCTGCCATGTCGGAGGAGGCGTTCACCGCTAGGACTTTGAGAAGTGAGGTTCCCGTTTTCTTTCCTGTTAGCGCCAGCTCGTGTCCCTTCATTGTTAGGAGGAGTTTGAGGGTTTCGCCTCGTCTTTGATCGTCCAGTCCGTAGCCTAGGAGGGCGAACTGTCTTCCAAGGCAGTGGTTGCAGAGGGGGTATTTCTCCAGCATTTTTTGGGCTTTTTCAAGTATTTCCATAAGTTTGCCTCTTTTCTCCGCTTGTTTTGCGGTGTTTAAGCCTCAGGTTCCGTTCATGTCAGTCCCGGAACCTTTTTTCCGAAGAACGGGAACCTCTTTCTCCGCAGGGTCTTCACCATCTTTTTCATGTTGGAGTATTGTTGGAGAAGTTCTTTTACTTCTTTTTCGGTGGTGCCGGAACCGCGTGCTACACGTCGTATTCGAGACGACTTGAGGATTTTCGGTTTTTCCCTTTCCTCAGGGGTCATGGATTGGATTATTACTCGCCACTTTTCTAGGCGGTCCTGAGCCGTCTCCATTATGTTGTCGGGTATGTTGTAGGAGAGTCCTGGAACCATTTTTAGGAGGCGTTTGAACGGGCCCATGCTTTTCATAGATTCGAACCATTCGTACATGTCTGTGAGGTTGAATTTTCCGGTCAAAAAGGCTTGCATCTTCTTCTCGGGCACCTTCACTTCTGCCTCGCGCACCTTTTCTAGGAGGCTCTCGAGGTCGCCCATTCCGAGCAGTCTGCCAACGAATCTTGAGGGAACGAAGGGTTCTATGTCGTTTATTTTTTCGCCTGTTCCAATGAATTTTATGGGTGCTCCGGTTGTTGCGACGGCTGAGAGTGCGCCTCCTCCTCTCGCGGAGCCGTCGAGTTTTGCTACGAGGATGGATCCGATTGGTGTGGCTTCGTTGAAGGCCTTGGCCTGTATCGCTGCTTGCTGACCGATTGTTCCGTCGATCACCAGAATTGTTTCGTCTGGTTTGATCGCTCTCTCCAGCCTCTTCATTTCTTCGATTAGGCTTTTCTCGTCCTTGTGTCGTCCAGCGGTGTCGATTATGACCACGTCCCAATCGGTAAACTTTTTCAGTCCTTCTGACGCTAGTTTTATGGAGTTCTTTGCTTTTGGGTCTCCGTATATCGGGACGTTTGTTTGTTTGGCTAGTTGTTCGAGTTGGGCGTAGGCGCCGGGTCTGAAGGTGTCTGTGCAGATCAGCGCTGTTTTTAGTCCTCTCTTCTGGAAGTATCTCGCTAGTTTTGCGGAGCCGGTGGTTTTGCCTGAGCCTTGGATTCCTATGAGCATGAGGGTGTTTCTTTTTCCTGTCTTTATTTTTAGTTGAACTGGCTTTTCTCCGAGGAAGCGGATTAGTTCTTCGTAGACTACTTTGGTCACGTGTTCTCTTCTGGAGATTCCTGGCGGGAGCTTCTCCTTTAGAGACCTGTCTTCTATGCGTTTGGAGATTTCGAGAACCAGCTTCACGTTTACGTCCGCCAGCAGCAATGCTCGTTGAATGTCTCGAGCCAATTGCTTGACGGTTTCTTCATCCACAACCGGAGCTCGAAAAACTCTTCTAATTGCGTTGTATAGGTTCTTTCCTAGCGCTTCGAAAGCCATTCTTTCTTCAGTGTCCTTGCTGTTCTATACTATATCTACCTTTCTTTGTGTTTCTTTATTTAAGTAGGTTATTTGTGGGAGGGGGGTATAGATAGGGTCAACATTATTCGGTACCAGATTACACAAAACATGGAACGCTTAATCTGATTGGTTATGGTTTCTTTTGTGTGGCGTATCGTATGTGCGCGCTCTACTTGACTTCAAATATGATGCATGTTAAAAACAACGTTTTCCAGAATATCAAAGTTTTACATTCTTGGTTTTAGGAATTTTGCCTTTGTTAGTTCTGATTCTTCGGTGGGTCTTAAACACTTTCAAAATCAAGGAAAGAAACACGCGGCTGTAGGGGACGACCTGTCTATATAACCCCTATTCTTCGGAATAAGGATATCTCAGGGTATTTCAAATCATGAATAGATGTCTTTGCTTGAGTACCACGCGATGACAATTTCGCCAAGAGTATTGCTTCCTATGTAGCTTTCAACCCAGTAGTCAATATCCCTTTGTCTGGATAGATCTGCTATCGACACCGTGTCGGAATAGGGTCTGCGGTCGATCAATCTTTAACAACAGCCAGCTAATTCCTATATCCCAAGTTTTTCGAAATCGCATGTCCTCTTGGCGACAACGGATAAATATATCAATAAAAAATCTACAACTGGATTACGCAGGTGAGTTAATTGAGCTTTATATCGCGAGAAGAAATAAGGAAACGCCTCGCTCCTCTTTTCGAAAAAGAAATATTGAAGGAAGAATGCTTTTCGAGGTCTGGTGCATCATATGATCTAAGACTCGGGCGCGAGGTTTTTGTTACACCTGACAAAGAACCAAGACGATTGGAGATGGGGCAAACGTTAAACATCGAACCAGGTCAGTTCGCTGTCTTGATCACTGAAGAATATCTGACGATGCCTAAAGATTTGCTAGGTTTTATTACTGTCCGATTTAGTTATAAGAGCAAAGGACTAGTGAACATATCAGGTTTCCATGTTGATCCTGGTTTTGAAGGGAATCTAGTTTTTTCGATATATAACACTGGCCCAGCAACCGTTACTTTAAGACGTGGCGATAAAGTTTTCTCGATTTTCTTCGCTGAAATACATCCAGGAGTAACCTACGGCGATGGCTATAACAAACAGAAGAATATTCCTATCGACATAATAGAAACTTTGGCTGGCGCAAAAATTCCATCACTTCAATCCTTGGAGAAAAAAGTCAATAGAAATTGGACAACCCTCAAGATTTATGGCACAATACTAACTGGTTTAGTTGTAGCCTTGGTGAGCATTGCAATCCGGGGCATATTAGGGTTAATGGGCTAGGACCACCAAGGAATTATTTCCATAAGATAAAGAAGCCCTAAGAATATCATAATTACTCCGCTGATTGCTAGCCAAGAGGAAACTTTCAAGGCCGTGATGCTAACTGCAGTACTTTGTTCTTTAGCAATCTTCGGGAACCCATGGAACAGATAGTAGCAAGATATACCAATCAAGATAAACCCTAAGGTTATTGAAACCCAACCATTAATGCACGTATCCAAATCCTTCCTCTCGCCTAACATTCGCGTCGGACATATTCATTAGATGATATGATCAAGTTCATAACACTTGCTCTATAGCTCCCTCTTTCGGCTTCTTTCTTTGTCACTTGAGTCCTTTGATTCTCTATCCAAGAAATAGTCAAGTTTCATTTTGATGCGTGTTTCATTTTTCTCTAGTTGTGTTGGATTATAATGTGAGAATTCCCTATGAACAAATTCTACAAGTTGTGTAACACTCATTTGATTATATGTCATAACTACGCTTTCGACAATCTTATCTATGTTTTCGGACATAAAGGGATCCATCACACCTTCTAGTCTTCTTCTTCCTTTTTCTGTTATGATGAAGTCAGTTGTTAACCCTGAACAGTCATCAAAGTTAGTTTTAACTTCAATCAAATTATTCAGCTTCAACCATTCGATGTCAGTATACAATTCCCGACTGTAAGGCCCGTATAAATATGGTCTGAACGCATACCTAGCCCGGTAACCTCTATTCTTAAGCTCATTCTGCACTAAGAATAGCAGTTTTTGCAGTCTTGTTTTTCCTCTAATAAGACCTTCAAAACCATCATGCGAACTTTTCTTCAACAGCAATAACAATATATCAAGCCTACTTAACTTTGATTCTTGTTTTATTAAGTCTCTAAAAACATCCCCAAGAGTCTTGAACTCCTCTAGATATTTTTTTCTATTATATGCACCTCTTACAACATAGCTAGGATGAATGAAAGGAAAGAATGTGATGCCTTTCTTGGATCTGCGATTTCCATGAAATTCAGTCATTTTGTCAACTTTTGTATTTAACAAGAATTCTGTAGCTTCCCTTCCTAGAGTAACCACTATGCGCGGCTTTATAAGATCTGTTTCACGTTTCAGATAGGGAAAACAGGTATTGATTTCCTTTTTTGAAGGTGTACGATTACGACCTTGAGAGTCCTTTGGGTTACACTTCACCAAATTCGTAATGAAAACATCTTGCGTTCTTGAGAGCCCTGCTATTAACAGCATTTCATCGAATAACTCGCCACTAGGATCTCTAGTAAAGGGTATACCAGTGAGATCAGCTCCGTCTTTCCCTGGAGCTAAACCAACAATCAATATCTTTGCTTTTGGACTCCCAACACCGGGAATTGGCTTGTTTCTAGTCTCTACTATGACTTTGCACTGCTGGCAATTCAGTATTTCTCTTTTTAATTGAAGCCATGCGGTTTCCATCTTTGCCCAATTAAATATAAAAGAGCAGCTAATAAGTTTTAGAAGGGAGCAATATGAGCCCCGCCTTAAACGAGCTAACTCTCGAACTAAGCCAAAGATGCTTCCAGAATTGTTTATACTGCTCTTCGGGCAGTTCTTCTACGGACAATATTCAATTATCTTTTGATACAATAAAACGAGTCTTAGACAGTTTTTCAGCCTTAGGGGGCAAAGTGGTAGAATTGTCTGGAGGCGAACCATTATGTTTTGAAAAAATAAACGAAACTGTTGAATACGCCTCAAAAAAAGGGTTTCAAGTAAATCTTTTCACATGTGCTTATTCTCCAAATAAAAAAATAGACATAGATAAGTTGGATGGAGTTGATAGATTCTATCTAAATTTAGAGTCTCCTAACAAGATTGTTCATGATTACCTAACAAGCAGCCCTGGGAGTTTTGACCGCGTCATTAGTTTCATAAAGGAATGTAGAGCTAAAGGTAAATGGGTAGGGACGCACCTAATACCGTTAGCACTTAACATAGATGAAATCGATGAATATTTGAAATTGGCAAAATTGCTGAAACTAGATAATGTTAGCCTCTTAAGATTTGTCCCGCAAGGAAGAGGAAGAAACCATATTTTATCTTTGAATAATGATGAGATATTGCAGCTTTTTTCGATAATTGAAAAACATAAAAAAATCGACGCTTTGGATTTCAAAATAGGATGCCCTTTGGATTTCAGGTTTTTATATAGAAAAAGCAAAACTGTGATACGATGCGAATCCGGCATAAGTCGGTGTGTAATTAGACCTAATGGAAACATTATTCCATGTCCAGCATTCAAGGATGCTGAGGAATTTGTGGCCGGTAATGTAAATGACAAATCTCTTGTCGATATCTGGAAAAAATCTCATGTTTTCAAAAAACTTCGAAATTTTCAGCATGAAAAACTGAAAGGTCTCTGTAGAGATTGTTCTTTCCTAAATATTTGTAGGGGCAGATGCCATGCTCAAAGATGGCACCATTATGGTGATTTATATTTGGGTCCTGATCCGTATTGTCCTTTAAGAATTATACTAACTTAGAAAACTAATAGCTACTAATATTATATTCGTTAATAATAATACTTATAAATGGAGTCCAGCTTATCAGCTAAGGTTCGTACCCGAATTAATAACCATGGATGGTACATCGTTATGGAAAATACAGGTGAGGAAATTATTAGAATCATCAAAGCTGCTGGCAAAAGAGGTATTACTAAGGGTGAGGTAAGCAGGGCTTTGAGCGAAAAAGGATGTGACTGCGAGAACTGGATCAACACATTATTAGAAGCAGGTGTAATCCAAAAATGTGGCAAACGAAATGGTGCTGATCTTTTTAGATTTTTAGAATAGTTAAGGTTGACGCAATGCATAGGCGTACATTCTTAGCTTGTGTTTATTATTATAGCCTTCCTGAGTTTCCCGAGAATTGTGGGTTGGTTAAGGACAACTCTCTGTTTGTTCGAGACGTCTTGGTTTGCAATCCTAACAATCCACATGTTAAATATGGTGGCCAATACGATCCACATTACGAACACAATTTTGCCCCACAGTTTAAGATGTGTTGGAAGCAAACAAGAAGAAGAATAATGTCCATAAAAAACGCCAACCTTTATGACAAGATCTTTCTATTATTTAGAACGACTAAAGCATTGTTGTCAAAGTCAGGTGCTCAGTACATCTCCGGTTACTATAACATTGATATAGATAAAGTTGATGTTGACCCTGATTACGGAGAGCCTGTACTTTATGCGAAGGAAGCGAAATTCTTAAACTCGAAAAGTGCAATAAGCCTTTCTGATTTTCTGGTCAAATACCCAAATCGTAGATTCCCCTTTTCCAGTGAGACAAGGGACGGAACCCTGAAAAAACATCTAGTCTCTTGGATTAAGAAGATTGAACAGGCGCAAAATCATCTTGATGATTATATAAAAATGACAAAACAGCTAAATCAGGTCTTCAAATATCATGAATACGAAGAAGGAATGTACTCCACATGCGAAAATTGTAAAAACATTGACAAGTGCTACCTGACGAAGAGAATTCATAAAAAAGGAAAGCTCTACCATCAACTGCCAAAAGACGTTGCCTCTAGAATTAACAATCACTACAAAAGGGCAATTGAGATAGTCTGACTTGGAGGAAGATATAGGCATTTTAGAGTGAATGGACACGAAGGAAGCATTGCATTATGAAAGCTGCGAAAGCCAAAATAGGAACATCCCCCAAATCAAAGGATGAAATACGTGAAACTATCCTGCGTTTTTTATATGACACCTACAAGACTGCAAGAAGTCTAAAGCGTTCCAGAGTGAAAATAAGTGTCATAAAGAGGAATCTCAAACAGCAAGGATTGACAGAACAGGAGATAACTAGTAATCTTGACTATCTTATCCAAACGGATTGGGTAATAAGAGAAACCGAAAGTTACCAGCTTCGCACAAAGAGAGGCATCATAGATACAAGATCAGAGTATTACAAGATCTCAGATAAGGGCATTGACCATTTCGAAGGAGCATCAAGATTTCAAAAATCTCATCCTCCCACAGGTATTAACGTAACAAATATTCAAGGTGTGACTATTGTAGGAGACGGGAATATCGTCAATGCAAAGTACAGCGATTTGTATGGGAACCTTGGTTTGTTGTCAGAGGAAGTAATGAAAAGTGATCAATTTACAGATGAGCAAAAACTCAACTATCACGCCGAAATTAATACAATAAAAAGTCAATTGTCCAAGACTTCGCCAGACAAAAGAATCATAGCAAAGGCTTGGGACAAACTGAAACCACTGGCAACGGTCGCCGGAATCGTTAGTTTCTTCGATAGAGCAAATGCGTTGATAGAATTGTTGCGGAGATCGCTGTAGCTCGTCATGCTTGCATCTGCTAGGGTTTAACGAACCATGAGCGCGCATTGAAAATTGAAAACACACAATCAAATGGCAACTTGCGCATTCAATCTTCTTCGTTCTCCTAGTTCGAGTGATAGTATTCCTCGCAATTCTCTTCGTAGCTCGCATTCGAACTCGGTCAGAATAGTCGGTAAACTCTCTTCAAGCGTGCATTTGAAAAAAGTGTTAGAACTGTAATTGCTCGGCTTAGATTTGCAGAGTTGTTTCTTATCGCACCGCACTGTTTCGCTGTTACATGAACGTGGCAACCACCGAAACGACACCTTTCTTCAACCATCTACCATTCTCAATGTCAACATCAAAATCAGTACTCTTGTTAAAAACAGCGTTTTTCGGAAAACTGGTTGCGTCAAAATGAGGATAGCCTAGGCTGGTGAATTCGGAAGGGGAGGGGGGCTATAGGGGGTCTAGAGAGAGCCTTGCTAGTTTACCATAACTCTTTTTTCTCGCTTTGAGAATTTAGAAGCCTGAGGAGAACCTTTCTTGTCTGAACCCGTAAGGATAATAGAGA
>Ga0224501_10000976_pt1 | contig 21922 bp, 19 predicted proteins | sample SF_Oct11_sed_USG_4_FD_169105 | JGI IMG/M metagenome (GOLD analysis project Ga0224501, IMG submission 169105) | Sediment microbial communities from San Francisco Bay, California, United States - SF_Oct11_sed_USGS_8_1 | ecosystem: Environmental > Aquatic > Marine > Sediment | place: USA...
CTGCCGTGTTTGGCCTGTTTATGGCCTGGGGCATTGGCGCCAATGATGTGGCCAATGCCATGGCGACGTCAGTCGGCTCCAAAGCACTGACCATCAAGCAGGCGATTATCGTCGCGGCTATCTTCGAATTCGCCGGTGCTGTGCTTGCCGGTGGCCAGGTCACCAAGACCATTCGCAAGGGTATCGTTGATGCCGAAATTATTTCGGGCTCGCCCGATTTGCTGCTGTACGGCATGCTGGCATCGTTGCTGGCGGCGGGCATATGGCTGTTGATCGCCTCGCGTAATGGCTGGCCGGTTTCAACCACGCACTCCATTGTCGGTGCCATCGTCGGTTTCGCCATGGTCGGCATCGGTATGGACGCGGTCAAATGGGACAAAATCGGTTTTATCGTTGCAAGTTGGGTGATCTCGCCCTTGCTGGCAGGCATTATGTCTTACATGCTGTTCCGTAGTGTGCAGACGTTGATCCTTAACCGGGAAAATCCGCTGATGTATGCCAGGCGTTATGTGCCAGTGTACATCTTCCTGGCCGGTTTCATGATTGCACTGGTGACCATGGTCAAGGGCCTCAAACACGTCGGTCTGGAAATAACCACGGGCGAGAGTTATGTCTATGCGGTGATTATTGGCCTGATTGTAATGGTTATCGGCCACCTGTTTATTCAGCGCATCAAAATTGACCCCGCCGCAGACCGCTATTTCCACTACACCAATGTTGAAAAAGTCTTTGGCGTACTGATGATCGTCACCGCCTGTGGTATGGCCTTTGCGCATGGCTCCAATGATGTCGCCAATGCCATTGGCCCGGTCGCTGCCGTGGTGGGTATTATCAATAACGGTGGTGTGGTCGCCGCCAAGTCGATCCTGCCGGTGTGGGTGTTGCTGCTCGGTGGCGTCGGTATCGTGCTCGGGCTGGCCATGTATGGCCGCAAGGTGATTGCCACCGTCGGTAAGGAAATTACCGAGCTGACCCCCAGCCGTGGTTTTGCTGCCGAACTGGCCGCAGCGACCACTGTCGTGCTGGCATCAGGTACGGGTATTCCTGTCTCAACAACGCACACACTGGTCGGTGCGGTGCTGGGTGTGGGGCTGGCACGTGGTATGGCGGCGCTCAACCTGGCGGTGATTCGTAATATCTTTATGTCGTGGGTCATTACCCTGCCGGCAGGTGCCATACTTTCAATCATATTCTTCTATATGTTTAAGGGGATGTTTGGCGGTTAAGCGTTAGCGCAATATCGGCTTGAACGGCCTGGGCTCTGCATAGCAGGGTTCAGGCTGTTTTGTTTTCTGGTATATGAGGTTATAAACGCTCGTCATTTCCGTTTAGGCGTTTTTTGGCTGGTTTGTAAAGTGAATTACAGGATGTATTTTATTTATAAATACGCTTGTTCATACAAAAGAGCCGTGTTAAAAACAACTTAGTAGTTTACACTTCTGAGGAACAGGAATTCATGGATATCACAACACATCCTTCAATACGCACAATAACAAGTTCCTGCTGTAAAAGAGATATTTAGTGAGTCTAGTTATAGTTGTGTGTAAAAGATGAATCATGAATATTTTCAATCTCAGATTATCTGTTTGCAATTATCTTTATCGGCAAATTGATGCGTCAACGACTGGCATCGTGAAATCCATGCGTATCTATGTCAACTACTTTGTCTTAACATTATTTCTGACAGAGTCAATCGTCCAGACCTGTTACGCTGCCTTAGTTGAACGAGACTGGCTGGTAACAGGTGATGGTGCAATCACCTGGGACACAGCAACAGGTCTTGAATGGCTTGATCTCACTGAAACTGCCGGCCTGTCGTTCAATCAGGTCAATGCGCAGTTAGGTGTAGGTAATACCTATGAAAATTTCTCGTATGCCACAGATGAACAGATTCGTGGCCTGTTTGCAGCAGTCGGTTTGAAGGAGTTCGACGGAGGGTTATCGGATCAGGGTCCAAAGGTAGAATACCTGCTCAACTTTTGGGGAGTGTTGCTGAATTTAGGAACTGGTGAACGATCAGAGTACCTTACTGGCATGACTGCAGGATTACCGCTTGCACAACACTGGTCTGGCCGAGTGTACTGGCTCTCCGATAATCAGGCTGCTGTTAATGTGCTCCTTTTTGCCAATGACGATGACTATGGCAATATCACTATTGGCAGTGCATTGATAAGACATGCGAGCAACGTAACAGTCGACGGAGATGTCAATGAAGATGGACAAGTGAATGTCGCCGACTTGGTTATCGTTCAACAGATCGTTCTTGGTCTGTCTGCACCACCTGGTACAGAACCGGGTCATGCCGATTTCTATCCTCCCACGGCTCCTGATGGAATTATCAATGCATCCGACCTACTTCTGATGTATCAATTGCTTCTAAAGTAGGTGAGTCAAGCGAACGGATTACTACTTGCAGTTTACTGAGTCAGATTTCTCATGGACACAAAACCGATGTTCACACTACAAAATTTAATCATTGCTGTGCCATCCATGACTTTTGGTTGCGAGCTTGCTGGCACGTGTCACCTTTTTGTGGCGAAACAAAACGTGACCCAAAACTAAATTCGCCGGGAGCGAATTTAGTGGGTACTTTTCTTATGCTGTTGTAAGAAAAGTATCTCGCCCGTTGGTGCGATGACCCACTCCGCCATGCAGCAACTTGGAAAAAATTTACAAAATACTTCCATGTATTTTGCCATGCGGGCCACCATAAAACGGCTATTCAATTTTTTCCTCCATCGAAATTAGTCTCGCATGCGTTCAAGATGACAGGCTTCTTTAGTTTTCAATAAAGAAGGCCTATGTTTCTGCCGCTATTCGTTTTAAATTAAGCCATGCCTTCAATCCCCGCTGAATTAACCGAAAAACTGCCACCTGTATTGCAGGAGGCTGTCAGCCTGTACTGGCAGGACTGGTGCCAGTCGTGCGAGACCCAGGGGTTAACCAATGAAATACCCATTGAGCTGTCTGATATTGGTCGCATCTGGGCGTGTAGTGAATTTGTGGCGCGTTTGTGTATACGTAAGCCGTTGTTGCTGAAATCGCTGGTGGAAAATGGCCTGCATGCCGACCTTGGGCTTGCTGATTATAAAAAGCGTGTTAGCGCAGCCATCGCTGGCCTTGAAGGTGATGAAGCCGTGATGGAGACGCTACGCCTGCAACGGCAAAAGGAGATGCTGCGTATTGCCTGGCGTGACCTGGCAAATATTGCATCGCTGGAACAGGTACTGGCTGAGCTCAGTGACTTCGCCGATGCTATGGTCTCGGTAACGCTGGATTACCTGCATGCCAGGGCTGTCGAGGTCATGGGTACACCGATGAGCGAGACGGGTGAGCCACAGGCCATGCTGGTGCTGGCTATGGGCAAGCTAGGTGGTCATGAGCTGAATTTCTCTTCGGATATTGATCTCATTTTTATGTATCACGAGGAGGGGGAGACGCAGGGCGGGCGTCGCCTGTCCAATTACGAGTTTTTCCTGCGGCTGGCGAGAAATCTGGTCAAGTTTCTCAATGAAACCACTAAAGACGGTTTTGTCTTCCGGGTCGATACTCGGCTGCGGCCATATGGCGAGAGCGGGCCGCTGGTGATGGGTTTTGCGGCGGTTGAGCAATACTACCAGTCGCAAGGACGTGACTGGGAGCGCTACGCCATGATCAAGGCCCGGGCACTGGCAGGCAGGCAGGTGGATATTGATTACCTTGAGGCGATGCTGCGCCCGTTTGTGTTCAGGCGCTACCTGGATTTTTCGGCGTTTGAATCGATTCGTGAAATGAAGGCCATGATCGAGGCCGAGGTGCGTCGCAAGGGTATTGAGGACAACGTCAAACTTGGCCGTGGCGGTATCCGCGAGATAGAATTTATCGGCCAGACATTCCAGTTGCTTCGCGGTGGTCACGATGTAACCCTGCAGATACGCGGTATTCTGGCGGTGCTGGATTTACTAGGTGAGATGCATCTGCTGGCTCACGAGGAGGTCGATCAGTTGCAACAGGCCTATCGCTTCCTGCGGCGACTGGAGAACCGGATCCAGATGGATCGGGACATGCAGGCGCATAGCATGCCCGTTGATCAGGTCGCCAGGCAAAGGCTGGCACTGGCCATGGATGAGCCTGACTGGCCAGCGCTGGCAGAAAAAATTGAGCAGCACCGTAATCATGTGCACGCGGTCTTCCAGGCTATTATTTCACGAGAGCAGGCTGCGGATACGCCTGCAGAGGAGAACGCGCTGGCCCTGATGTCGTATTGGGCAAGCCAGGCTGGTCGCGATGAATTGCTGCACTGGTTTGTCGAGCACCATTTTTCAGATGCCGAGGCCGCGCTCGAGCGACTCGAGTTGTTCAGACGTGATGCGCATATTCGTGCCCTGTCTGAGCCAGCGACGCAACGCTTGCTGAAACTGCTATCTAGGTTGATGCAAGAGGCCGCCAGCTACCCGAGCTCGATGCAGTTGCTTGAGCGCGTGCTGCAGATTTTGAGCGCGGTCGCCGGTCGCCAGGTTTATATCAACCTGCTGCTGGAATACCCGGAGGCAGCCCGGCAGATGCTGTCGTTGTGTGCGCTCAGCCCGTGGTTTGTGCAGCAGTTGATGGCGCACCCAATATTGCTGGATGAGCTGCTCGATACTGGTGAGCTGTACCAGGTAAAGAATTATTCGGCGCTGGCCCAGGAGCTGGAATACCTGCTGTCGTCGGTGGCCCAGGGTGATCTTGAGCAATACATGGATCGCCTGCGCCAGTTCAAAAATAACCAGTTGATGAAGACTGCGGTGCTGAATGTGAACCAGGTGCTGACGGTGACCGATGTCGGGACTACGCTGAGCCATGTCGCCGAGGCCATTCTGGTTAAGGTGCTGGAGCTGGCCTGGGATGAGGCCTGCCAGAAGCATGGTCGCCCGGTCTGTGTGGTTGATGGTGAAACACAGTTTCCTGGCATGGCAATCGTGGCCTATGGCAAGCTGGGTGGGCTGGAGTTGGGTTATGGCTCGGACTTGGATATGGTCTTTCTGCACGATAGCACCGGTGAGCAGCAGTACAGCGAGGGTAATATAGCCGGGGATAAGGTCATCGATAATGCCACCTTTTTTGCCCGTGTCGCGCAAAAAATACTGCATATCCTGGGGGCGCGCACCTATTCGGGATTGCTCTATGAAACCGATATCCGGCTGCGTCCCGAGGGCAAGTCGGGCCTGATGGTGAGTAGCCTGAATGCATTTGAGCAATATCAGCGTGAAAAGGCCTGGACATGGGAGCATCAGGCGTTAATTCGTGCACGTATTGTCACCGGAAATGACCACGTCAGGCAGGAATTTGATAGAATCCGCAAATCAGTTTTGATGGTGGAACGGGAAACTTCGACTTTATGTCGGGATGTGGCCGAAATGCGCTATAAAATGCGCGCACACCTAGGTAGTAAGGGCTCAGGCGGGTTTGATATCAAGCAGGATGCCGGTGGTATTGTTGATATCGAATTTCTGGTGCAGGCGGGTGTGTTATTAAATGCAAAACAGCACGGCAATTTGCTGGAACATACCTCGACTCTGGATTTTTTAGAGGGTCTGCCGTGTTGTGACTGGTTTACTGCCAAAGAGGTGGAGACGCTAAGCCAGGCATACCGGCTATATCGTGAGCAGACCAACAGGCAGGCGCTGATGATTGAGGCGCTGGATATAGAAATGCTATCCAGTTACAGGGACAGTGTTGCAGCGATATGGCAACGGTTGATGCCTGAAAAAGAACATGAAGAACAGCAGCAATAGCTGCTGTGGTTATTTTTACTTATATGATTTTGGAGAGAGACGAATGAAACAAACCATGGACGATCGCGACGGCGTAATCTGGTTTGATGGTGAGATGGTGCCATGGCGTGATGCCAGGGTGCACGTACTGACTCATACATTGCATTATGGCATGGGCGTATTTGAAGGCGTGCGTGCTTATAAAACAGATAAAGGTACCGCCATTTTTCGACTTGAAGAGCATACCCGTCGCCTGTTCGATTCTGCCCATATCATGCAGATGAAGATGCCCTTTGATATGGCAACCATTAGTGAAGCGCAACGTGCCGCGGTAAGAGAAAACAATCTGGAAACCGCCTACATCCGCCCGATGTGTTTTTATGGCTCAGAGGGTATGGGTCTGCGTGCCGACAACCTGAAAGTGCATGTGATTGTTGCTGCCTGGAAGTGGGGTGCCTATCTGGGTAAGGAGGCGCTGGAAAAGGGTATTCGTATCCGTACATCCTCATTTACCCGTCACCACGTCAATATCAGCATGTGCAAGGCCAAGGCTAATGGCCACTACATCAATTCTATGCTGGCGCTGCAGGAGGCGCTGGCCTGTGGTTATGATGAGGCCATGCTGCTCGATAGCGAAGGTTATGTCGCAGAGGGTAGTGGCGAAAATATTTTTGTTGTGCGTGATGGCGTGATCTATACGCCAGATTTAACCTCTGCGTTAAATGGTATTACTCGAAACACCCTGTTTGCGCTAGCCAGTAGTCAGGGTTATGAAATTCGTGAAAAGCGCATTACCCGTGATGAAGTTTATATCGCCGACGAGGTGTTCTTTACCGGTACCGCAGCAGAAGTCACGCCGGTACGTGAAGTTGATAATCGTACTATCGGTAATGGTGGTCGTGGCCCGATTACTGAGAAACTGCAGACACTGTATTTTGACCTGGTACATGGCCGACTGGATATGCATCCTGAATGGGTCAACCTGGTTTAGTGCCTCGGTGAAAAATTTTAGACAGGAGATGAATAATGCCTAATCCAAAGACGGCAGAACGAACTGATCTGGAAATACCCAACGAAGAAAGGGTGCACGAGGTCCACAGAAATGTCCTGCCGATTCACTGTCCGATGCCGGGAACCAGTCTGTGGAATTCTCATCCACAGGTTTATATCCCGGTGGAAGAGACCGGTTCGGCAAAGTGTCCGTATTGTGGATGTGAATACGTCCTCAAGGATTAGTTCAAACCTGCTATGCACGTACAGATTCCCTCTTTTGAAAAAGCCAGAGTACTGGTGGTTGGCGATCTTATGCTCGATCGCTACTGGCATGGCCCGACCTCACGAATTTCGCCCGAGGCGCCGGTACCGGTGGTGCATGTTAGTGAAATAGAAGAGCGCCCCGGCGGTGCCGGTAACGTGGCGCTCAATATCGCTGTGCTGGGTGCAAAAAGTACAGTGCTGGGTTTAACCGGTGATGATGATGCCGCCAGTGCACTGGAGAAAAAATTACAGTCGTCTGGTGTCAATACAAAATTTATTCGCCTGCAGGATAATCCAACGATTACCAAGCTTCGCGTCATGAGCCGTCACCAGCAGTTGATCCGCCTTGATTTTGAAGACGGCTTTATTGGTCAGGATTTGTCGGCCATGGAGGCTGAATTTATAAAATTACTGGATGAGCACGATGTCGTGGTCTGTTCTGATTATGGCAAGGGTAGTCTGCGAAATATCCAGACGCTGATCGCGCTGTGCAAGGAAAGAAATATTCCGGTACTGGTTGACCCCAAGGGTAAAGATTTTAGCAAGTACGCGGGTGCCAGTTTGATTACGCCTAATCTTTCCGAATTCGAGGAAGTGGTTGGTAAGTGTGCGGATGAAGATGAACTGGTGGCGAAGGCGGGAATGCTTTGTGACAAACATCAACTGGGCGCCCTGCTGGTAACGCGCAGCGAGCACGGCATGAGCCTGATCGAAAGCAATAAAACTGTGACGCACTTACCGACACGTGCACGTGAAGTCTATGATGTGACTGGCGCCGGCGATACCGTGATTTCTACCCTGGCAGCGGCGTTAGCAGTAGGCCAGGATTTGCCGCATAGTACCGCGCTGGCCAACTTTGCTGCCGGGCTGGTTGTAGCGAAATCGGGAACTGCGAGTGTTACCGTTGAAGAGATGCAGCTGGCGAACCGCGAATACTTTCAAGTGGAACGCGGTGTGCTCGATGAGGCAAGCCTGTTTAATGCCATCGATGCCTGCCGCCAGCACGGTGAAACTATTGTTATGACCAATGGCTGTTTTGATATTTTGCATGCGGGTCACGTTACTTATCTGCAGCAGGCACGCCAGCTGGGTGATCGCCTGGTAGTTGCGGTGAATATTGATGAAACCGTGCGCCGACTGAAAGGGGCTGATCGACCGGTTAATAATGTTGAATACAGGATGTTGATGCTGGCTGCGCTGGAGTGTGTCGACTGGGTGGTACCTTTTACCGAGGATGAGCCCACCCGTTTAATCTGTGATCTGAAACCAGATATTCTGGTGAAAGGTGGCGATAACGATCCAGACAAAATTCCCGGTGGCGACTGTGTACGTAAAGCCGGCGGCCAGGTAAAAGTTTTGTCTTATGTGGCAGGTGTCTCTACCACAGAGATAATTGGCTCTATCAGGGAAAAGGGATAAGTTACTTAATGGCTGCAAGCGCCACCATTGCTGTAGATGTACTGATCGTTGGTGGTGGCATAGCAGGCCTGTGGACGCTGGCACGGTTAAAGCAGGCCGGATATAAGGTGGTTTTACTCGAAGCCGATGCACTGGGTGCAGGTCAGACCCGTTTTGCACAGGGCATTATTCACGGCGGCACCAAGTATGCGCTCACCGGTAAATTAACTGCCTCGTCTGAGGCCGTTGCAGATATGCCAGCTCTCTGGCGTAAGTGTTATCAGGGTAAGGGTATGCTGGATCTATCAAAGGCGACGCTATTATCTGAAGCACACTACCTCTGGTCGACTTCCAGTTTGACTTCTCGTGTCTCGGGTTTCTTTGCCAGCAAGGTGATGCGTGCGCGCACCAATGAGCTGGATAAAAATACACGACCCGCCATTTTTCAGCGCGCCGATTTCAAAGGCCAGATTTATGCGCTGGATGAGCCTGTGTTTGATGCCATGAGCGTGGTGCGTGCGATCGCTGAGCCTGTGATGGATTCTATAATGGCGATTAAAGCAGGCTCGATCAAATACGAGAATAACGTGTTGTCTGTTGAGTCGAAGAACGACAAACAGTATGCATTCGAATTTAAAAAAATCGTGCTGACCGCAGGGCAGGGTAATGCGGCCCTGTTATCTAGTCTTGGTCTGCAGCAACCCGAGATGCAGCTACGCCCATTGAAAATGGTAATGATGCGCGGTGGGCTTTCTGATATGGTGTTTGCCCACTGCATGGGCGCGAGCGTGAATCCGAGAATAACGATTACCTCGAACCATGATCAACATGGTGAGGTTGTCTGGTATCTGGGTGGGCAGCTGGCCGAAGATGGTGTGCGTCGCTCTGATGCCGAGCAGCTTGAGTGTGCAAAATCTGAATTGTCTGAGTTAATCCCTTGGCTGGATCAGTCAAAGTCACAGTGGGTTACACTGGATATAGACCGTGCCGAAGTTAAAAAGCCTGATGGCCAACGCCCTGATACTTTTTATGTGGAGCAACGCGGCAAAGTGATTACTGCCTGGCCGACAAAAATGGCACTATCGCCGATAATGGCTGAGCATGTTCTCAAAATAATTGAAGATGAAAAAACAGGCTGTGCTGATGATGATAATTTACCAGCATGGCTAAATCCGGCTTATGCATGCTTGCCGTGGAATGAAGAATCAAGGTGGTTGAGGTAATGGAATTAAGATCTTTAGGATCAACGGGTATTAAAGTTAGTGCGCTTGGCTTGGGTACGGTCAAGTTTGGTCGTAATGAACAGGTTAAATATCCCCAGGATTTCAAAATTCCAAATGATCAGGATGTAATGCGCATTCTGGATATGGCGTGGTCAATGGGTATTAATTTTATTGATACCGCACCGGCCTATGGAACCAGTGAAGAGCGCCTGGGCAAGTTGCTGGCACAACGCCACGACTGGGTCATTGAAACCAAGGTGGGTGAGATATTTGAGAATGGACAATCACGATTTGATTTTTCTGCCAGGCATACACGTGAAAGCGTTGAAAATAGTTTGAGAAAATTACGCCGCGATTATCTCGATGTGGTACTGGTACATTCCAGCGGCGATGATATGGCGATTATAGAAAAAGAAGAAGTTTTTGAGGAGCTTGAAAATCTAAAACAGAAGGGCCTGATCAGGGCGTTTGGTATGTCGAGTAAGACTGTTGCAGGCGGCCTGTGGGTAGTTGAGCACTGCGATGTAGTGATGGCGACCTGTAATCTTGAATACAATGAAGAGCAGCCTGTTCTGGATAGAGCCATGGAGTTAAATAAGGGCGTTGTTATTAAAAAGGGGTTGCTCAGTGGTTATGCTGGTGTAGCTGCGGGTGGTCAGGGCGTTGAGCAATCTATTAAACATGTGTTAACTCAGCCAGCTGTTAGCAGCATGATAGTGGGTACTATCAATAGGCACCATCTGCAGAAAAATATAGAAATCGCCGCGCAATATGGTTCTGCGACTGAATAGCCTATGACAGACCAGTCGAGACGATACCTGATTGTTGGTCCCTCATGGGTGGGCGATATGGTCATGGCGCAATCACTGTTTATTACGCTAAAAAAACTTTACCCTGGATGTGTTATTGATGTGGTGGCACCTGAGTGGTCGTTACCAGTTTTGCAGAGGATGCCGCAGGTTAACCAGGGCATTGCTTTACCAGTCAGGCATGGTGAGTTTTCACTGATCAGGCGTATTAAGCTTGGACGTGGCCTTAGAGATAATAAATATACGCATGCAATTGTATTGCCGCGCTCATGGAAATCGGCACTGGTGCCTTTTTTTGCCCGGGCAAAAATACGCACGGGATTTAAGGGCGAGATGCGTTATGGCCTGATCAACGATATACGCCATCTGGATAAAAAAATTCTGAAGAAAACGGTGCAGCGCTATGTTGCGCATGCCTATGAGGGCATGGCTGAGGCTCCCAGTACACCATTTCCAGAACTGAATGTAGATATCGCTAATCGTGACAGGTTGACGAAGGAGCTCGGACTGGATCTATCACGCCCTGTTATCGCGATGATGCCAGGTGCAGAATACGGCCCGGCAAAGCAATGGCCTGAAGACTATTACAGGCAGCTGATAGGGATGCTGATTGAAAAAGGTTATCAGGTATGGGTGCTTGGTTCGGAAAAAGAAAAGGCACTAGGCAAAAGCATTACTGGGGCATTTGATAGCAATGCAATAAATCTGTGCGGCAAGACCGAGCTGGTTGATGTCATTGATTTGCTGTCCTGTGTTGAGCAGGTGGTAACGAATGATTCAGGCCTGATGCATGTGGCTGCGGCAGTTGGTATCAAGCTTAATGTCATTTACGGTTCATCAACACCTGACTATACACCGCCACTGGCTTTAGATGAAAAGATGAATATCTTTTATAAAAACCTGGAGTGCAGCCCCTGCTTTAAGAGGGTGTGTCCATTAAATCATACGGATTGCCTGGTAGGTATTAGTGCCAAAGATGTTTATGAAAAAATACGCTAGTCAGGGTTTAACCTGCTGAAAATTATTGATGATTGATTTGAATGGATATAAAAACTAAACCAGTTGCGGTGATGTGCTTCTCAAGCGGAACAGGCGGCATGGAGCGATCTGCTGTAAGGCTGGCCGAGACATTATCGCGTGTATCAAAGGTTGTTCTGGTTTGTAAGCGTGGCTCATTTGTTGAACAACTCTATCAGCAAGGTAGCTACCCATTCAAATGTGAATCAGTCGGTTTTGCAAGTCGAACATTTAGTCCTGCAATGTTATTTGGCGTGCGTGCAATAATAGATGCACATCAAATACATAACGTGATATTTTTTGGCGCCTCAGAGCTGAAGACCCTGTATTTTTCCTTCATGGGGAAATTGCTAAATGTCACGGTCTGGCATGGCACGACCAAGAGCAGGCCAAAGAGGGATGCTATACATAACCAGGTCTATTCCTGTGTTGATCATCACGTTGCTATCTCAAAGCACCTGGATAGAAACGTCAGGCAGATCGTGCCGGTTCGTGGTAAGGCTGAATACCGGGTTATAAGACCATCTTTTACATTTGCTGATGATATTCAGGGTAAGCCAGGTCTGTCTGATCCGCAATGCTTAAATATCGTACACGTGGGCAGGGTGGCACACGGTAAGGGGCAGATTGATGCAGTGCTGGCATGCCGTGGGCTATATGAGGCAGGTGTCAAATTTGCCTTATGGATAGTAGGGGGTGGAGAAAAAGGTGAGCAGTACATGGATGAACTGATCCGTGTTGTTGAGTCATTGCCATATAAGGAATCTATTTATCTGAAAGGATATGTGGATGATGTAAATGAATATCTTAAAAAGGCGGATGTATTCCTGTTTCCCAGTTCTGGAGAAGGTATGCCCGGTTCGTACATTGAGGCGCTTCATCACGGGCTGATTTGTGTTTCATACGATAATACCGTCTTTCCGGAATTTCAGGATATGGGTTTTTATACCCATATTGTAGAAAATCAGCGAGTCGATAAATTGTCTGATAAGTTATGCGAGCTGGCTTCAGATATTCTCAGTGAGAAACAGAAGGTAAATGATAATATTCATTTATCAAGGAAATGCTTTTCTACGGAAAGAGAAATAAATGACTGGCTAGAGGTGCTGGAATAGAATTAATTGTCCTGGCTGCAGGGCGGTATAGTTATAATTAGTTGTCGTTCTGTAGCAAGAGCGTAAAGGGGAAATCGGTATGAATGATTTAGAAAAATATTTTACTGAAAACACAGATAAGTCTATTCATAAATGGCATCATTATTTTGATGTTTATGACAGGCACTTTTCTCGTTACAGGGATACTGATGTCCATATTGTTGAGTTTGGTGTCTCGGAAGGTGGCTCATTGCAAATGTGGAAAAACTATTTTGGGCCGAAATGTAAAATATATGGTGTTGATATAAATCCGTACTGCAAGGATCTAGAAGAAGATCGTATAAAGATATTTATTGGTGATCAGGAAGATCGAGATTTCCTGAGAACACTAGCCAAAGAAATTCCTCGAATAGATATCCTGGTGGATGATGGCGGGCACCGCATGCAGCAGCAAATTAATACTTTTGAAGAGCTGTTTCCATGTATTGATGAGAATGGTGTTTATTTATGCGAAGATCTACAAACTTCTTACTGGAATGGCTGGGGTGGCGGCGGCTATAAAAAATGGGGAACGTTTATTGAGTATAGTAAAAATTTTATTGACTATATTAATGCATGGTATTCACAGACGCCAAAGCTAAGTGTTTCTGATTTTACAAGAACGGCTAGCTCGCTACATTATTATTGCGGCATGCTGGTTATTGAGAAAGGGGTCGTGAATAAGCCATATGACTCAAGGACGGGTGAGCCAAAAATTGTTCAATTTAATCCGCCGAGAAATCGATTGAAAAGCATAAAGAATAAACTAAAAAATTTCTTTCATATTAGGTGATTGTTCTTTTTAGTTAGAATGTTTTGGATAACTATTAATGATTAAAAACTATGAAGTTATATAACAGTATAAAAAAACGAATTGACCGATTGATTCAGGTGAGATTTGATAAAGAGACGGGTTTTTATCGCCATAAAAGATTTGGTAAATATGTATATATTCGTCATCCTACTCACTTAGCCAAAGAATCAGATATCTTATGGGTTTGTGAGAGTTTGTTTTTTCACAACTATTTACCAAAAGACAATGATGTTGTTGTGGATCTAGGAGCTGGTTATGGTGATGAGGCTTTATATATTGCTGAGAAATCACCTAACTTGACTTATATTGGAGTTGAGGCGCAACCGGTAATATTTGAATGCCTGGCAAATACATTCAGGAAAGCTGGGCCAAATTTTATTGCATCACCTTATGCGATAACCAATGCTGATTCAGTAAAATTCGTTAGTCATTTTTCATACGCTGCGGTTGGTGGAACATCCAAGGGTTATATTGACGTGCCTACGATGAGGTGGGCTGATTTTCTTCAGCGTTATAAAATCGACAGAATTGATCTTTTTAAAATGAATATAGAGGGTGCAGAGAAGGAGATTGTTCAGGGTATTGATGATTTTAGTTTTATAAAGCGCTTCATTATCTCATGTCATGATTTCAGGGCTAATAATGGCGATGGTGAATGGTTTCGAACTAAAGATGTGGTAGTTGCTACGTTAAAAGAGAATGGTTACATCATCAAACCATTTAATTATGGGATCAGTTTTGCTGATGACTGGATATACGCAGAGCGCGAAACTTGATAGTTTTTCTGTTAGCTGAATTTTAGTCGACGCTGTATTGCCCAGAAAAATGCAGCATAGTACTTCCAGTCAAGAATAATCCATCTCGTTAACAGGTTTAAAACTGTAATCGGTGTATGAGAGAGCCAGAGTCGCTTTTTATCGAGGTTGCGCCAGGTGAATAAAAACTTATTGCGGTTGGAGACCAGTCTTCTTAGATTATTGCTTCGGTAACTGCCAATCGTCGAGCTTGCCTGGTGGTAGACTTTGGCATCAGGTAAATAAAGGAGTTTGAACCCTTTTTCCATTGCCCTTCGGCCAAGGTCGCAGTCTTCCCAGTAGAACGGTGAGTAAATCTCATCAAAGCCACCAAGCTCTAACAGCATTTCCCGGTTGCAGACAAAACAGCATCCTAGCCCGACAAACTGTGCATCATTATTTTGTATAAGGGTCCTTTGAGTTAGTGGGGTTCTTGTGTCAAATCGGAGAAAGCCACGCTTGTAATAAAGCAGCGTGGTTCTGTCGATGCTAATCACGTCTTCAAATGAACGGTCATAGTTGATGATATCGCCCTTGACTGCAAACAGTGGACTATCGTCGAATTCCTTAATCGATTTTGTGAAGTAGTCCTGGGTGAATGTAACATCGGTATTAACGACGCATAGCAGTTCTAGTCTGGCCGCATAGATGCCTTTGTTGCAGGTAGAAGAAAAACCCAGATTGGTTTCGTTTTGTATTAGCCGGATGTCCGGGTAGGTACTGTGAAGAAATAATACGCTATCATCGGCTGAGCAGTCATCAACAACAATAATTTCGTGCTCTAGTCCTTCCAGGGACTGTAGCAGAGAAGGCATGTTCTTTTCGAGAAGGTGGCGACCATTATAATTAGGTAGTACAACACTGATTGCTTGGCTCATATTTTGTGTATCATATTAAAATGGGTTAGATTATCTGTATTTTTCTAAAGCACTTTATTGCGTCTCATATCGGCTTCAATCATTATCTGGCAAAGCTCTTCCAGTTGAGTCTCAGCTTCCCAGCCTAGGTCTGCCTTCGCTTTTGATGGATCACCAACGAGTTGGGTTTTATCATCATTGTTCCGGTAAAACTGCGGATTGATGCGGATAATCTTATTGCCAGTTGCCTGATCGATGCCTGTTTCATATTGTTCCTTACCTTGCCAGGTAATATCTATTTCCAGTGCCTTGCACGACATGTTAACAAAATCACGCACAGTTTCTGCGCGACCAGTAGCCAGGACATAGGTATCAGGTTTGTCTGCCTGCATCATTCTATACATGCCATCAACATAGTCGCGTGCATATCCCCAGTCACGCTTTGCACTTAAGTTACCCAGTTCGATATAGTCCTTTTTTCCAAGCTTAATCTTTACCAGGCCATCGGTGATTTTCCGTGTCACAAATTCCAGGCCGCGTAGAGGTGATTCGTGATTATAGAGAATACCGCTAACAGCATAAATATTGTGTGTTTCTCTGTAGTTTACCGTCATCCAGTGTGCGTATACCTTAGCTGCGCCATAAGGACTCCGAGGATGAAAATTTGTGAGTTCATTTTGCGGAACTTCATTAGCCCTGCCGAACATTTCAGAGGTGGATGCCTGGTAAAAACGGATATCAGGGTTGAAGATTCGTATGGCTTCCAGGATATATATTGGTCCGAGTCCGGTGATATTGGCCGTATCCATATACTGGTTGAAGGATACGTCAACAAAACTCTGTGCAGCCAGGTTGTAGACCTCATCAGGGTTTGCGGTTTCGAGTAATTGAATAGTTGAGCCAAGATCATTTAGGCCGTACTCTATTTTGTGCAGGTTCGGGTGGTCGCTTATACCTAGTTCCTCGAGCCGCCAGAAATTTTGTGAACTGGTACGTCGATACGTGCCGTAAACAATGTAGTTGTTGTCTAGTAGCTGTTTTGCTAGATATGCAGCATCCTGGCCAGTTATGCCGGTAATAATGGCAGTTTTCATCGCGACTAGTTGATACCCTGGTATGGTTCGTTCTGCTTAAAATAAAGCCTTATTATACAAGAGTGGAATGCAGGCCACGAATTATATTGTTAGCTCAAAAGCAGACGTTTTTTACAGGCATCAAAGACTGAACTCACCGATATGGAAGGTAGGCCTAGTTCAGGATCAGCTGTGTCTTCCGCTCTTAAAATAGTAAATCTTCCTGGTTTCATGAATGGTCCACAATCTGCAGGATTCCAGCCTGAGAAGAGGGCGACAATTTGTGTGTCTACTGCAGCGGCAACGTGTAGTGGACCTGTATTTGGCGTTACCAGCAGATCTGCTCTCTTGATGAGGGCCTTGTATCTTTCGAAATTGGGTGGTTCGAGAAGTAGGGTGATTGCACCATTGGCATTTTTTTCAATTTTACAGCCCAGTTCTGCTTCGTCAGGGATGAGGTCTATAATAATTTTTGGCTTACGATGATTATTTAGCGATAGTTCAGAAAGCCTGACTCCCAGTTCGGTAAATTTAGCAGCAGGCCATAGACGGTGCTTTGTCTGCGTTCGGTATTTTTTAGAGAGAAGACTGGCAAATCGACTGCTGGAGTAGCCGCTGAATGTTGGATGCAGCATAATTATTGTATCTTCGTCAGAAATGCCAATAGAAGATAATTCATCTTTAACCTTTTGAGTAGCATCCTCGCTAACCGGTAGGTAGGTATAAAAGTCACCCGATAAAGATGGGCACGCATGTTTAACTACATCCAGGTATATATCAGAGCAATGCCTGGTCTTGCTGGTTATATTGTTCCAGTAAAATTCTGAGTCATAACGGGAAAAGATCTTCGCAATCCTGATATTCGTCTCAAAACAGAAAATCTTGTCGAAATGATTTTCGCTTAGTTTCTTTATAACCTTGCGCTTATTGAAATAGGCAAGTAATCCCGAACGGTTCCATATCCAGATGTCTTTAATATTCGGGTGAAAGCCTCGAAGTAATCTTGGCCCGTCCGGGCTGGTGAGGACAGTTATGCTGGCCTCAGGATAGCATTTGATTATTGCTGAGAGTGCGGGCGTTGTCATGGCGATATCGCCAGCACGGCCTATACGTACAATTAGGATTCGCATATTTTTATAATTCGTAGGATAATTGCATAAAATATTTTATATCAGGTAATTGTAACATGAACGTAAAACTAGAGATTTCTATTGGTGAATTTTTTGACAAAGTAACGATCCTGGAAATTAAAAAAGAACGTATTTCTGATCCAGAAAAGCTCATCAATATCAATAATGAACTTAATGCATTAAATGCACTACTAGATGATCTGCCATTTTCCCGTGCAGACGTTGAGAAGGAAGTTGCAGAACTGAAGAGTATTAATGAAGAACTCTGGGTAATTGAAGACGATATCCGTGATAAAGAGTCTCAGAAAAATTTTGATCAGGGTTTTATAGAGCTGGCACGAGCTGTTTACTTTACTAATGACAGGCGTTCCGAGGTAAAACGTGAGATTAATATCAAGTTAGGCTCAGATTTTATCGAAGAGAAGTCCTATGAGGAATATCAATAAAGACTGTGAGCCTTAATTGATATTGCTAAGCAATTTTATACAGGCGTCCTTAACTTCTTCGACAGACACGACGCCAAAGTTTTCCTCAGGAAAAACTGCATCATGAATGCTGTATCTTGGCCAGTAGCGGTAAGGTCTGCCCGGAAACACGCCAACTGTAGGCGTATTGCAGACAATGGCAACATGCCTGATGCCTGTATCATTAGAGATCAGCAGGTCTGCGCCCTTCATTAGAGAAGCGGTTTCTTCAATAGTGTCAGCCTCTATTGCGTAAATATTCTCTTTTTTGCTAATTAGATCAAGGACCTTATCTGCGCGTTCCCAGTCTTTAAGGCCGCCTAGTACCAGGTGGTCTTTATCAGGATAAAGTGCCGACATCTGTTTAATTAATTCAGCATAGTTTTCACGTGGCCAGCACTTTGCCGGTTCAGAGGCGCCGGTAAAATATACTACAAAGGGTTTGTCCCGCTGTATGGCGACACCGGGCATATTGTAAACATGCGGGTAGGTCGTTTTAGCGCCAAATACGAGCAGCATCTTGAGCATGTCATTAACTTCAAAGCTGAGGTCATTACGGCAGACCGCAATATCGTAAAACATCCAGGCACGAATCTTCCGGTAGGGAAAGCCGATTTTAAGTTTGGCAGGGTTGAAAAAACAGGTAAGAAATGAGCGATTACCTGCGGCAAGATCAAATAGCAGGTCATGATAGCCAAGTTCACGCATTGTTTTGATGCGTTCACCAATTGGTGCGCCGCGTTGGTTCGTGCCATGAATAATATGTACTCGATCAACCAGGTCCTCTGGAATGCCCCGGGTATAGTTGCTGATGATGCTAAGGGTAATTTTGGCATTGGGAAACAGCTTTCTTGTCTCAATGATAAAGTTCCGTGTTAAGACCATATCGCCGAGTGCCGCATGTCTAATAATGGCAATGCTCTTTATATCTTCGTGAGAAATATCATTAATTTTTTTATCGACATCTTTTCTTTTCCAGACGCCATTCATAAATGGAATTTTCATAATGATTTATAAAGCTGTTAATAGTCCAGTTACTTAATTAATAGGTTAAATCTAGAGGGTATTGTTATAGGCATGTATTTTAAGGTCAATCAGAATGTTTAAAATACATGCCGAGAATAGAGTTGCATGTAGATTCCAGATCTATTGAGTAATGCCCCTGATCCGTCGTATTCGTTGCTGAAAAGGCCAGGTGCCGTGCAGGGCTGTTTAATGTCTGCCATCTCAATGAAGTGGCAGATTTACGCCTGGGGTAAAAGGCAACTGTTTGTAAGTCTAGCGCGCCAGCGATATGCAGGGTGCCTGTTGACCCGCTAATAAAGACGCAGGCGATTGATATTGTCTTTGAAAATTCGACTATGCCTTTCCTTGAATTGTAGATAACGTGGTTACAGCCCTTGGTCTGTGCGGATAGTTGCCTGGCGGCATCCTCTTCACCTGGCCCGGCAGTCAAGACAAAAAATAATTTATCATTTTTAGATAATCGTGTGATTAGTTCAGCGTATTGCTCGATGGACAGGTTAATTGCTGAGCCCCCCGTGCCTGCGTGTACAAAGACAAGTTTTTTGCCGGGATCGATACCATTTGAAGCGCAGAAGTCTTTTTTGATTGTCTGTATTTCATTATCCGCAAATTGCAGTAGCGGAGGCTTCAGTGTGTAGCTGTAGTTAACGTCATAGTAACTGGCCACATACCTGGCAAGATCAAGGTTGTATTCATACTCTGGTTTTTCAGAGCGAGAGCGCCGCTGTGTCAGGGTATGGTTATACATGACCTGGTCTATTCTTGAAGCGGGTGCAAACCGATGCTTTATACCGGCTAAAAATAGTGCAAGGGCAATTCTTGGTGTTGAGTGCAAATTGAGGACAGAATCAATATTGGCGGCTTTTAGCTTTGATATGGTTTCTATCAGGCCAGAAATTCCCTCTACTGCATCGTCGACGATAATCCCATCTATCCAGGGGCAGACCTCTGCCATGGGGCTGGTGTACTCTGGAACTAATGCATACAAAGTCGCTTCCGGAAATGACTGTTTGATGAACTGGAAGGTTGGCCAGGCCAGCATGAAGTCTCCAAGTTTGTCATTGCGAATGACGAGTATATTTTTTGGTGTTGAGGCTGGCATTGTCAGTCTTTGATCTGTTGTTCTAGCAATGTCTGTAAACGTAAGTAGTGCTGCTCATTATTGAAAACTGTATCGGCCTTTTCCTTGCCGGCCTTTGCCAGTCTTTTAAGTTTTTCTCGATCATTGGACAGGCTGGAAATCTGTTTTTCAAGGTCATCGATATTTTTAGGATCGAATAATAGGCCAGTTTTATCGTGTTCGATTATTTCGGGTACGCCACCTGCATTGCTGCCGATCACCGCAATGCCACAGCGCATAGCTTCAGGTAACACCAGGCCGAATGTTTCCATGTAGGTCGCCAGTAAAACGCAGTCACAGATCTGCATGATTTCCTGAGGTTTTTCGACGAAGTCCATAAAGTGGATGTTCTGTAGAACATCAAGCTCGCTGGCCAGTTTTTTTAGCTCGTCGACATAACCCGCATTCATTTCATGACCGACAATAATGGCTTTAAGATTGTGACCTTTCTGTTTTGCCTGGGCGATGGCCTTGATCAACAGGTGCTGGCCCTTCTGGTCTTCCAGGCGACCGAACAGGCCGACAATAAAGTCCTGGCCGGTTAGTCCAAGGTCTGCACGCCTACTGGTAATTTCTTCCGGTGTAAGTGTTTTCTCTGGTTCGGGTACGCCATAGTACAGTGTCTCGACGCGGTTTCCTACATTATCACCCAGCATTCTTGCGCAACGATCTCGCAACTGGTTAGTAATCGCCAGCATCAGGCTCATTTCCTTGTAGAGAAAGCGGTGATAAAAATCAGTCTTCATACGCGTAATCTGCATCTGGCGTGTATAGACCATAGCCGGTCTTTTATTCGATAGCTTTATTGCCAGTGAGACCAGGGGTAGGTCCTTGCCCCAGTGCATGTGTATCACATCGATGTCAAACGTATCAATAATATGTGCGAGTTTCCATGCGCTAATAATTGGCAAGTGCCTGAATAATGGTTTTAGGTGTACGGTTCTGATCCCGTTTTTCTGTAAATGATCATTTAGGACGGCAGCAGGAGAGGATATGAAGTGTACGTCGTTATTTTTTGATAACTGGACAGCGCTGCGAAGGGCGTACAGCTCAAGGCCGCCTAGTCCTGGTGATAAGCAGAGTGATAAGATTTTCATTAATTATCCCAGTAAAAAATTCATTGTTTTTTAATGATCTCTTTTGTCTTTTGTTCTTTTGTCCATTTCCCTACGGGTTTATCGATGTACTGAAAATGTTCATTGGTAAAATTACCCTGATTACAGACATACCTGAAGGGTAGCAAGTTGACATTATTGCGATCAAGTGTTTGATTGAAAACGCCTGGACCTGTTAGATCGTAGGTGTTCTTAAGCGTATCGTTGTCAATATTGGTAATGATAGTGGAAATAATTTTATCCAGGTGATGGCTGTCATTATTACTGGCCAGGAAGTAATTTGTTATTTCGCCATTTCTGATAGTTATAAATAGCTCGCTATCATGAGGTTTTATTAATGATTCAAGAGACCAGACCAGATGACCATCAATGTCTATGTATACCCCTCCATGTTTTTGCAGGGCTAATACGCGCCAGAAATCCGCCCTGGCAGCGCCTATTTGCAATTTGGAATAGTGGTCAAATATATCTGCTGGAAAAGAGGATTTTATGAAATCGGCAATATCTTCATCGCCCATAAACCGATATTCATAAGTAGGTGACATGATCCTGTTAAATAAATAGTTTATGTATACCGGTAAGGAAACTTTATTGGTGTAATTTGTTTGCCATAGTATGCGTGGAATTGTCGACGGGTTGGTTGATTTAAGGATGGCTTTAGAATGTTTTGGAAGTGTAAATCGCTTATTTGGCAGTAAAAAATGAAATAGATAGCAACTAACTTTTATTAAGTTTGCTAATAGTTTTATGATTCTGCTGGTGATGAATATTATGTGTAATTTCATGTAATTATTTGATTGTGTGGATGCAAAAATACAGAAGTGGTGGCTGCCTGATTTAACTGGAGCGTTTTAAAATTACTTTGCTGTATTTAACAAATACATGTAGACCAGAAAGAGTGGCAACCAGAATACCAGCAAATCCATCAAGGAAGCCACGCTTGATGAAGTAGATTTT
>Ga0224501_10000978_pt1 | contig 21907 bp, 20 predicted proteins | sample SF_Oct11_sed_USG_4_FD_169105 | JGI IMG/M metagenome (GOLD analysis project Ga0224501, IMG submission 169105) | Sediment microbial communities from San Francisco Bay, California, United States - SF_Oct11_sed_USGS_8_1 | ecosystem: Environmental > Aquatic > Marine > Sediment | place: USA...
AAAACCGTATGACCTAGGTGCAAATCCGGTGCAGTAGGGTCAAAACCAGCTTTTATCCGCATGGGTTTTCCAGTTTTCAGACGAGTGACAAGATCTTCTTCTAATAAAATTTCGTCTGTGCCGCGTTTGATTTGTTCAAGCGCTAATTCAATATCACTCATGCCACATCCTCGTAAACCCTAAATACTACTAAGTTATTGCAACTAAAGATTTTTCTTAATTCTACCGTTTTACTAGCTGATCTTGCGATAAAGCAATTTCCCTAGGCTATCTGCCCTATCGAAGGGGCAGGTATTGTAACAAAACTCAAACAGGCTTGCCGGTGAATTTCAAATAGCATCGGCACGCATGTATAGGGAGCATATTCTATGACAACAAAAGTTTTGGTCGTCGATGACTCTGCTATGTCGAGGAAAGTGCTGATTCGAGCATTACCGGCGGACTGGGATATTGAAATACAGGAAGCCAGCGACGGCGCTGAAGCAGTGGAAATCGTCATGCAAAATGCAGTTGATATCATGTTTCTCGATTTAACCATGCCCGTGCTGGACGGATATGGCGTGTTGGAGAAACTGCAACAAGAAAATAAAACCCCTCTGGTGATTGTCGTCAGCGCAGATATTCAAACCGACGCGGAAACTCGGGTGAAAAATCTAGGTGCTGCAGCATTTATGAAAAAGCCAACGCAAGCGGATGATCTACTCCCAGTGCTCATAGCGAATAAGCTGTATGGCAACTAATATGGCAATGAAGAATAGCCACCCACTGATCACTGATTTTCACGTCGATATATTGCGTGAGGTGGTTAATATTGGCATGGGTCAAGCAGGTGCATTGCTGGCTACCTTACTCCATCAATTCGTTAAACTGTCTATTCCTGAAGTTAGTATCATTGAGGCAAAAGACATTAACTTTGCCATTTCTCGAATTGTTGGCGATCATCAGCAAGTAGACGCGGTTCGTCAGGCATTTTTTAAACAATGGCATGGTGAAGCCATTGTCATCTATCCACAAAACGAAACCAATAACATCGCTAACCTAATGGGGCACTCAGCGGATTCACAAGACCTGTCGCATACGGAGTTACTACTCGACTTGAGTAACATTCAAGTCGGCGCATGTTTAAACGGCATCGCCAAACAACTCAATATTGTACTCAATTACGCCGCACCAGCTATTTTTGCAGAACAAACATATGTGGAAAAACTTTTTAATATAGACGACCTCTCGTGGCGGCAATGCTTAATGATGGAAGTTAATTTTGCAGTAGAAGATGATGGATTCAAAAGCCATTTATTTATCTTTCTTACCGAAGACTCTGTTCCATCGCTGATTAAGAACTTAGAACGCTTTATGGATCAATATCAATGATGATCAACGAGCTTAATGCATTACACGAAATATTTAACCGCGTAGATGTTGGTGTCGCGGTGGTAAATCGTGATTGCGAGCTTGTGCTTTGGAATGCGTTTATGATTAATCACAGCCAACTCAACACCGTTGATGTGATGTTCAAGCCCTTGTACGAAACCTTTGATGAAATCCCAGAGAATTGGTTACGACAGAAAGTAGAATCCGTGTTTCTGTTGCAAAATTTCTCGTTTACGTCTTGGAAAACTCGCCCCTATATTTTCCGCTTTCAACATAACCGTCCAATCACGGGCGACACCCAACACATGAAACAGAATTGTACCTTTGTACCTATATTTGGTGAAACCAATGAAGTTACTCATGTCGCTTTAGTGATAACCGATGCTACAGAAACCAGTATTTATGAAAGTCGCCTGGTCGATGCGTTTAAACGACTGGAGGAACTCACCAACCGCGACGGACTAACCAATGCCTATAATCGTCGCTATTTGAGCGAGCGATTGGCCAATGAATTCGACCGCATTACCCGTTATGGTGGGGTCTTGACCCTTATCCTGGTGGATCTCGATTTTTTCAAGAAAATAAATGATGAACACGGACATTTAGCCGGTGACCAGGCCTTAATCACAACCGTTGAACGCATTCGCAAAACCCTACGGGGGGCAGATTGTCTCGCACGTTATGGTGGTGAGGAATTTTGTATTATTTGCCCAGAAACCGATGTTGAAGGCGCTACTATATTAGCCGATCGAATTCGCGTCCTGCTCGCCGATGCCCCGATTAGCTTCCAAGACATCGAGTTCACAATCACCGCTAGTTTTGGTGTGGCCACCTTTACCCCCAACATGCAAAATGTTGATGAACTACTGGACGCTGTTGACAAAGCGTTATATCAATCCAAAAACAGTGGAAGAAACTGCGTAACCGTCTATCAAGATGAAGCAGCCAGTTCTGATACTGCTGTTGCTAGCATAACACCAGCTATTGACACTGCTCAAAATTCCAACAATGAGACTAACGTGATCTACATCACAGTTGGTCATCAAGGCGCTTGATTAGCCCATTTAAACCTAATCGCATCATTAAAAACTTTGGCTTGTCGTCGATAACTAAACCGTTCCTGTAGCAATACATGGCAAATAATTTGCTAGAATTGTGGTTTTATGCTTAAGTTTGTTTTTAAATACAAACGATGTAAATAGTACTTAAATGGTCAATTCAAACTTGGATAAAATTGTGGAAGCGAATTCTAGTAAATTTGGGCATGGATTAATCTTATCGATTGGTTTAATCTGCGCCTGTGTCACTACCGCATTATTAATACAGAATGCCAACGCCACTGCTAACCGCGTGGTGCAATATCAAAGTAGTAACCCAATTTTAGTGTCTGTTGCCACATTGCCAGACACACTTACACGAACAGTATTACCTGACGAACAACCGACTTGGCATCAAGTCAAAGTCAAAGACGGCGATACACTTGCACAAATTTTTGATCGACTAAATATTCCACGTAGCCAGATTAACCAATTATTGCGCCTTGACAAAAAAACCAAACGCCTACTTACCCGTTTAGCTCCAGGTCAGTTTTTAGCCCTCAAAGTTCATGGACATTCCTTGCAAGAGCTGGTTTATAAAATGAACCCATTGGAAACCTTGCGCATAGAACGCAATGACCAGTCTGAGTTGATTGTTAAAAAATTAGAGCGCGAATACGATCGACGTAATCGATATGCAGAAGCCAAAATCAATAATTCATTATTTGAATCTGGCCAACAGGTGGGAATCTCAGATTCCGTCACCATGGATATGGCCCATATATTTGGTTGGGATATCGACTTCGCACTGGATATTCGTGAAGGAGATACTTATAACCTATTATATGAAGAACTCTATTTAGACGGAAAAAAAGTTCGTGATGGCAATATTCTTGCGGCATCGTTCACCACCCAAGGTAAAACCTACGAAGCCATCCGCTATACTGATGCCAGTGGCCAGTCCGATTATTACACACCCGATGGTCGTAGCATGCGCAAAGCATTTTTACGCACACCTGTAGACTTCACTCGTATTAGCTCTCGTTTCGGACGACGCCACCATCCGATTCTGAAAAAACGAAAAGCACATAAAGGGGTGGACTATGCCGCTCCCCGTGGCACACCGGTTCGAGCATCCGGCGATGGAAAAATCGTCCACCGTGGTCGTCGCGGTGGTTATGGTAAAACCGTGATTATCCAACACGGTAGCTCCTACTCCACTTTATACGCTCACTTGAATTCTTATGTCTTAAAACTCGGCACAGGTAAACGAGTCAAACAAGGCCAAGTCATAGGTTTTGTGGGCAGTACTGGTCGCGCAACCGGCCCACACTTGCATTATGAATTTCGTGTAAACGGACAGCATCGTGATCCCCTAAGAGTGAAGTTACCCCAAGCGCAACCGATCAGCGCAGCATATAAAGATGACTTTATGCTAAAATCGAAACAATTATTGGCCCTACTTGATCAGCAAAAACTACCCAAATATGCATTAAGTACCCAGGAATAACGCCTACCAACGAATAAACAGGCAGCATCATGGAAGATTATTATATTGGCTTAATGTCAGGCACAAGTATTGACGCAATCGATGCCTGCCTCATTCAAACAAGCAATGATTCCATACGCACCATAGCCAGTTATAGCTTACCATTCGATACAAAGTTACGAGATCAATTAAACGATTTATGCGTACCTGGCGATAATGAAATTGAACGCATTGCTGATATTGAAAACCCATTAACTGACGCATATGCTCAAGCCGTTCAGCAATTACTCAACAAAGTCTCTATTAGTTCAGATCAAATCCGTGCCATTGGCTGCCATGGTCAAACCATTCGCCACCGTCCGGAGAAATCCTATACCCTGCAGTTGGTCAACCCCTCACGTTTAGCAATTAACAGTGGTATTGCTACGATTAGCGATTTCCGTCGAGCCGACATGGCTGTTGGTGGTCAAGGAGCCCCGTTAGTTCCACTTTTTCATCAATACTTGTTCGCGGACCCAAATCAAATACGGGTAATTTTGAATCTCGGTGGCATAGCGAATATTACCGCGCTCGCACCGAATAAACCGCCACGTGGTTGGGACACCGGACCTGCCAATGGCCTTATGAACCAATGGATCAAAGAGCACCAATCACTCGCCTATGATGCCAACGGTGATTGGGCAGCCGGCGGTCAAGTGGATTCTTTGCTACTCGATGCGTTACTTGATGATGATTATTTCAAATTAGCTCCCCCCAAAAGCACTGGGCGGGAGTATTTTAACCTAGCCTGGCTTAATGAACGATTCCAGCACACCAGCGGAAAAATTGATCCACAAAATATTCAAACCAGTCTATGTGAACTCAGTGCACAAACAATCGCAGAGCAAATCAAGCAACACGTGAGCAACGCTCAAGCCTTAATTGTTTGTGGTGGTGGCGTGCACAACCAGTTTTTAATGCAACGAATTAAAACCCACTTACCATCAGTCAACATTAAAAGCGCTGCTGAATATGCTGTTGATCCGGATTTTGTCGAAGCCGCTTGTTTTGCATGGTTAGCCAAACAACATGTGCAGCAACATGCATTAGACATGCGATTCATCACTGGTCAGCAGCAACCTGTTATTCTTGGCGGCTATTACCCACCCAAACAAAAGTCATCAATCTGACTAATTTAATTGGAATTTAAAAAACAAAATTTAATATTGAGTCTAAACAATGCTCACGCCTCGAATATGCTCAATAAATATACAACTACATTTTTATTATGCATGACCAGCCCATCGCTTTTTGCCGATGCACTTGGACTGTGGAACAGCTATACCGACCCATTTGATAATCAATACCGCTATTTTAATCGTCTAGATCCAACCTATAGCCTAGGACTCACCTATGAAATTGGTGGTAACGACCGCTTTGCTTTATTAATCAGTGGTAGTTATGGCCGCATACCTATAGGTTGGGATACTGGTGTTTCTGTCGATGCCTCCTCACAAGCGTTAAACAACGCAAACCACGTTTTAAATATTGGTGAAATAGATACCAGCATGGTGGGGGCCTTATTTAAAATAGATGTGAGTGGCAAACCAGATCGCGGAATTTGGTTAGGCATGGGCGTGGATCGATATTATTTTGAAGTTTATGAATTACCCGACTGGGATAATTTATTACTCGCCATCGATGGCATTCATACCACTACATATATTTACCACCCAAACATCCAGCACGCCCTAGGTTTACGCCTGGCCTTTGGTGTGAACTTAATGCTAACCAAACACCTGGGAATCAGTACTAGCGCTCAGTACCGTTTTTTGCGAACACATATGCATCATGAGTTTAGCTGCGTGGTAGCAGTAGACTGTAAAGACGATCAAGTCGACGAGATAAGTGAAAACCTGGATTTGGATAGTTATGAATTATCCATGGGGTTTATGTGGCGCTTCTAACCACGTTTGCTCAAAGGAACATAATCACGTGGGGGTTCACCCGTATACACCTGAGTCGGACGAAAAATTCGATTATCACTCAACTGCTCACGCCAATGAGCTAACCACCCTGCGGCACGAGAAATCGCAAAAATAGAAGTAAACTGATCGGTTGGAATACCCATCTCTTCATAAAGAATACCTGAGTAATAATCAACGTTAGCGTATACACCTTTTTCAGCTAAACGTGCTTCCGCAGCGGCTTCCAAAGCCATGGCAATCTCAAATTTTGGACTCACCTGACCGCCTCTTTCTTCAATGAGTTTATCCACCAACTTTTGCAGAATAATTGCGCGGGGATCTTTGGTTTTGTATTCACGATGCCCCAAACCCCAAATTTTTTCTTTATTTTTCAGTTTCGCATCTAACCATTTTTCTACTTGCTTAGGTGATTCAATCTCATCAAGCATTTGCACCACTTTTTCATTGGCTCCACCATGAAGAGGACCAGCAAGTGTACCAATCGCAGCAGCGATCACCTGATAAGGACTGGCCAAAGTAGATCCTGTCACCAATGCTGCGAATGTTGATGCGTTGATGGTGTGCTCTGCGTGCAGAACCAAACAAATATCCATTATTCGTGCAAGCACGGGATCCGGTTCTTCACCCAAAAACATGTACAGAAAATTTTCTGCACTGGTGAGATCCGATCGCGGCTCGATTGGATCATAACCATTACGAATATGCTCCCACATAGCAACAATTACTGGCATACGCGCAATAATTTTTACCGTCATGTTGTGGATATAATCCAAATCCTCACAAGCTTCTGGACTGGTTAAACATTCATTTCCAGGATAAAACGCAGATAAACTAGCCACGGCTGTTTGTAGAATTTCCATGGGATGACCGGTTGGAGGCAAACATTTCATTAAGGAGCGAATATTAAATTTTACTCGACGATTTCCACGAAGCTGCTCATCAAACATGGCCAACTCATGAGCCGTAGGTAAATATCCATCAAGCAGTAATAAGGAAGTCTCTTCAAACGTCGAAAGTTCAGCCAATTGCTCAATGGGATAACCACGATAAAACAGAATACCTTTTTCCCCATCGATATCGGAAATATTGGATTTGGTTGCTGGAACGCCTTCGAGTCCGGGCAAGTATTCACTCATGGTTTTTTCTCCACATGGAATTATTCTAAAAACTGAAATACTAACAAAAAGAGGAGGTTTTCACCTCCTCTTCTTTATCGACAGCCTATGCTTCGAACTGTTGTTTATTTAAGTCGCGCGGACTAAACAGAAAATGATGAACCGCAACCACAAGTGGTTGTGGCATTTGGATTACGGATCACAAATTGTGCACCTTGCAAATCGTCTTTATAGTCGATTTCAGCGCCAATAAGATATTGATAACTCATGGGGTCAATTAATAAAGTCACACCGTTTTTTTCAACACGAGTGTCTCCATCGGTTTCTTTTTCATCAAAAGTAAAACCATATTGAAACCCGGAACAACCACCACCGCTAACAAAAACTCGCAACATTAATGAGTCATTTCCTTCCTCATCAATAAGCGATTTCACTTTACTTGCTGCTGCATCAGTAAATACTAATGGATCTGGCATATCAGTCATATCATTCATGCTATTTGCTCCAGCATGTTATTACACACGTCTTTAGAATATAAAAACTTATCAAAACTGTCAACTATTACTAACGCGGGCAGGAGTCGGTGTTGATTGTTCAGCTAACTCAGCCTCTGCAGCATCTCGCATATGAGTCAAGCGAGGTTGATCAGAATCCGTACGGTGTACTAGTTTACCATTAACTTCCGCACCAATGGCCATTTCAATTAGATTATAATAAACATTTCCAGAGACGCGTGCTCTAGACGCTAGCTCGATACGCTCTCCCGCATAGACGTCACCATTGACAACACCGTTCAAAACAATGCTTGGTACACGCACTTCACCTTCCACCACCCCTTGATCACTCACAGTAAGGAGAGATCCAGCATCGCGGGCGATGACATTACCTTTAACTTTGCCATCCACGTGTAATCCACCGGTAAACACAACATCACCCTGGATTTCTGTGTTTTGGCCGATAAGAGAATCTATTCTGGCTGTGCTACGGCGTTTTTTGCCCATCATTCCAAAAAACCTCCTGTTGGGAGTTGTTCATCTGTCTGTAAAGACTTTCATGCTCTGATAGTGCTTTATCGACCATGACTTATTAAGCTTAACAGACCTTGTCTCACTTTAAAGGTAAACAGCAATTATCTTACCAGCGCTGTTTTGCTATTCGTATACAGACCATGCATTAACCTGCTCTTCTGTACCCATATGAGTCACAAGTATAATTTTATATAGAATCAGTGACAATGGCTAACTTACTCTTTTTTTGCGTTTTTTTTCGGGTTTTGTACAAAAAATGAGGTTAATGGATAGGAACTAAACATTTAAATTGCGCTGCCGATTTTAACAATGTCCTGGAATTGCAGGCCCGTGTTTTACCTTAAAAATCTGTTGGGTTAAAACGACCACATAAAAAATGTTGGAGTTGGCTCAAGTTAGGATTGAGATATGCGAAGTTTAAGACTTGAACCTATATTTATCACCTTAACTTTATGTTTACTTTTTCTCAGCTTTGAAAGTACTGCAGAAACAGTTTATGTGGGAGATACGCTGCGAGTCGGTGTTCGCGCCGAACCTGCTAGCCAGAAGCCTTCGCTTGCCGTCGTTAACACCGGCACCGCGCTCGAGATTATTGACCGACAAGGCAGTTTTGCCTTGGTTAAAACACCTGCTGGCATAGAGGGTTGGGTAAAAAGCGCTTATTTGACAAGTAAAAAACCGGCCCGTGTTTTATTACGGGATGCCCAACGCCAGGTTGACCAACTGGAGCAAGAAATTATCCAGTTAAAGCAAATGACACCAGGCCAAAGTATCCAGAAAAATACGTTGAATCAAACAATTGAACGTTTGGAAGATGAAAAAAGAGCACTTGAGCAGCAACTTAGATTGGGCCTTGGCGAAACATCTATGGAATCTAGGCCTGCGTCTGTGCTAACCGTCGGTGGCGCTCAATTCAATCCATTTTTCATGTGGTTTGGTCTAACAACTTTCTTTTTGGCTTTGGGGTTTCTCGTTGGAGTTTCCTGGCATAAGTCACAAGTGACTAAACGTCTGGGTGGTTTGACGCTTTAATCCCTTAAATATATTTATATTTCCGGTTTGCTCACCGAGGCCAACTGTGTACAATCCTTGCTGGTTTGCTAGTTTTACTAGGTTTTAAACAAACCGTTTTGAGGATTTATGCGGCACTTATATGGATTTTTAGCGTTTTGTATATTGAGCACACTCGTTCCCTGTGCCGCCTCGGCGCAACCAAATATTGATCAAGCGATAACCTTGCTTTCTGAAAACAAACCTGATCAAGCCGAACAAATATTACGCGACTTTCTCGACCAAAACCCTGGTGATGCCAACGCCTTATTCCAATTAAGCATTGCTCTTGATTCCCAAGGGCAAACAGAATCCGCACTGGAAGTTCTTCGTCGACTCAATAAACAGCATAGCTCCCCTGAAGTGCTTAATAATCTGGCCGTTCTTGAGGTTCGTCTGGGACGCTATAAAGTGGCGACGGAATTTTTAATAAAAGCCTTACAAACTGACGAACGTTACGCAAAAGCTTATGATAATTTGAACCAAATTTATGGAGCCATGGCGAGTGCTGCCTATCAAAATGCATTAGAAGAAAGCGCAAGCAAACAACCAAACATTCCTGATTTAAAACTCTTATCCAATTGGCAGCAAGCTCCCGCTGCTCAACCGGTTGTAACCGCTGCAGTTAAAAAAAAACTCAGTAAAACCGAATTAGAGGCCATGGCGCTCCAAGCAGGGCAAACCGCGATTGATTGGGCTAAGGCTTGGTCTTCCCAAAAGGCAGAAGACTACCTGTCGTTTTATAGTAACGAATTTAAACCGCCTGATGACATATCGTTTGCTGAGTGGCAACAACAACGGCGTCAACGGCTAACAAGCCCGCGTTTTATCAATATTCAGTTATCTAAACTCGATGCCGTTGTTTTGCAACAAGGTGATCTGGCCAAAGTTAGTTTTTTTCAAGATTACCGCTCAAATTCATTTAAGCAGGTCTCGAAGAAAACCTTGATCATGCAATATGAAAACAAGGTCTGGCGCATTATCTACGAACAAAGTGGTAGTTAATGCCTACTGATGTTGCCTGTTTTTCGCTATAATGGCTCAGGATTCATGGCATTGTAACGATACGATAGAAAACAAAACCACAATGAGCACGAATATGTTAGGTATTAAGAAACCTTATCTCAACTTAATTTTGCTGATTTACCTCGCAAGTCACCCAGCATTAATGTTTGCCAATAATTTGCTCAATTCGCCATTGCATGACGATCCAAGTGAAGCCTTATTAATTAAGACTTTTAATGCAATTAACGAAAATCGAATCGACTCAGCGATAAAACACTTGGAAGAAATCATCCGTGTTAATCCTAAATTTAACCTTGCTCAAGTGGTCTATGGCGATTTATTAAAAGCAAAAACCACTGCATTGCAACAATTCGGCAGCAACATTAATGGCGATGCGCAACCGCTTTTAGCTGAAGCACGCGCCCGCTGGCAACATTATGCCTTTCATCCAAAGACCAGATTAATCCCCAGCTATATCCTGGAAGTAGAATCACGCCAAGATAACATAATTGTAGTGGACACCAAAGAGTCTCGCTTGTTCGTTTATAAAAATGAAAATGGTTTACTCAAACTTAAAGAAGATTATTATATTTCTATTGGCAAAGAAGGTGCGGTCAAAACAAAAGAAGGCGATAAACGAACACCTATCGGTGTATATTTTGTCACGTCATTTCTTGACCCCAAAACCCTACCCGATTTTTATGGTACCGGGGCATTTCCTATTAATTATCCCAATGCCTGGGATCGCCATCTTGGTCGAACCGGTTACGGCATATGGCTGCATGGCAATCCCTTAGGTTCATTTAGCCGCCCACCTAGGGCTAGCGATGGTTGCATCACTTTAACCAATCCTGATTTAGATGCCTTGAAACCCATGGTAAAAATCGGTGACGGACGCACCCCAGTGCTAATTGCTGACGGCATTCAATGGTCAACCTTCGAAGAAATCAAGAATGAAAAACAACGCTTCCAAAGCACCATTAATAAATGGCGCGAAGACTGGGAAAGTCTGGATACGGAAAAATATCTAAGGCATTATTCAAAATCTTTTACCGGCCAAGGACGCAATTTCAAACAATGGGCTTTTTCCAAACGTCGCACCAATTCTTTTAAAAAATATATTAAAGTCGAATTAGATGATGTGAGTATTTTTCGCTACCCCGGCGATGAAAAAGTCATGGTTGTCACTTATCTACAAAAATATAATAGTAGTAATTTTGCTAGCCAAGGCCGTAAACGTCAGTATTGGAGCGAAGAAGACGGTCGATGGCGCATTATTTTTGAAGGCCCTATCTAAATTTTAATTTGTTCATAATGCGCGTTTTTCTGAGAAACACTTGTTTACACTTCAAATCCATATTTTTGTAATTCTGTGAACTAATCCGCCGAAACCAATTATATACACTGTGTTGGTTAAGGTGAATTATGACAGCTGCTATCAAAATAGGCTTACTCGCACCACTAAGTGGAATGGTTGAGCTTTATGGCCCTGAAATTAGTATGGCAGCAAAAATTGCTGTGGATCAGATCAATCAAGCTGGAGGTTTACTTGGCCGCACATTAGAGTTAGTCATAGAGGACGATGGATCCTTACCGGAGACCGCCTTGCCTGCCGCCAAACGTTTGGTTGAACAACATGGCTGCCACGCAATGATCGGTAATCTCCTATCGAATTCACGTATTGCAGTTGCTAACCATGTTGCCGAACCATTCAAAGTACCCTATTTAAATTTTTCTTTTTATGAAGGCAGCATCTTTAGTCGTTATTTTTTTCATTTTGCCGCCCTACCTAATCAACAAATCGATAAAATGATTCCCTACATGGCGAAAAATTATGGCCCAAAATTTTTCTTTGCAGGAAATAATTATGAGTGGCCAATGGGATCAATTGATGCAGCGAAACACTGTCTTTTATCTATTCGTGGAGAAGTTGTCGGTGAAGAATATTTTCCGATTGGCACAACTGATTTCCAAGCCTTATTGGAGCATGTTGCCAAATCCGGCGCGGATGTTTTTGTACCATACGCTGCAGGAATAGACCAAGTGAGTTTGCTGACACAATTTACTGAAGCAGGTTTAAAGGATCGTATGGCAGTAGTCATGGGGCATTACGATGAAGCCATGGTCGGTAAATTACCCACTGATGTGCGCAGGGGGTTCTATTCTAGTAACACTTATTTCATGGACATTGATAGTGAACAAAATGAACAATACTTACAGGCCTTAAGCCAACAATCATCTATTACGGGGATTTGGCCATCGGGCAATGGTGTATTAACTAATTTTGGTGAAGGCACATTCAATTGTGTTAAAGCTTTTGCACAAGCTGTCATCAATGCCGGTTCTTTGGACAAAGAAAAAATTGTCGATGCCTTAGAAAACGTTGTTATCAACGGGCCGCAAGGTCGGTTAATCATGGATCCGCTGACCCATCATGCCACGGTAAATAATTATTTAGCCAAATGTGATGACCACGGTCGGTTTCATATTATTGAGAAATTTCTCGAGATCCCCCCTACTATTCCACCTCGTTATCAAAACAGCTTACAAGATTACATTGAATCAAATGCTTATTCTTCAGAGTTTGACCATTGGCAAAGCATAGCAACGGTTCTGATCAATCATACCGAACAGGGATTTGATATTGATCAGGTCAATATTTCTAGTTACTGGAGTGATTTGTACACGAAACAAGAAATTAAAAGTCATTTTCTTAAACATAAACGTGAACTTAACTATCTTTATCAACACCCACATAGTTTGCTACTTACTAATCCTTTAAACACCGAAACAAAAACCTACATGCGTGTAACTCCAATGATGAATGAAAACAATCGAATGGAGCTACTCGTGGAGTGCAGCAGAAAAGTCTCGTATGAAAACAATTCATCAAGGTCCATCACTAGCCATATTTCCAAACCGGTGTTAGTAAGCAATAACGGCGTTCTTGTGGAAGCAGCAAACAGCACCTCAGAATTAATAATTGCACTAGCAGGCATTGCAATTATTGCAACTGATAATGAAGGTCATATTATTCGAGCAAATAATATGGCCTGTAAACTCTTTGGTTATGAACAAACTGAGATCATGGGTATGTCAGTACATTTGTTACTACCACCAAATAAACGCGAACAACACAAAAAACACTTAAGACATTTTACCGAAAGTCGCGTGCAATCGAAACAAATGGGTGTTAGAGGTGAAATCTCAGGTTATCGAAAAGATGGTACATTTTTTCCAGCCATGTCCTCAATTTGTAAATTTCATGGTCACGATGGTTCCACTCTTGTCGTGACCTTGCAGGACATTACCGATGCAAAAAAAGCGGAGGAAGAATTAGTATGGCAAGCGACTCATGATTCGCTAACCAAACTCCCTAACCGTATTTTAATCGAAGACCGACTGGAAAATGCATTAAATCGATCTCTTCGAAACGATAATAAAGTCGCCGTGTTATTTATTGATCTCGACCGATTTAAATTAGTCAATGACAATTACGGGCATGAAATGGGCGATGAATTACTTATTCAACTTGCGCATCGTCTACTTGCGTCGGTTCGTCCTGGTGACACTGTCGCTCGTTTTGGTGGCGACGAGTTCATTATTCTTTGCGACCAAATCGAAGACAAATCAGTTGCCGAAACGATTGCAGAACGTGTGTTGCAGTCGTTTAAAGAACCAATTTTTTTAGAAGGTAATGGGTTTTATGCGACCGTGAGCATTGGCATCTCAGTTGGCTCAGGTAAAACACATACAACAGAGCACTTATTACAAAATGCCGATGCGGCTATGTACGCAGTAAAAGAACAAGGGCGCGATGGCTGGAAACACTTTAGTTCATCAATCGGTAATTCGAATCATAATCAATTAGCTATCACAAACGGTTTGCGAGAAGCTATCGCCAATAATGAACTATCTATTGTATTGCAACCCATAATCAATCTTTGTTCGAATAAACTCGTCGGTGCTGAGACACTTTTGCGATGGACAAGTGCGAGTGGATCAATATCACCAGCGGTGTTTATTCCCATTGCAGAAACCAGTGGCATCATTCATGACATCGGTAATTGGGTCTTTGACCAAGCATGTCAATTGCTAAAAAATTGGCAATCAAAACTTGGGGAACAATTACCTTACCTATCGGTCAATTTGTCGCAACGTCAATTTTTAGCACCTAATTTTCTGATTGACATAAAAAACATTGTCGAGAAAAACGGTATTTCACCCCAGCAATTACTACTAGAAATAACTGAAACAACGCTAGTGGATGACGTGAATCACTCATTGGCCATTTTAAGTGAACTTGGTGAGTTAGGATTTAAATTCGCAGTTGATGACTTCGGCACGGGTTATTCATCGCTTAGCCAGTTAAAAGCATTTCCCGTAAACACATTAAAAATCGATAAAACATTTATTGACGATATTAATTGCAATGAGAACACTCGATCAATCACGAGTGCAATAATTAGCATGGCGCAGGCTTTGGGGCTGAATGTTATTGCCGAAGGCGTGGAAACACAATCCCAATTAGACGTTTTGAAAGCATTACATTGCAGCAATGTTCAAGGTTATTATTATTACCGACCGATGACGATTAGCGATTTTGAACAGAAATTTCTAAAAACTATGAAAAATAGTCAAAAGAAAAAAGCCGGTTAAACTTAAGAGGTCGCATCTACTCGTGATTCTACAGACCCACCCTGTGAGGCTTCTTGTGGAATTGTGTGCATATTTTTTTTCAACCATCCCACCATATCAACCCAGATACTCGATACTTGTTCGCGGGTGGGCATAATTCCAGCGTAGGGCAATTCAATCGTGACGACCGGAATTTTATTTTGTACGCCTGCATAATTACCCAATGACCCGGGATAGGTGCCTAATAAATTCAAATGCAAATGACCGAGTCGCTTAGGTGCAGTGCGCGGCCCATCAAAATCCAGAATCCCATAAGGTGCATGTACCGCGACAATAGCATCGGGTTTGAATTCTTTAATTAGTTTTGCCAACCATTGAGACTCAGGTTCACTTAGCGGTGTTGGCCCAGGATAACGCCGCGGATTGCTTTTAGTTCGCTCCACCCAATACTTCTGACTCTCAGTTTCCCAGTTTGGCGTGGGAAAATTACGATTCAAATCCACGCCGTTGTCATTCATGCGTTGCGCTTTATTTCTTAATAGACCATCTGGATTCATCAGTGGCACCACTTTCCAATGAAACATGCCCGAATGAAACTGGTTTAATTTACGCATCCACGCAAAAACAATGCTGACTGATGAATACTCATCGCCATGAATACCCCCAACCAATAAAACCCGACCAAGCGGTTTACGCGAACTCACAGGAGGATATTCCTTAACCAAAATCGGAGTGCCTTTAACCGAAACACCACTGATCTCCAATCCTCCTATCTCACAATCCTTGGGATAAACACTACCAAGTTTTCGCTCGATTTTAGTGCAAGTTTCGGCTGAACTGTATTTGGCCTGAATTTGTTTGACCGTTTCTTCCTCTACTGGGCTTGTGGGGACTGTGGGCGATGACGATTCGAGTGCAGCAGTTAAGGCTACTTGTGATGCGGCTCCATCCTCTGTTATTGTATCCTCTTTAGTCGTGTCGATATTAGAATCAGCACAGGCAATCCCAGCAAATAGCAGAAGACTCGTAAGAATGATTTGTTTACTGGTTGACATGAGCGCTTACCCAATTACTCTGCGGTTGTATTAACATCAGTCGTGCTAGACACGATTTTTTCACTTTCCCCATTCGGCCACTCAAACGAACGTTGAATTTCTTTATTACGATGTGGTTTCACTTTTACCAGTACGCTACGTGGTGCAAAACCTTCAGGTAACATAACATCGCCTTCAAACTTTTGAAAATACTTAAAATTGAATTCTAGCTTGCGTTTACCCTCGGCAGAAATGCTGGATAAAGACAACTGTTTAGGTAAGCCATTATGGATGCCCTCGAAGCTGATTTCAGCAATCCCACGTCGGGAACGATCATTTTTTAAAACCTGGGTAAGTACTAGTTCAAAATGATGCAAACGTTTTTTGGCTGTTTCACCGATTTTAAATCGCTCAATGCGTAAACCAGCCGATGTTTCGGTAGGTGAGACAATGCCACGATAAAAAGTCACTTCCTCGCGTAATTCCAAAATTTCTTCTTGTAGCGCTTTTAAATTTTCGTCAACCTGGGAGTAAGCCTGGGTATCCACTTGCTTTGAGCGCTCTAGCAATGCAATTGCATCACGTAAATCATTATTTTCTCGTTTTAATTGGGTAATTGCATTTTTCATGCTGTTGGTGGTATCAGCCGAAGCCAAGCGGTCATATCCAGCTTTAGATTGCCCCCAATAAAATATAGTCCAACCACATATGGCAAGAAAAATTGTGAATCCCAAAAACATCACGGGCTTATGCCAAGGCGTATGATGCTTAACTACTAGACTTCCTGACTTCATAACTCCATCCTGAAAAAGCGCTTACTTAACTGCTAAGGTAACAGAGGCGCATTTGTTAAACCCGCCCGCTCATCAAACCCACACATAATATTCATATTTTGTACCGCTTGCCCGGCAGCACCTTTAACTAAGTTATCAATAACTGACAATATCACGACTAATTCGCCATTATGGGGTCGATGCACTGCTATTCGGCAATGATTACTCGCCCGCACACTTCGAGTTTCGGGATGACTGCCCTCGGGTAATACATCAACAAAAAACTCATTTTTGTAATATTGCTGGTATATATCTTGTAAATTTACAGCTTCATTGATTTTTAAAGGCGCGTATAAGGTTGCATGTATGCCTCTAATCATGGGCGTTAAATGCGGTACAAAGGTCAAATCCACCGCTTTGTTCACTTTAGCGCTTAATCCTTGTTTTATTTCCGGCCAATGGCGATGACCAGCAACGGCATAAGCTTTAAAATTCTCACTTGCCTCACATAACAACAAATCAGTTTTAGCATTGCGTCCAGCGCCACTTACACCGGATTTGGTATCAGCTATCAAACGCTGCTCATCGACTAAACCTTGTTCTAGCAGAGGTAAAAATCCAAGTTGAACCGCGGTTGGATAACAGCCTGGGTTGCCCACTAGTCGTGCATGTTTAATTTGTTCGCGATTGACTTCACATAAGCCATATACTGCTTCTTCCAGCAATTCAGGGCAAGCATGTGCTATGCCATACCAATGCTTCCATACGTCAGGGTCTTGCAAACGAAAATCAGCCGCTAAATCGATGACTTTGCATCCAGCCGCTAATAATTCGGGTACTTGGGTCATGGCAACACCATTAGGTGTGGCGAAAAAAATCAACTCACATTGGGATAAGACTTCGAGCGTAGGTTCGGAGAAACAAATATCCAGATAACCTCGAAGATTTGGAAACAAATCAGCCACGGGTTTGCCCGCTTCCCCACGAGAGGTTATTACACTTACTTCCACCTCGGGATGACTAACTAAAATTCTTAAAAGTTCTGCACCGGTATATCCGGTTCCACCGACAATCCCCACTTTCATGATTGCTGTAATTCCTTGTAAACCAATTGGGCAAAGTGTACCACAAAATTTACAAAATCCGGCGGACATAAAAAACCCCGGCGCATAGGCCGGGGTTTAGATGTCGAACGTTTAGTCTATGAGATTAATAAATCGCAGTAAACTGAACGGATGCACGTGGACCCACACCTTCAAAGTTGGCAACTAAACCAGCATTATCGTTAACTGATTCGATTTTACGAATCTCATAGTTAGCGGCAACACGTGATTTTTTGTTCAAATGATACTGCGCACCGATGGTAGTGGTGGTGTATTTCACTTCAAACTTAGCATCGTCAACTAAACGATTATAAACATCATAACGCAAATCAATTTCAGCCTTGGTTCCTGGAATATAGAAACCGAAATCAGCATAGAAACCATTCGCCTTTCCGTCTAAACCGCTGCCATCGGCATTAGTAATTCCATCCATGTCGAAGTTTTGTTTGTGTGCACCAACAAAAATCATGCCTTCGCCAGCCATGTATTCAGCAGTTACACGGAATGGTTTTTTCAAGTATTTAGCGCCGGCACCCATACGTTTACGATCCACGTATTCGTTACGGACGGCGCCCTCAGCGGCATCCATATCGACTAGACGTTTACCTTGCTGCATCCAAGCAAATACTTTTGCACCTTCACGACGACCACCTTTGCCACCAAACACTTGCTCGGCAGACAAATAGCCATAGACATCTTTTTGGTCACCGTAATCACCAACATTCAAACCATTCCCATTGCCCACCATACCGGCATAAGTCAGCTCTAATTTGCCAAAACTGATGGTATCGAACACTTGCACGCCAACATCACGGAAAGCAGCTACACCACGCTCCAGGCCATTAGGCGCAATCCCAGTTAAATCTGGATTTTGTGGATTTAATGGTGCGCCAAAACGATCTTTCACCACAAATCGCTCTAACAACATTTGATTGGTCACGTTGGTGAAGTTGACATAATCAAATACGTGAATTGCTTGCAAACCTTCTTCCGCACCGGGAGTTTTAAATAAACCTGCTCGTACGCGAGCAAAAGGAATGTGATTAAAGGTAACACTAGCATCAGTCATTTTAGCCGCGCCGCCATCGGCCGCGGTGATGCCATTGTTGCCGAACTCAGCAAGTAAAAAGTAATTTACTTTGCTATCTAATGGAAAACCAGTACCACGTACACCAATACGCGCACGATTCACATTAAATTGTTTTTGTGAAGTTAAGTTCGGCCCGATTAATTTTGGCGGAATATATTTGCCATTAGTATGAGGATCACTAAAGTCATATTGCATTTGACCTTGGACAAAACCCCAGACTTTTGCACGACCCACAGCCGAAGACCGTTCCGTGCCTTGTAACATCAACCAGTTCGCCGCGTCCGCATCTTTCATGGGAACGGTGAACGTTAAAACACTTCCTGCGCAGGCGGCAGCCAGCGCAAAACGACTAATCTTTTTCACGAGATTCCTCCTCCCTCGTTGAAACTATATTTGGATGATTATTTTTTCGTTAGGGTTTAACCAAGATGTAACCTTGACCAACCAAATCGACAATTTGTACTACACCCGCTTTAACAACTTTGGCGTTGCTATTAAGCTTGGGTGCTTCACCCAATTGTTTGGTCATATTCTTCATGGTGTTATTACAAGCACTGAAACGTACACCACTGGCCGCTAAGCCTTGAATGCGACCTTTGTTATCATTGTCAGCAAATAACAAACGTAAACCAGGGCCAAATGCGACAATTTCAACATCAACACGGTCCGGACCATAATGTTTGACTAGGTTGCTTGCAACGTTCAAAACTAAAGTTTGTTTAAATGGATTTGGGTCACTGATTTGTAACACCACGCGTTTTTCAGCAAATGGTTTATCCTCTGCCTGAACTGCACTGGCTCCGAAAAACAACATGCTGAGTACGCACCACAGAATGGCAGTGCTTAAGCGAATTTTCATCACTAATGCTCCTCCTCGAGATTATAAGTTGGATAAATACAACTATTTATTTTTTCCATTAAGAATTGGGCCCCTCCCAATTAATTCCACTATGAAGCTAGTTATTTAAGCTGTCAAGATAAACTTAATAATACTAAGCATATTACTGTGAAATTGCCGTGGTAATTTATGTAGAAATAATGCTTCTTTTAAAATTACATTAAGCATGTGCTGAATGTCTGTGGTTTTATTGATATTTATTTTTTTAGCATTAAAAATTTTTAGAATACTTTTTGCACAAAAACTGCCACAGCATGTATTTCTTCTTTGCTTAGTACGGTCTTCCACGCTGGCATAGCACTGTTCTTTTTGCCATTGGCAATCACTAGCTCTAACTCAGGCAAGCTCAAATCCTGTACCCTAGCTTGACGCAAATCTGCTGGATGGGGTTCTATAAATGACCCGATCCAATTTTTCCCAGAACCATCCATGCTGTGACAAAAACTACAGTTGGCACTAAATAAATCCGCGCCTTGCTGCTCCAACGGTAATAACCCAGTCCAATCCTGCGGCTTTTCATGTTGTGAATAATTCGAAGCGTGGCTAATACTGTCGGGCTTTATTTGTCGATGTGAATAGGAATTGCGCGGAAATGACAAGGGTCGAGCCTGCCAAATCGATTGTTTATCTTGATCAATGCCATGGCTGGCATCATGACAAGTTATGCAAGTGTCCATATATAAAGTGTAGCCTTGTTGCAAGGCCGGACTTAATTTGTCATAGGCTGAATCTAATGCTACTTCACCAAATACAAAAGGAAATGCGACTTTGTTTTGCTGGAAGTCCCGCCAGCCATTTTCTTCACTATGGTAGACCGTATTGTACTTTTGTTGCAGCATGAATTGTTGACGCACGAAATCGACGACCAAACCCATTTCAGCTTCGGTCAACAGTCGTCTAAATGACTTCATGGCAGTGCCTGCGATTCCTTCACGCACGGCTCTCATCATTCGTTCACGACTCAGTTTTGTTGCATCACTTTGAATAAAACTACGCGGCTTAGGTTCGATGAAACCAGCGGCAACTGTTTTGGCGTCACCATTATATCCATGACAAAAATAGCAACGATAATTATAAATATCCCGACCAATCTGAAGATCAGAAGAAGTGATTACTGACTTTTTTTTTCGGCGAGGACAAAGGCTTGAAAGACGAACTCAGATACATCAGCAATTTGCTGATCAGACAAGACGGTTTTCCATGCAGACATGACGCTGCCTTTTTTGCCATTGGCAATCGCATGAAACAAACGCGGTCGGTTCAACTCCTGGCGACTTGCATGACTGGTAAAATCACGCGGGGCAGGTCGATTAAAATGTGCTCTAGGTCCTTTGCCATCTCCTTGTTTACCATGACAGACATAACAGTTATTCATAAAAAAATCGCGTCCACGCTGCGAATTTCCGCGTAAACCATTATCAAAAAGCTTTGCCATATCCACTGCAGACGCTTGAACCACGCTCGTCGCCTGAGATTGTTGCTTGAGCAGTTCATTGCTACTGGATTGTGCTTGCATAAAATGGCTACGAATATAATCCACCACTTGCGCAATTTCGCTTTTTGATAATCGACTGGAAAAAGGCATCATGGCCGTGCCAGGGCGACCATGAGTCACCGAGGTGATCATGCGCTCTAAACTCAAATCACGCCGAGATTCAGCGCTGGTGAAATTTCGTGGTGGCGGGTTCAAACCACTTTGCGCCCACACCGCAGAACTACCTCGATCACCATGACAAGCGGAACAATGTTTTGTGTAAATGTTTAATCCGGGATGTTCAGTGTCGTTAGTACTTAGAATAGTGGCGCTAGCCCGCGCCAATTTAGGCTGTTTAACAAAATGCTCAATAATATAGTCAACTAAAGCCTTTATTTCAGCGTCATTAAAACGTTTACCATAACCAACCATGGCGGTATTGTTTTTGCCGTTCTTGATAACCACAGCCATTTGATCCGGTTTGTTCGCTAGCGCCCATTTAGGATCGGTGAAATTCGTTGCTGGCGGATTAAACTTAATGCCTGCTCGCCCCTCACCATTACCTTTATCACCATGACAACTGGCGCAGGTCTTAGCAAATACACTAGCAGGATCGGCGGCCCACACTTGGTTGATTGCCAAGAGAAACAATACCCCAATCCACAAAATAAGAATTAAACGACAAGGCGAAAACCAGAATCTCAAATCAAGAAATTGTTTGCTACGAGATAAAAACATAATTAAACCTAATCATTAAAGCTAAATTGTGGCGTAAAAATTCGATTTACGCTACCCTTAGCGCTTTCCTGGAAAACGCCGTATGGGGAAGGCATGG
>Ga0224501_10000979_pt1 | contig 21887 bp, 19 predicted proteins | sample SF_Oct11_sed_USG_4_FD_169105 | JGI IMG/M metagenome (GOLD analysis project Ga0224501, IMG submission 169105) | Sediment microbial communities from San Francisco Bay, California, United States - SF_Oct11_sed_USGS_8_1 | ecosystem: Environmental > Aquatic > Marine > Sediment | place: USA...
AGCAAAATAAAACCAAGGGTTCCTGCCATGATTTGGCCAAAATTTTTCATAACCTGACCTCTTGATTAAGCAGACGAATAGCGTCAAAAATACCGACACCTTTGATTACAACAGGTAAATTGCAAAGGCCGTACCGAAATCAACTGACAATGGGGATTTTAAAAAGATGACGGTAGATCAGAAAAGGATAATTTAGCGGTGCAATGTGGGGGAAAAAACGCGCGGCTGGGTTATCCGCCACGGATGAAAGAGAAAATGGGTGCTTCAGGTGAGGGATTGAACCCGTTCCATGGGAGAGACAATATCGGTCAGGCGGACCCCGAATTTATCATTCACGACAACCACTTCTCCCCTGGCGACAAGCTTGTTGTTTACCAGAACCTCCAGCGGTTCGCCAACCAGTTTGGTCAACTCGATGACCGATCCCTGGCCGAGCTGAAGCAGGTCGTTAATCAGCAGTTTGGATCGTCCGAGCTCTACGGTTACGGTCAATGGAATGTCCAGAATCAAATCCAGGTTCTGAGACTCCTCTCGGGTCAAGGCCCCACCCCCCCCGGCGGATTGCCGACCACTAAATTGATCCAGATTGTCAATGTCGTCCAACGCTTCAAGATCATCTTGATGTTCTGCCATAACTAATAATCCTCTATAATACTTTGGTAATTTGAATCGCTTTCATTCCCCGCGAAACGCCGGAATAACCCCTGAATTTGTTGGCTCCCTCGATATTGATATAAAGAGGATCGGACACATCCTTTCCCAACATCACGACATCCCCCTCACGAAGTCTCAGTAATTCCCTCGGAGTCATTTGCGTCTGGCCTAATTCCGCTACCAGTTCCACCTCGGTTTGCATCAGCTCCCCTCTCAGGCGATTGACCCAAACCTGGTCCACTTCCATCTGCTCGCTCTGGAAGTTGGCCTTGAGTTTATTGATTATGGGCTCCATCATGGAATAGGGAATACAAATGGTAATCGTTCCCGAGGAATTTTCCATTTCAATATCTAGCACAATGACCAACACCACATCCGTTGGGGGAACAATAGCCGCAAACTGAGGATTGACTTCGGACCGGACGTAAGTACAGGCCACCGGATGAACCGATTTCCAGGCTCGCTCCCAATCCTCTAGGGCGGTCTGCACCACTTTTTTGGTCATCCGGGTTTCGATGGCGCTGAAGTCCCTGCCCAGGACATTAATGTCCGAGCTTCCGGTACCTCCAAAAAAATTATCAACGAATGAAAACACCAGCCGGCTTTCAATAACCATCAGGCCGAATCCACGTAGCGGTTCCATCCGAAATACATGCAGACTGGAGGGGACCGCCAGTGAGCGTAAAAACTCGCCGAATTTAAGGGAGTCCGTGGAAACCGTACTGACATCGGCCGACTTGCGCATCAAACTCGAAAAAGAATTCCGGAACAGTCTGGAAAACATCTGGTTGATGATATCCAGAGTCGGCAAACGTCCGCGAACAATTTTATCCTGGCTGGTCAGGTCATAAGGAACGACACCCTGCACTTCTTCAGGAACATCGGTTTCGGTTTCAATTTGACCGTCGCCCACCCCCCTGAGCAGAGCGTCAACTTCTCCCTGCGATAATATCTGTTCCGTATTACCTAACATGGTCGAATGCACACTCCTGTTTCACAAAACTGTTCCAAATAAAACCCGGCAAAATTTTTTGGAATTTTATTGAATTAAAAATTCTGAAAAATACACTTCCCGGACATGCCCCAGGGCCAGGAAACGATTGACCCGCGTGGTAATTTCATCCTTCAATTTGAATTTGCCCTGAATCGAATACACATCCTCGAACGTTTTACTGCTGAGCAAAACGAGAATGGAATCCATTATTTTCTGTCGGTTGTCCTCCACCTCGGGCCGGACAGCCGGATTGTTAAGTTCGAGTGTGACCGTAACTTTTAAAATCCGGCTCCCCTTGGTCTTTGCCAGATTCACCATAAACGGTTCCAGAGGAACCATTACGCCCACCGCAGGGGAAGTTTGATTGGCAACCGCAGGAGTCTCCACAACCGGGGATGGAGCCATGGAAGACTCTTCCTCAGAAATAAATTTCTGAAAAAAGTAGCCCCCGGCGCCGGCTATTAAAACCAGAAGGATCACGAGAACAATATTCAATAAAATATTGCGTGGGGGAGCTCCCAAGTGATCGCTCTCTAATATTTGTTGGTCCTCAGCCATGAACCGGTAACTCCTTAACGATGACAGGCTCTCACTACATTATAAAAGCATTAAAGCCATAACCCAACCTCATGGCCCCATGCAGAATTCCGAATCCCTACCTGGTGCACCCCAAAATATCAGGGAAAAAGCATATTCCTCACCAAATTCAAAGAGTTACAACATTATATAACTTTCACGGTAAATCTCCGCCAATACTTGAGTTTATGTTTGTTTTTATCGCATTAAAAAATAGGGTGCGACTTTTTTAGGCAATGCCATCCACGTAAAAAATCCCGGCTCCATTTTTCCTGGCCTTGTGGGAGCCATTTTAACTTGTTGAAAAACAACGGTTTTTTATACAGCAAAAATTTCCCCAGCGTCTCGCTCTCTTCTTGGCACAAGAATTGTATTACCCAGAGCAAAATCGCCGGAAGGGATCGCGGGTTGAAACAGGCTGGAAAAATCCCCAAACCACCCATTCTCTCATTGGTTTGATCGGACGCGATATTTTAAAGGAGATACCAATTCATGAAGAAAATTGAAGCAATTATCAAGCCATTCAAACTGGATGAAGTCAAAGAACAACTCAATGCCAAGGGGGCCTATGGCATTACGGTGACCGAAGTTAAAGGTTTCGGCAGACAAAAAGGCCATACGGAAATGTATCGGGGAGCGGAGTACACAGTGGATTTTCTTCCCAAAACAAAACTTGAAATTGCCATTAAGGATGACCAGCTTGAAGAAATCCTCGATGTCATCATAAAAGCCGCTCAGACTGGCAGGATTGGGGATGGAAAAATTTTCGTGAGCACTCTCCAGGATGTTGTTCGCATTCGAACCCAGGAACGCGGTGAAGACGCGATTTAAAGAGAGCGGTCGGGTAACCGCACTGAAAGCCGGAAAAATTAATTTCGAGACTCAAAGCCATAATTTATAGCCGACCTCATTTAACTTTTGAAGGAGATCAATTAAATGCAGACGAGATTTAGGTCGCAATTGCTGATCGCTTTAACCATATGTTTTCTTACTCTGATATTCCCTGGTGTGTCCCTGGCGGACGAACCCCCGTCCTTGAACTCGGGGGATACCGCGTGGATGTTAACGGCGACCGCTCTGGTCCTGTTTATGACGATACCCGGCCTGTCGCTGTTTTATGCCGGAATGGTGCGGAGCAAAAATGTATTGTCCGTACTGATGCAATGTTTTGCCATCACCTCACTCATGACTGTTTTGTGGGTTATCTACGGCTACAGCCTGGCTTTCGGGGGAGCTGGATCCTTTTGGGGCGGGTTTTCAAAAGTCTTCTTGAATGGGATGACAGTCGACTCTCTCAACGGCACAATTCCCGAAACTGTTTTCATGACGTTCCAAATGACGTTTGCCATTATCACCCCTGCTCTGATCGTCGGGGCATTTGCAGAGCGCATGAAGTTTTCAGCATTACTGCTCTTTATGGCCATCTGGTTTACCGTCGTCTACGCCCCCGTTTGCCATTGGGTCTGGGGAGAGGGCGGATGGCTCGGCTCCCGGGGCATTCTCGACTTTGCCGGCGGGACGGTTGTACACATCAACGCCGGAATTGCCGGCCTGGTCGCAGCCATCGTCCTGGGGAAACGTAAGGGCTACCCCGAAAAACACATGCCTCCTCATAACCTGGGTTACACCCTGATGGGAGCCTCCATGCTGTGGGTGGGGTGGTTCGGATTCAACGCAGGCAGCGAGCTGGCCGCCGACGGCACTGCCGGAATGGCCATGGCCGTGACGCAAATCGCAACCGCGGCCGCCGCTTTAGGGTGGATGTTCAGCGAATGGATCGACCACGGAAAACCCAGTGTACTGGGGATCGCTTCGGGTGCGGTGGCAGGCTTGGTTGCCATTACCCCCGCCTCAGGCGCCGTCGGCCCCATGGGGGCATTGATTATCGGGATTGTGGCTGGGGTTGGATGCTTCATCGCTTCTACCAAAGTTAAGCGGCTCTTGGGCTACGACGATTCTCTGGATGTCTTTGGCGTGCATGCCGTCGGAGGGATCATCGGAGCAATTCTGACCGGTGTTTTCTGCTCCCAGGGACTGGGTGGAGTCGGTTTCGGGGACGGCATTGACAATATCCTCAGCCAGATTGGAGTTCAATTTATAGGTATCTTCGCCACTACGATTTATAGCGGAATCGTAAGTTTTGTAATTCTGAAGGGCCTGGAGATGGCCATCGGCCTACGTGTCACCGATGACGAAGAAACAGAGGGGTTGGACCTCACTCAACACGATGAGCGGGGCTACTATTTGTAAACTTGGGCGTGAAAAATGCTTCATTTCCGCATTTTATTAGGAAAGCTGGAGTGGGGTGGAGATCAAAACACACGCAAAGCACCTCTTTGGGAGGGTACGTTCAAATTGAATCTTTGAATTCAAATCACTAACTATACTTTTTCGTTTACAGATAATGTAATTTAAATTACGATAAACTATAGAGCTGTCAGAAACGATGCAACCTTTACACTCGGAATCATTAGATTCCTTAATGACTACATTTAAGGAGGAAACATGAAATTTGTGTTACGACTTTGTACGGTGGCGCTCATGGCCCTGATTCTTTTCCCTACTCAGGCTTTGGCGGGAAAAAATGTTTTTAAATTTTTTGAGGATATTGAGATGCACGGTTTCGTTTCATCCTCTTACAGTTACAACTTCAATAAACCAGTATCCCAAACCAACTGCGGAAACTCTGCCCTGCTTTCTGGCTGTGCCCGAATCTTTGACCAGGACGACAACAGCTTTAAACTGGACAACACAGAATTGGTATTTCTAAAGGATACACCGGATGCCGGTGATATCGGGTTTCGGTTCGACCTGACGTTCGGTTTCAGTCTTCCGGAAGGTGCACAGAGAGCCAGGAGTTCAGCCACCGCTCCCGGCGGCAGCTTATCTCCCATCGCAACGCCGGATGATGACTTTGATCTCCAGCAAGCCTACGTGTCCTGGAAAGCGCCCATCGGCAAAGGTCTTCAGTTGGATTTGGGTAAATTCATCACACATGTCGGAGCAGAGGTATTCGACGGATACGACGGCTGGAACATGAACTTTTCACGGACCTATGTATTTGGCTGGGGAATCCCCTTTAACCATACAGGGCTCCGCGCTACATACGAATTTACCGACCAGCTTACCGTCATGGGTATGATCGCCAATAACTGGGAAGAGGCCGGGGTCACTGACAATAATACGGATAAAACTTTTGGATTGCAGGTTGGTTACACGCCAACCGACAAAATCGGCATATTGCTTAACTGGGCAGGCGGTAACCAGGGAACAGCAGGTGGACCGGCTCCCAGCATAAACAGCAACTTCCGAAATATTTACGATATCGTCGTGGATCTGGCTTTAACCAGTCAATGGTCCTTTCAATTCAATGCCGACTTGGGAACCGAGCAAAATGGCGGCGTTAACGGAGACACCGCCAAATGGTGGGGAGTTGCTGGTATCGTTCGTTACGATGTCAACAAATGGTTCTCCATGAATGTACGTTCGGCGCATTTTAGCGATGAAGATGGTTTCCGTATGGGCGCTATCAATAATAAAATGTGGGAAATCACTGTAACCCCCGAATTTCGTATCAATGAAAATATGATCGTTCGGTTTGAGTACCGTCATGACGGATCCAACGAGAATGTGTTTGAAGACAACAACGGTCTGGGAACGGATTCTCAGGACACCGTCGCAATGAACGCTCTGATCCACTTTTAACAAATCCTGAATGTATAACCGGCCCGGAGAAGACTTCCTGTTAGCATGGAGGTTCTCCGGGTCTTTTCTTCCTTCATCACCCTCCCCTTCCAAAGTCCTTTATTCCCGCCGGCGGAATCGATACAATATCCGCATCAATACTTTTCCAGGAATAGATTTTGCTGAATCCGGCCCAAAACCAGGTGCTTTATCTCATGTTTTTAAATGGCCTGTTGTTCCTTGGGCTGAACTATGTCGCCCGCATCATCGTATTCCCCGGTGGCAGAGGATCAAAAAAGCTGGGATATATGCTGTTAATCATCGTAGGCCTGGTGCTGTGCATCACACAGGAGTTGGATATTCTGCTGGAAATGAAATTCCCAGCGAAGGCCGCACAGGCTGTTCTCCTGGGAGGATTTGCCGCGCCGATTTTTCTAATTTCAGTGGTGTATTTCCGGATCAAACGATCACAAATTGAATCTTTAAGCTCAGCCGGGGATTCCCAAGAGGAACGGAATGCCGATCATTGACTTAAGAAGCGACACCATGACACAGCCCACCGAGGCCATGCGCCAGGCTATGGCTCAAGCTGAGGTGGGAGATGATGTATTCAATGAAGATCCGACCATCAACAAACTTCAGGATCTGGCGGCTGAAAAACTGGGCAAGGAAGCCGCCTTATTTATCCCGAGCGGCACCATGGGCAACCTGGTCAGCCTTTTGACTCATTGCGGGCGAGGCGACGAAATCATTTTGGGCGACCGGAGTCATATTTTTCTCAATGAAGTCGGGGGGCTTTCCGCTCTGGGAGGCATTCATCCACATCCCATTCCCAACCTGGACGATGGCACTCTGCCTCTGGAAGCAATAGAGGCGGCCATCCGGCACAGGGATTTGCATTACCCCCCCACACGTCTGATCTGCCTGGAAAACACCCAGAATTACTGCAATGGATCGCCCCTGACCCCGCAATATATGGATTCAGTGGCTGAATTAGCCCGCAAATATGAATTGAGGATTCATGTGGATGGGGCCCGAGTTTTTAATGCCTCCATCGCCTTGAAGATCGATGTGCAGGAACTGACCCGTCAGGCGGACTCAGTCATGTTTTGCCTGTCAAAGGGCCTCTCCGCGCCAGTAGGGTCCATTATAGCTGGAAACCGAATTTGGATCGAAAAGGCCCGCAAATGGCGAAAAATGCTGGGTGGCGGAATGCGCCAGGCAGGCCATCTCGCTGCTGCCGGAATTGTAGCGCTGGAAACGGGTATCGACCGGCTCATCGAGGACCACAAGAATGCTCAATTCCTCGCCCTGGGATTCCAAAAACTTCAGGGCATGGTCATCGAACCTGAAAAACACCTCACTAATATCCTGTTTTTTAAGCTGGCCCATCCCCAGTTAACGCCTGAGGCCTTTCTGGAACAAATGGAATTAAATGGAGTCAAACTGCTTTTAATGGAGGGGGGAATATTCAGGGCTGTTTTGAGCCGGATAGTCAGTCAGGGGCAGACACAGGAGGTCCTCCAGATAGCAGAAAGGATACTGGGCCGGAAATAAGTATTTTAGATTGTTTGACAGAACCCTTCACACCTATTAAAATGCAACAGTAGAAATATCCCATTCACTTTAAGGAGTATCCATGCAGGAACTATTGGAACTGGAAAAAGCCGCTCTGGAAGTCATTCAAAGCCGATACCTGTTGTGTATCCTGGTATCCCAGAGAATCCATCAACTCGAAAAGGGAGCCCAGCCCTGCATCGAAGTCGGTGAAAACGAGTATGATTCCCCAAAAACCTATTACGAGCTCGCGCTCAGGGAAATCATTGAAGGCAATATGGATTTAGAACAGATTGCCAGCTGATTAATCGCGGACTTCTTCCATCCTTAAAAATTAAGTTTAATTCCAGTGATTAAATAAAAAAGGCCCTCCCTTTGGGACGGGCCTTTTATTTTGCTTGTGTTATCAATTACTGGAAAGATCTATATCATTCTGACCTTTATTTACCATCTCCTCATTGCACTTGGTCATCCATAGCAAACAAACTTGAAAATCAAGGGGCGCTATTCCCCTAACTAATCAACTACAAAACCAACTTCAGGATTATCCAAGTATTAAACCCAGATCGTCAGCGGATTGACCGCATTCATATAATTCATTTATTACTCGACAATAAATAAAAAAAAGGCCCATCCTAATGGACGGGCCTTTTCCTATACTATCTTAACTAATGGCTAAGAAAGCTTATTTTACTTTGCCTTCTGCAGCCATCTTACGGGTGCGCTTGGTCATCCATACCAACCACATCTGGAAGCCGAAGAACGCCACACCCATAATTGGAGGCATATAAAACATGGATGCGGGGTTATCAGGCTCAAGGATGGTATAACACCACGTCGAAATAGCCATATGCTCGTCATGCTCCTTATTCCATCCCGACCATTGCATGAAGGAAACAGGAATAAAGGATTCAACCGGGATTTGAACATCCGTCTTGTTCGGATTTTCAGTAGTCATGGAACGCTTGAACATGATTTTAACCCGGCCTTGCATAAACTTCGAATTGACCACTTGAACACCACCCGGAGTTTCTTTTTCCTTAACGTCATCAAAGCCTTTACCTACCAGCTCTTTAACAGTGACATCAAGGTCATATCCATTCGGGTTTGGTGGATTGGTATCATTGTAATCCTTGACCATGAAGTTGGCTTTCCAGATATCAACAGGCTTCTTTGCATCGCCATAGATGAAATATGGTTTTTCCGCGCCAAACAGGTCTCCCAATTGTCCAGGCCACTGCATAGCCACTGCATCAGGATACGCCGGATCAATTGATAAAAACCGGTTATGGTACTCCACGAGGTAATAAACAGCATTTTCCTCTTCCGACCAGTTGGACATTACCCAGAGATTGTCAACTTTAGGTTTAAAATTCCGCTGACCCCGGGTAATCTGACCTGCCAATGCCACATAATGCCAGCGTTGATCTTTCTTACCGGTATAACCTTCAGGTCGGGATTTGATAAGCATATCATCATCAGGAGCCTGCCACATTGGATCATTAAAATCCGTTGAGATCGGACCCTTGGTGTACTTGGATTTGATCAAAAAGTCATTGATCGGTTTGTTGGTCAAAGGATCAATCTTTTTACGAGGACACAGGGAATTAACAAAAGCGGCCAATTTCCATCGATCCTCTATAGTGATTTTATCCTTAAAGTTAGGCATTGGTGTTCCGTTCAATCCCGTCGAAACGGTACGAACAACATTGAAAGGATCATAAGCTTTCCTTCTGCTTCCACGGAAGTTCCAGCATTGTTGCCAGTCCGCCGCAAAAATCTGGAAACCCCAATCATCTTTCATTGTCGGGTTACCATCACCTCTGCCCTCACCACCATGACACTCGAAACATTTATTCTTAATGAATACTTCTTTACCTGCATCAATATCTGCCTGGGGTACCCCAAGATGATACGGTTCAGAAGTACCCCACGGATTCTTTCCAAAATCCTGTGGATTTACTTCCTCATCTTCATCACCAAAATCCCGGTCTTGAATTAGGGATTTCACAAACTGAACAACAGCAACAACTTCATCATTGCTGAGGACTTCACCCCACGCTGGCATTGCTGAACCTGGCAAACCGTTTTTAACGGTATCGATCAGATTCTTATCCATTGGAAGTTCGCCCGAATCCGTCCAGCGGATTTTAAATGTCCCCTGGATGAAATTTCTTGGGCGGGTGAAGAGACGATCAGCAGATGGGCCGTCTCCGCCCCCTTCAACTCCATGACACCAGACGCAGCGTTTAAAATATACCCTTTTCCCAAGCTCCAGTTTGTCTTTCTGAAGCGGATCAGGCTTTTGTCCGGCCAGAAGCGTCGAAGGCAATGTAACTACCAGCGACAGCATCAGCGCAATCAAAAACCGCCCTACTATTTTTCTTGGCTCCGTTAGCATATCTCCCTCTTTATTTGAAAATTTCATAAATGAAATGATTAAATTCATCGATTACTCCCCACCGGAGGATGATTCTTCATCAAAGGTTCTTGGATGCCATCCTGTATACCAGTACTCGAAAAGGATGACCTTCCAGATTTCCTCAGTCTTCAAATGTTCCTCCCAGGGCGGCATCGCCGAGGACCACGGAGTCGATTCGTTTGGCAAACCCGGTCCACCTTTGGAAACCCGCCAGAACAAAAATGATTCTCGTAACATGGCAATGGTTCCCGGATCAATGAAGTTCGCAGGGGTCGGGTTGAATACATGAGAGAACATACCTAAACCGTTCAATTGATCGCCATGGCAATAATGACAATTCTGAAAGAAAATTGTTCCACCTTCAGTAATTGACTTCATGTACTCATGCTTGTCAGCATCCAGAAAGGGGAACTTTCCCTCTATTGGGAGAGCACTTCCTCCAGGTCCGCCGTCAACATAATTATCCTGCTCGTCGACGCGAAAAGGATTCTGCAAACCTTCCAGTGTGTAGCTCTTGCCGTGCACCTTTGTGGTAGCTGGCGGAGCCGGATGAACGGTTCGCAGCTCAACTGGTTCCTGAAAACTCGGTTCCAGTGACTTATAGGTCCCAAAGCCAACCAATACCGGCAAAGCGATGAATACCACGATCCTTGCTGTTTTATATTCACCAACAACCGTTTTAACAATAGGCGCTCGGAATTCTGCGAATGTTTTTGGATCTTGTGAAATATACAGGAACGTCCCGATTGTCCACAACATCATATAGGTAATAAGCAGAGTCCAGGGAATCGGCGGAAACAATACTGCTTTATAGAAATACAGACCGATTAACCAAACGACCAAAGCGTTTAATGCAATAGGTGGTTTCAACTTCAATATGAGATTAAAACCGATACAGTAAAATACAAACATCAGAAAATAAACGTAGCGGTTGACCAACCAGGTAGGTTCCGTGGGTTTCATGAGTGGAAACAAACCATAGTGGAAAGCGGCCCAACCGGCCACATATAAAATTAATCCTTTCACTACATTGTTCATCCCTTAAATCCCTCCTGGATTAGCCTTCCGGCTGGGTGTTACTAATAAAATCCACCAATTTATCAAGCGCATTGACGGACAATTTATTTGCGAAGTCTTGCGGCATAACTCCTTCCGGATAAGGCTCCCCAGCTTCCTCGTTAAACACGATGTAAGCGTTGGGATTCAGGATAGACTCCCTCACATAGTCCCGACCGGATTTTGCCGTGCCCTTGTAATTCGGATCCTTGATCCGCTTGGGAGCATTTATCTTCTCATGCAACTTGGGTCCCAATTCGCCGGTAGCACCTTCGATACCCGGAATGGTATGGCAAAGAGGACAACCCAGCTTATTAATCATGACATCTATCGGCTCGGCTCCTGTCACAAACAAAGGACCCTCACCTTCCTCTTTCTCTTCCTTCTTTTCCCCACCACCAATATCATCGGGGCCTGGCAGAGGAATTGTTACCGCACCGAACTCACCCGGAGTATCTTTAGCTTGCAACCAGGCAATAACTGCGTTCAATTCAAATTTACCCAAGCTGATCGGCGGCTTACTGATGACCGGCATCGGGCTCTTGGTGTCTCCATCCTTACCATATCCCTTAACTACATAACAGGAAGGACACATCAAAGACTCCCTAAGGTAATCCTCGCCAGTAAACTCACTGGGATCGTTACGGCGGTAATCTTCAGGAATCTGATCAGCTTTGCCTTTCACGATACCTGTCGCACCGTCGGTCTCACCAACCTTGATCGGCTCATTAAGATAACGGTCCTCCTTAACTCGGGTATGACTCCGTTCCTCAACACCGAACAGATTGGGACAACGACCGATATTATCTCCCGGATCAAAGGTATGACATAAAGGACACTGTCCTTTACCAATAGCCTTAGAACCAGCAACCCGCTCCTTACCGAACACAATGACGTCACCAATCTCTACATATTTCTCCATTGTCAAATTGGAAACATCCACCGGAGCCGCCTTTGGCGGAGGATCACTCCTTTGCTGCGGCAACCAGTTTGTATAACCGGCGAGAAGAATAGAGATGGTCGAATAGAAAAACGCCGCCCGAATCAACGGTGGAGACTGATCTTCAATTTGTTCACCTTTGAAGAACACCCCCCAAGTGAGCAGGGTTAAAAATACCGCCATAACCTGCCAAGAAATAAATCCTAATTGCTCTTGCTGATTCAAATCAAACATATGATTTGTCAACAAGAGGTTAATGATGAGCCCTGTGCCAAATACCGCCCCCCATAAGGTCGTATTAGCTCCCGCTTTGGTTCTACAATGCTGAATAACATTAGCGAACACAAACAGGGAGAATAACGAAAATATGATGGTGACGAATGTCCACAGGATGTCTGGTTGTTCAGGAAGCATCCTTCTCTCCTCTCATTCTTGGTATATTTTAAAAGTTAAACTCGTAACTCTAATAACCGATTACTGCTGTTGCTGCGCGGGAACTGGAACACCTTCCGGCACTTTCGATGGAATCTTCTTCGCAGTCAGACTACCTACCCAGAAGACGATAACAAACTGCACCCACACGAACAGCGCGTTAAAAGTCAACATCTTACCCGCCTCACCAATGGTCAGGGTGTAAGCGTCCGGCGAGTTATCACGAACCACTTCCGTCACATGCCAGAACAAGCGCACCGCGGATCGAATGTAGCCCATGAGACCCATCAACCAGGTAAAAGAAATTGCCAACAGGAAGATCGCGTAGGTAGCTACCCGAGACTGGGTCCCCCACTCAATTTCACCGTACGAATCAGCATCCTTAAACATCGAGATATTGATCGCCGTACCGGCAAACAGGGTGGTCAGCGTACTGGTCACCTGCGGTACTGACAAACCAACCCGCTGGTTAGCGGGCAACAGATAACCATAAACACCCAGGAAGACGATATTGATTGCCGCCAGAATGAAGATGGCGGTTATCCATGAATTCCCCTGGGTAGCCCAACTCACCTTGATCTTCTTATTTGAGCGCTGATACAGCAGAAAACAAAGAATGGTACAGGTAATCATCAGATTCACCGCAGTATTCTTAGCGGACATAACGCCAAAGTTACCTACGATGGGATGCTGCGCACCACCCATATCCTTCAACTCAGCAGGAGTCATAACGATGGTGTGCGGGGTCATCCACATGGTGAAACAAACAATCAACAGCAGAACCATGTATTTAGCGTATTTCATGTACCGGTGAGAACCCTTAACCCGGGACATGGAGTTATGCAGATAGGAGTTGGCCCCGAAGAACAGCAGACCAATCATAACGGCCTGAATGATGAACAACCAAGCCATGATGCCGCCCATGAGGGTAATCCCCATTTGCTGACGGAACGCATAAACTTCCTTCATCAACCAGTAGCCTGCAAACGGCAGAGGAATCAGACCGAAGATAGCGATAAACATCGCGATATAACAAACCCAGTCGTAATGAGCTTTCTCTTCCGCCGTTTTTGCGGTGAGATAATGATAAGCCGCATACGCACCAACGATACCACCACCAAATACAATATTACCGAGAATACGATGAACACCAACCGGATTCCACAAGGTGGAGTGAATGACGTGCCAGATGTTACCCAGAAATCGACCTTGCTCATCGATCCCGCCCGGCGCCTGCATGAAGGTCGCCCAAGAGTTGGCCAGATACATCAACACGGTACCGATCAGGTTCAGAAGAACCGACAAACTACAATGAACCCATTTCAGAAATGGATCATTCTTCATCTTTTCCCAACCATAATAGTAAACATACAAAACGCCGCTTTCCGCCAGAAACATCAACGCATACACATGCATAACCGGGCGGAAAATACCGGCCATATACTTAAAGAATCCCGGAAACAAGGTAATAAACGTAAACAGCAGAATACCACCCAGAATCGCCGTCCATGAGTAGGCCGTCAGACTGACCTTCATCAGATCTTGCGCCAGGCGGTCATACTTCTCAGACAGAATAGGATCGCTTTCCTTGGTGCGGATACCGACAAACTCGATGAGCATACAGAAAATCGGAACCGCCAGAACAAAGCTACCGAAATAGAGATGTTGCTGATTCGCCATCCAGAGCAACATTCGGCTAGGCGCAAACTCATAATTATTATAATCCGTCTCACCCAATTCCGGCGCCGGCGGACCACTGACAGGACCCTTCAGAGGGTTTCCTTCCCAGTCCTTATAAAAAACGTCCTGACTCCACTCGACTTTGGGCTCGCCACCTTCTTCCGCCCCCTCCTCCTCAGCAAGGACCTCTTTCGCGAAAGCCTGCTCAGCAAAAGCCTGCTCTGCAAACACTTCTTTGGCGATAGCTTGACCACTAAGTCCCGGAACAAACAACAGTGCAACCGCCAGAACAAGCGCTCCCGAGAGCCACTTGATACCTCTAGCTTCAGAATTAAACATTGCCTAACCTCCTTAAGGGAAACTCTGGATATCCTAGGATTTTTACTTCAAACATGTATATTTTCAAACTTGGTTTTCCAAATAATTTCAGTGTTTTTAAGCCAAAGCCCAAAACCTTAATATTTTCACCCAAAACGCAGCCAAAAGGAATGTTTTATTCCCTCGGCTGCCCTACATTGCCTGGGTGCGCGGCGGCCAAAATGCCCTAACTAACTGGCCTTAAAGGACTTACAGTGGCGGGCTATTCAGGGTACTTCCCCGCCATCTATACAAAAAGACGCCGATATTTACCATATGGGCTGAAAGGTTGTCAAGAGATTTTCTAATAATTAAGAATTCAAACCTTTTCGGTAAAACGTCTTTCAGGATAACCTTATTTGGACTGCTTTTGAATGGGCATCCAAATCTTCCATTTCCGCCAGGATCCGACACGCCGACCCGGTCTTAGCCAGCTCTTCCCGGGTGTAAGTGATCAGGCTCGTCCGTTTAATAAAATCATACACCCCCAAAGGGGACGAAAATCGAGCCGTACCGCTGGTGGGAAGAACGTGATTGGGCCCGGCGAGATAATCGCCAATCGCTTCCGGGGTATAGTGCCCCAGAAAAATGGCACCCGCATTTTTGATAGCCTTGGCACATTCCTGGGGATTCTCCACCGCGAGTTCCAGGTGCTCCGGGGCGATGCGGTTGGCCAGGTCCAGGGCTTCCTCCAGGGATGCGGTGACCAGCAGCCGGCACTTGTTCTTCAACGATTCTTCTATAATGGCGGTCCGTTTCAACTGGCCTTTCTGCTTTTTCAACTCCTCAAGCGTGGCCTGGGCCAAAGACTCGGAAGGAGTCACCAGGATCGGCACTGCTTCCTCATCATGCTCCGCCTGCGATAACAAATCAGCCGCAATATAGTCGGGATGGGCGGAATCATCCGCCACAATCAGGATTTCACTGGGTCCGGCGATCATGTCGATATCCACCAAACCAAACACCATGCGCTTGGCCAGGGCCACATATATGTTCCCTGGACCGACAATTTTATCGACACGGGGAACTGTATCGGTTCCGAGGGCCATGGCGGCCACTGCCTGCGCCCCTCCAACCTTGAAGATACGGTCCACCCCTGCGATATCAGCCGCCACCAGCGCATGGGGGCTCACCTGGCCTCCGGGTGTCGGCGAACACATGATGATTTGCTCGACCCCCGCCACCCGGGCGGGAATGGCGTTCATCAGAACTGACGAGGGATATGATGCCTTGCCCCCCGGGACATAGATACCGACAATGGACAGGGGCCGGATCATCTGGCCCAGATGAACGCCTCCTTCCTTATATTCCCAGGATTCCTGAACCTGCCGAGCATGGAACCGGTTGATATTATCCGCCGCCAGTCTCATCGCTTCCAGTTCATCCAAGTCCACCCGATTGTAGGCTTCCTGGATTTCTTCCGGTGTCACCTCCAGATCCTTCAACGTGTACCCGGTCTGATCGAACTGGTTGGTGAATTTCAGGAGAGCCTCGTCCCGGTCCCGCTTGACCGCCTCCAGAATGTCCCGCACCGTTTGGTCCTGAGTCTGAAAATCGACATCGCACCGCTGGACCAGGGCATCGATTTCCTGCTGATAAGTGTCGTCACTGTATTTGATGATTTTCATATTTTTGATTTCATAAAAAGCTGATTTAAAAAGTCCAGGGTCGCCCTGTTTTCTCCCAGGCCGGAATGAACCATCCATTCCAAATGCGTTTTTAGAAAGCGCAGGTCTTCTGGAAGGTCGACATCATACCACACAGGAAGGAGTTCAGCTTGTCCTTGTCGGTCCTGCAAAACCTTCAAAGTTTCCGCCAGGACCCGGTCGGTTCCCCAGGGAACACCATCGAAAATATCGGTCAGCCCACCCTTCATGCCTATCAGGTAATAACCGCCATCGGTACTGGGGCCGATCACCACCTCCTTCTCAGACCGCAGGGCTTGCTCAATGTATGAAAGAGGTAAAGTCGGGCTGTCCGCACCGATAATCGCCACCTGCTCATACCCTTCTTTAAAGCGCTCTTCAAACGCCCGGCGCATGCGCTCCCCCAGATTCCCTTCCGCCTGAATAAACAGGCGGATATCGCGACTCCTTGTTGCCTGATCGAAAAAATCGGTTGTTGGCTCGGAAGCAATGCCGACAAAGCAATCCACCCCCTCCACAGCAACCAGCTTTTCAATGCTATCTCTCAGAAAATGCTGATAGAGGTCTAAAGTCGTGGCGGAATCCAGAAGAGTGCTCAAGCGGGTCTTTACCTGGCCTTCCACAGGGTCCTTTGCAAACAGGATCAATGCACGTGAACAGGAAGCCTTCATTGAAGACCCCTTCTGATGAAATAAATCAATTGACTCACTCTTTCAATCTCCCTAGACTTATCCGCGCTTTAAGCCGAACCGGACCCACTGCCTTTATTTCTCCCCCGGACCTTTATGGAATTTGACGCCGCAGTATTCTACTGGATCAAGGAACATTTGCAATCCCAGCCACTGGACTTCTGGGTTGAAATATTCACGGACAAAAACAACTATCCGATTCCAGCCGCCGCCGCCGTCATCGCCCTCCTGGCCCTCAGGGGAAAAAAGGGGTTGTGGTTTATCCTGGTTGCCTTACTGGCTAACCTGACCACCGACTTTTTTATCCATCAAATATTGAAACCCCTGTTTGCCCGAACGAGACCCTGCCACGTTCTGGATATCCTGAACGCGGTCCATTGCACCCATTCTTTTTCGTTTCCTTCCGTTCAGGCGGGAAATCTGTTCGCCATAGCCACGGTATCGGCATTGTTCTTCAGAGGCTCCCGCTGGGTGGTTTTCCCTCTGGCAATACTGGGAAGCTTGACCCGTGTCTACATTGGGGTTCATTATCCTACGGATATTATAGCCGGGGGTTTGTGTGGTATCATCGTAGGACTTTTATTTTGTCGTTTTTTCAGACTCCTGTTTCCTTCGTATGATTTTCAACCCCACGCTCAGAACATGAATCAGCCCCCAAAAAATATCCTGATCATCAAACTCAGTTCACTGGGGGATGTGATTCATGCACTCCCGTCTCTTCGTACTCTGCGCCAGTTGTATCCCAAGGCCCACATCGCGTGGATCGTCGAGGAAAAGTGCAAAGACGTTCTTTACAAAAACCCTGATCTGGATGAATTGATTGTGGTGCGCATCCGCCACTGGCGACGGCATTGGAACCGTCAAAGCTGGCGCGAATTCAAAGCCAGTGTAAAACAAATTCAAGGCCGCTTTGATCTGGTCATCGATATTCAGGGGCTTATTAAAACCGGGGTAATCGCCTTTCTAACGCAATCGCCGCGTGTCATCGGCTTCGACAAAAAAGATTGCCGGGAATGGCCCAACACCTGGTTCACTCACGAAAAAATTCCCTTTATGGGAAAAAAGGTGCATGTGGTCGACCGGTATCTGTCTATGATAAAGGCGCTCGGTGCAAAAACGGTATCCCATGAATTCCCACTGGTCGTTCCGGAGAAAGCCGAGGCCCATATCGAGGCCTTCTGGAAATCCAACCCGGAATTACCGGCGAAACCCATCGTAGCCATTCATCATGGAGTCGGGTTTCCCACCAAGCGCTGGCCGATGGAACGGTTCGCCCAGCTGGGAGACCGCATCGTAAAAGAACTGGGATTCAATGTCATGCTCACCTGGGGACCGGGCGAGGAAGATTCGGTCAAAAAGCTGTCTTCCCAGATGAAGGAAAAGCATTGGGTGTCTCCCCCAAACACGCTTCACGAATCGATTGCCATGCTCAAGCGGATGAGCTTGTGTATCGGGTGCGATACCGGGCCGATGCACCTGTCGGCGGCGCAGGGCATTCCAACCGTGTCTCTGTTCGGGCCGACCAATCCTGTGTACAGTCGCCCGCACGGCAGCAACCACGAAGTGGTGGTCAAACTTCAGCCCTGCAGTTTCTGCCACAAGCACAGTTGCCCGACGCAGATAGAATGCATGACCGCCATCACCGTTGACGACGCTTTTTCAGCTGTACAAAAAAGTGTAAAAGAACATGTAAACGCTCAAACGCCCTGACAAGGAAACTCAACCATGAGCTTTGACAAAGAATTACTTGAAATCCTGGCCTGCCCCCAATGCAAGGGGGAACTCACCCTCACCCCGGACGAGGACGGATTGATCTGCGCGGCCTGCAAACTGAAATACCCGGTCCGCGACGACGTCCCTGTAATGATGGTGGATGAGGCCGAGCCGGTCAAATAAAATTCCCATTGGATTATGAATTAGTTCTTTTTATATAAGGCGACATTACCATGACTCAAAACACCGCTCCCCGCCCCGGCATTAAGGGATTGATCTTCGACGAACCATCACTGTTCGAGCTTGGCTCGTCCGGCAGAAAAGCCTACTCCCTGCCGTCCACTCAGATTCCCGACCCCGACCTGAAAACCCTGCTGCCGCCGGATGAAATCCGCGGCGACATCGATCATTTGCCGGAGCTGACGGAACTCGACGTGGTGCGCCATTTCACGCGCCTCTCGCAATGGAATTTCAGCATCGACAGCAATTTCTATCCACTCGGCTCCTGCACCATGAAATACAACCCGAAACTCAATGAAGACATGGCGCGCCTGCCCGGCCTCAGCCAGCATCATCCCTACGCGCCGGAAACCTTGTCGCAGGGCAGTCTGCAATTGATGTTCGAGCTTCAGGAGTATTTAAAGGAAATCAGCGGCATGGACGCCGTCAGCCTGCAACCTGCCGCCGGGGCACACGGCGAAATGACCGGCATGCTCGTCATCAAGGCCTGCCTGGAAGCGCGCGGCGAAAAGAGACACAAGGTATTGATGCCCGACTCCGCCCACGGCACCAATCCCGCCAGCTCCGCTCTGTGCGGATACGATGTAGTGCAGATTCCGTCCGATGCCGAAGGGCTGATCGACATGGCCAAATTGAAGGCGTTGATGGACGAGGACACCGCCGCCATCATGCTGACCAATCCCAACACGCTCGGCATGTTTGAAAAAAATATTCTGGAGATCACCGAGATCGTCCATTCCAAGGGGGGACTGGTGTATTGCGACGGAGCCAACCTCAACGCGCTCACGGGAGTCTGCAAGGTGGGCGATACCGGGGTGGACGTCCTGCACTTCAACCTGCACAAAACCTTTTCAACGCCGCACGGCGGCGGCGGACCGGGGGCGGGTCCGGTCGGCGTCAAGGATTTCCTGGCGCCCTTTCTGCCGGTACCGCACATCGAACAGGCGGGAGATAAATACATCTGCAATTACGATAAACCCCAAAGCATCGGCAAGGTGAGAACCTTTTACGGCAACTTCGGCGTGCTGGTGCGGGCCTACACCTATATCCGGACGCTCGGACCCGACGGCATCCGCGAGGCCTGCGAATCGGCGGTGCTGAACGCCAACTACATCAAGGCGAAGCTGAAAGGCGATTACCACCTGCCCTATCCCGGTCCCAGCCTGCATGAATGCGTGTTCAACGATAAGGACCAACTCAAGCACGGCGTTAAAACTTTAGACATTGCCAAGATGCTGATCGACTACGGATTCCATCCGCCGACCGTTTACTTTCCATTGATCGTCAAAGGCGCGTTGATGGTCGAGCCGACTGAATCGGAGTCGAAGGAAACCCTCGACCAGTTTATCGAAGCCATGCAGGATATCGCCAAAGAGGCCGAGCAGAACCCGCAGAATTTTTCCGACGCGCCCTACTTATCCAAAGTCTCCCGCCCCGACGAAGCCCGCGCCGCAAGAAAACCGGTGTTGAGATGGAAGACGGAAAACTAAACCTTTGTAGGGCTTATCTTTTCATAATCATAAAACCCTTTACCGGATTTGCGGCCGAGGCGGCCCTGGTGGACGTATTCGGCCAGCAAGGCGCAGGGGCGGAACCGCTCGTCGGCCAACTCTTGATGCAGGGTGTTGAGGATCGACAGCACCACATCGAGACCTATGCGGTCCGCCAGCGCCAGCGGCCCGACCGGTTGATGGGTGCCCTGTACCATTGCCCTATCGATATCCTCAACGGAAGCCACTCCCGCCTCAAGGGCATAAATCGCTTCGTTGACCATCGGCATCAATACGCGGTTGATGATAAAGCCCGGCGCGTCTTTGGACTCGATGACCTCACAGGCCAGTGACCGGGCGAATTGTTTTCCTTTTTCCGCCACTTCTTCCGAAGTCTCTTTTCCCCGAACCAGTTCCACGAAATCGATCAGCGGCGCCGGGTTCATGAAGTGAAGTCCCAGCACGCGCTCCGGATGGCGGGTGGACAGTGCCAGCCGGGTAATCGAAAACGAAGACGTGTTGCTGGCCAGAATCGTCTCCGGTGGACACATCCAGTCCAACTCGGAAAAAATTTCCCTCTTCACTTCCAGCTTTTCCGGAACCGCTTCAATGACCAGATCGCAATCGGAAATCTGCTTTAACTCTGTCGAGCGATGAATCTTGGCCAGGGCGTCCAGCCTGCCTTCGGGCGAAAGCGTTCCCTTCTCGATGAACCTGTCCAGGGACTTTTGAATATGCGCTTCCGCCGCGTCCAGGGTTTCCGGATTCGTATCCACCAGAACCACCATATAACCGTGCATGGCGCACCGCTGGGCGATCCCCGCCCCCATGGTACCCGCACCGACAATTCCCACCTTGATGATTTCCATGACAACCTCCCGAGGAATCCCGATTTCCTTGTTCAACTGACTGCATCCAGCCCGGTAACCTTCTTCCCGAGAATCAGCGTGTGGATGGAGTCGGTGCCTTCATAAGTAAAGACACTCTCCAGGTTCAGCATGTGCCGCATCGTCTGGTACTCGACACTGATACCGGACGCGCCCAGGATATCCCGCGCCTTACGCGCCACATCCAGCGCCACGCGCACGTTGTTGCGTTTCGCCAGGGAAATCTGGGTGTAGTCGTGTTGATCCTTCTCCATCAACCGCCCCAACTGCAGGCACAGCAGTTGACCGGCGGTGATGTCGGTCAGCATATCGGCCAGTTTTTCCTGCACCAGTTGGAACGATCCGATGGGTTTGTCGAACATGATGCGCGTCTTTGAATACTCCAGCGCTTCGTTGTAACAGGCGATGGCCGCACCCAGAACGCCCCAGGCAATGCTGTAGCGCGCCTGGTTGAGGCAGGAATATGCGGCGGTCATGCCCTCGGCTCCGGGTAACATATGATCCTCCGGAATCCGGCAGTCGTTCAGATGAATCTCGCCGGTATCGGATGCGCGCATCGAAAACTTGTGATGGATGGGTTGCAGGAGCATGCCCGGCGTCCCCGCCTCCACCACAAACGCCCGCGCCACGCCATCCAGATAAGCCCAGATGAGGACATAGTCGGCAATGTCGGAATTGGTAATCCACATCTTGGACCCGTTCAGGACGTATTCATGGCCGTCCTTGACGGCGGTGGTTTTCATACCGGCGGGATCGGACCCGTAGTCGGGTTCGGTCAACCCAAAGCACCCGACCTTGTCACCGCTGACCAGCCCGGGAAGCCATTTGTCCTTTTGCTCCTCCGACCCGAAGCGGTTGATGGGATAAATC
>Ga0224501_10000981_pt1 | contig 21872 bp, 28 predicted proteins | sample SF_Oct11_sed_USG_4_FD_169105 | JGI IMG/M metagenome (GOLD analysis project Ga0224501, IMG submission 169105) | Sediment microbial communities from San Francisco Bay, California, United States - SF_Oct11_sed_USGS_8_1 | ecosystem: Environmental > Aquatic > Marine > Sediment | place: USA...
TTGTGTGGTTCGTGGGTCTCAAGTCCTTAAGAACGTGTATCAACTTTTCAGCAACGGCTTCAGTTTCGATGGCTTTTAGTTCCACGGAAGCGTGCCATAACCCTTCGAAACTTTTTTGCAATAGCCCTACGAGGTTGTTGTCATCAGTCCACAGATAAGCAGTTTCCCTTATGGTTGATTCCGTTGAAGTCGCGACTAATGTTTGATTGTAGTCCACAATCAGGTAATGAGTTGATCGTTGATCCGTATACTTTAAGTTGATAGGGACTCGAGCTGATTCGTATTCTTTCATAGTCTCCAGAATTGAGTCGTCGTGCTCGGTTACGTTTAGAATTATGCGAACCGATACCCCTTTTTTTGCGGCTTTCTTAAGTGCCTCATCGTAATTATTAAAAAATTTGGCGAATTTTTCTCTGGACGTGACGATGCTAATCGCGTTCCCAGCTCTTTTGACCATAGCCAGTTCTTTAGTCATTATCCCTTTCCTCCCTGAGATAAGGGCGAAATGTGCCTCTTCTTTTGTTTCCATTCCAAAGGGCTTATAATTTTTCAAAAACGCGTCTTTCTTAGCCATTAGTGTACTCATTCTTTCGTTGGCGATCTCTTGTTCACGTTCGATCAGAACATGAAACGCCTCTTCCGCGGGCAGAGCTCTCATTTTGGTTGGTTTTCCCAGTAGTCTCTCGACCAACCCCAATTTTTCAAGCTTCGGCAATATTCTGTATACGTCTTCTCGACGCACTTTTGAACATTTTGAAACCTGGCTGACTGAAGCCAAGCCCAGTTGAGCTGTGGCCAAATACACCTTAGCCTGATTACCAGAGAGCCCGAAGTCAGACAAGATCTCAGCGTTCTCTTCTAAATATCGCAAGTTAGTCACTCTGATTTGAAAAAATTACTGTTACTGTTATATTACAGTCACATGCACTTAAAACTTTATCGTCCAAATCGTAACATTGCAGGCACGTGCGTTTATTAAAAAAGATTTGACATTGTCGGCCAAGACCTCCAGGACAAAATGCGCGCGCGCATCCCTAACTCATCCAATGCATACTTAAAGTTTTGAAGCGATTTAGGAGTGAAGACAATCGTGTTCTCATACAGTCTTGCCCCTATTACTTACTATCAGAAGCGCGCGCAAATATCCTTATCCCGCTCTCCAAGCCACGGGCGACGCTCTCTTCGTTCCATCCGCCAAACGTCTCCGCAGCCACCCTGAGATATCCGACGCTGTGCGGATCCCTTCCCAAGAGAGCGGTCACGAAGGCGTCTAACTCAAGGGGGTCATTGGAGCCTGAGAAGAAGCCAGGATTCTCAAGGATGTCCCATTTCATGGTCTCAAGGTCTCTCAGGGACGCCGTGAGTACCGCCTCGACCACCCCGCTGATGTCGAACAGAGAGTCATAGACCTTGTAGATGTCCACGATGCTCTGGTTAAGCTTACTATGTTTCTCGCCATGGTACATCCTCCTGCTAGGACCAGGAATCATCCCGAAGAAGTTCTTCACGGCGAGGGACACACACATGGGAGCTTCCAGTACTCTCACCTTGGCCAGGCTGAGCAGATCACTCCCCCGCATCTCGTAGAGCCTCTCCGGAACGAAGCCATAGAAGTCCTGCAATTCGAGTGGAGGATGCTTCCTAGCGACTTCATCCTTGATTAGTTCCGGGTCCGCCGTGCGGCCTCCCCAGTTCTCCTCTGTGATGTTCAGGAACTCCACACCGTGCTTCTTCAGGACCTCCCCGATGCCCGAGTACTCAAGGAACCACCGGTCGCTATCTCTGAGATACTCCGGTTCAATGGAGCCCCAGCCTCCAGTCTTGAGTGCATCCTCGGTCCTCGCCCATCCGTAGCTCTCCACCACGAGGGCGTCGCTGTCGACGGCGGAGAGGACCCAGTCCAGAATCGTCGCCTCGGTGAAGCAGACGGAGAAGCCCCAGTTTGGCTTGACGATGACTGGAGGTTTCAGAGCAAGCTCCTCGATGGCTTCAATGAAAGACTCTTTATTCACCGATTCTTCCACAAAAACATTCCCTATCTTGTACACAGACTCACCTCCTCATGGGCCCGACACGCGCGCGTTATGAACTCTAGCGCGCGCGCTCATATTTCACTACCCTTTTCGAAACATAGAAAGAAAGAGAAATTTAAGCTTTAACATACATACGCGCGCAGAACTCGTACAAGAGTGTAAGAGTGATGAAGTGTATTTGAAGGAGATATAATGCTGTTAGCTTCTTGAAGAAGACGCGTGGACAGCTAATCTTAGAGCAGGGATATAGGGATGTTGAACAGATATGAATGGACGTTTGTCATTTTCGCGGTGATATCTGCACTTCGTGCTTTGTCTTATTAGAGGCTCTCCACATTTGGGACATTGCGCGCAACACTTAAATACTTAAACGCATTATCTAGTTATTTAGAAGCAAAGAAAATTGAGTTGAAATCATTGAAAGAATCTGAACCACAATATGAGTTCTTCGTTGAATGGAAAGTAAGACGTATTCCAGAACCCTCCAAAGAGCCAAAAACGACCTACAACCAGCGCATAAAAGAATGGGTCCTTTCCTCCATCGGTGTCGAAGGAACAACAAGAGATGTATTCAAGTACATTGAAGATTCGGATGCAGCAACCATAGACGATCTAACAGAGCATATCAAGAAGACTCCTGACGAAACGAGGGAACATGTCGATCAACTCTATTCCTTAGGGCTCATCGATCATATTGGCAAAGCCTACTTCGTTCGAGAATCGGTGTCAGCATCGATCGTGAGGCGGTTGATTCCAAGAATCACAGAAAATCTACGAAGCATAGCTAAAGTGGAATCAAGGTCCCGCTCAGATTCCGGTTACTACCAGAAGATGAGGGGGAGAGCATTTAGCGATGTCGGGAGTGCCATCGCAGCATGCAAAGAAATTACTCGATTAGGGAGAGCGCCGATAGCACGAGCGATTGGAGTGCATAGCTTCAATGGTGAAACGATTGAGGTGGAAGGCCCGGTGTCAAATTATGGTTACAGTCCTCAACATCTTGTAATAATCTCAGAGAGCGGAGAGAAAGTTGTAGTAGGAAACAAGAACAGTAAGGGTGCAGACGTGCAAGCTCATTCAATAATCGTTAAAGGTGATAAAAATGAGTGAAACAAAAAAAGGGAAACAGGAAGAAGAAAGAGAAGAGAGACCAGGGGATTTCGAAGTACTCGCAGAGTGGACCATTCGCAGGTTAAGACCATTAAAAGATGTCTCAGAAGAGGACCATACTGAGAATGCGAAACGATGGGTTCTATTTGCGCTAGGTTTAGACAAACTTCACCAAGATATCTTCCTATACCTGGAAGAGACCTTTAGATCTACGACAACCGATATCGCAAGTAAGTTCGACATCTCACCTAATACAGCGCGTAAATACCTCGATGAATTACATACGGTGGGTCTTGTTGACTACGTTGGAAGAGAATACGCGCTCACTTATGAATCGTTGTCACGAGCAATCGAACTTATGCTCATTCCCCGAATCACAGACACGTTACGAACAATTGCTAGAGGCGCCTCAAACGCAGATTACTACCGTGCAAGACCGTTTGAAGGCATGGATAAGCAAGAAGTGATCGTTGAAAGTGGTGTGACCCTGATAAACAAGCAACTTCTTGATTCGTGGTACAGCCAAGGGAAAAAAGTGCAGATCAAAAGTTACGCTGGCCTGACAGTTAGCGATGATGTTGATCCAGAGCTCTTTAACGCCGTTATAGACCGTCTTAAGTGTATGGGAGGCTTGAGGATTCCGACGGAGGTCTACACTCGAGTTGCCCATAAAATTAGATGCTATGCTGGAGTTGATACCTATTAATACTAATAGATTGAGAAGGAGGGACATTTTCATTGTGGTAGCTTGGAGTTTAGTGATAGCTTTTGTCATAAGCGAGATTTTCTGGCTTAAATATGCGACGAGTGCAAGGCTTGGGCCTCAAAAAATCGCTTATACTTTGTATGACGCTCCTAGTGCTGGATTGTTGGAAATACTGATTCTTTTTTTGGTAAGCCTCGTGATCCCCATTTTTATATCTAGTGTAGAATCCTTGTTCTATAGTTCTGTGGTGTCACTTGCTTCGTCATTTATCGGCGGAACTATTTTCGTAGCGCTTTACATTTGGTATGGTCTCGGTATGAATGTGTACTGGGCGACGTTTGAATGGGGTTGGGAATGGGCGGTTCATTTTGGCTTATTGAACGTCTTTAGAATTGTGTTTCCAAACGTACTAGCACCTTGTTTGTTAGCTGTGGTGATTGGTTCTTTTCTTAGAAGTTGGATCTAGGTGGTGATTATAAGCTGATATTTCCGCTAGCCTCAGCTGTCCTTTCCGTGATGACCATCGCCAGGCAGCTTTTTCTAATCGAAACTAAACAGAAAGCGCCATCAAAGGATACTATGACTAGATCAGAGGAAGCACTAAGTTTTGGTGAAAAGCTAAAACTGACTTGGAAATCTGATAGTTGCGAACTACTAATTTAATGTCTATCCAAGAATAGTTTTTTACACATCGATACTTCTGAGTATTCCTGGAATAGCTATATTTGCAGTCTTCATCAAGGAAACTCTCCGAAAGGGTGAACCTAAAGCCCTCTAGCATGCATACTAAAAGTGAGTCAAGTTTAAATAATGCTGTTATGAGGAACGCCTTGTATGAATTATTTTGCGGATGATTTGAAGAAACTCATTAAGATGGCTAAGCGAGGTGCAAGTTTGGAGACTTTAGCCCGTACATTCAAGAGATTCCAATTGCTATCCGTATGAAACTTCGGAATCTGGGCGTAGAAGTTAAAAAAAATATTTCTAGGAATGGGTTTTTAACTTCTAAGCTGAAGCTGCCGGAAATAGAAGAGAGGATCCGCAACAAAAGCCCACAAAGAAACAGCAGCGAAACGGAAGAGATTCCAATCAAGATGGGCTAAAGCTGAAACTTCGAGAGAGTTTGAAACTTAATGCTGTTCTCCTTTCTCCCCTGGTTTCCACAAGTTTTCGTAGATCTCTCGGGGCAGGAGAAGCGGCGTATAATGAATGTACGTCGCCAACAAAGCCCTCGAATAAGCAGGAAGGGAGGTGAAACAAGCTATGTCGAAAAATGACCAAATGCCTCTGGCTATGCACTAATTTTCATTGTCGTTCTAACCTTTGGACCCATATTGATTGGCGAAGTCCAAGAGATACCGGAGCTGAAGGTTATTGGCTACTCAGTGACGATCGGCGTGGTAATGGCCTTCTTAGGCTACGCCAAAAGCAGCAACCCCAACGAACAGTTCTCTCCGCAAAAACTCGTCATAACACCGATAACAGGCGCCCTCGCAGGAATCGTAATGGTGATATGGAAACTTGACTACGGAAGCGCATTAGTTTGGATGGCTAACACCGGCGTCCTAACATGGATAGAATTTATCGGCAAAGCAGTCGTCCGGAGATTCTGGGCAACAACAATCACGTAACAGTCAGCCGCGGCAGTACAATCGCGCGAGTACTAGGCTGCGGCACCCAAACAACCGGGACACAAACCCGGACAACCACCCTATTTTTGAACAAATGCGCACGCACCAACAGCATGTGGAATAATTGCTAAAGGAAAGAACAAGTGGAAGACTCTAATCCAAAATGCAAGTCAGAATTGTATCACTACGAAATGACCCTAGCTAGGCTTTTATGTAATAAAAGACACTGTCTAGAACATGAAAAAAAGGGATAAACTTCTCTTGGTGACACCCTCGGGTAAAGAAATCAAACTTGGCTTTATGAGTCCATGTAGAAATGGATACGTACTAGGAACATCAAGAGTAGAGGGAGTTGATACTTCACACCTTACCATCATTTCCAAAGAAGAGACACTTTCATCGCACATCACTCCGCAAGAACACCCACAAAATAGACAATATTTTCCTCAAGTTAATCCAGAGAATTTAGCCAAGGCATTTCAAGAGAAAGTAGAACAAAATCTAGTTTCACCCTTGTCAATTGACCAATTATCAGAAGAGGTAGTGTACGTAACTCAAAAATTCCTTGATTGGTTAGACTCTGTGAAGAATACGCTATATGAAAAAAGAACTTCACCGAGGGAAGTAATTCATGTGTTAAATTTCAAGAAACTTTCGGAAAAGCTCCCTCAACTTATTGAGGAATTCAAGAACTCACCTTCGTCATTCTTTGGAATGTGCAAAGCTAAAGAGATTCTTCAAGACACCTCAAAGATTCTTGGAGTGACAAATTCTAGATTGCTAGTAATACCCCATGAGAACCAACTATACCATGCGGATTTCTCTTTCATAATCAATTTCAATCCAGTTTTGGAACAACAAGAAGTCTCAAGCCCACTATCCGAAATCTACCGAGGTATGGGAATCAGTCAATACATGCGAGAAGTTGAGAAAAAAAAGATTGTGGAAAAGTTGCTTTCAAAGGCTAATGAAAAATGATGACTACGGTTTGACAATTCACGAACCCTATCCGACGATTTTTTACACGATAGCTAATCCGACGAAGACTTTACAGAGCCCTTAACCAGGTTCTGTTAACTCTTCAGCACACCCATAACCCTGTTAACTATCGGCACATTTCATCTTAATCTTGTTTTCTAAAAAAATCTTATGCGGAAGGACACGGTGATAATGTGTTCAGTGAAAGCATGTCTGTTAGAGAGAACGTGTCAAAACAGGAGACCTTGATAGGTAGAAGGGTTTACTTGAGACCTTTTGAAAGAGATGATTTGCCCTACATTCAGAAGTGGCCCAATGACGCTGAACTCAGAAGACTTATAGGTGAAGTTGCACCGATGAGTCGAGCTGAGACCGAGAAATTCTACAAGAAATTGCTTGCTGATAAGAATCGAATGTGGTTTGTGATTGCCCTCAAAAAAGGTGATCGGGTAATAGGGGAAGCTGGATTTTTGAGAATGTTTAGACCTTGGCGAAATACAGACATAACCATCATAATCGGCGAGAAGGACGCTTGGGGAAAAGGATACGGAACTGAGACAGGTCACTTGCTCCTTGACCATGCCTTCAAACGACTGGGCTTTCATAAGATTTCGATAGGGGTGGTCGGTTTCAACAAGAGAGCGCTGAAATTTTGGGAGAGTCTTGGCTTCAAAAAGGAAGGCGTTGAGAGAGATGAATATTACTACAACAACGAATACAGCGACGGCATCATGATGAGTATTCTGGAAGATGAATATAGAGAATTGTACGAAGCTCACTAACCAAATCCCATAGCGCGCGCAAAACCAGATGGGCGCGCATACGTATAAATCAATACATCTTACACAGTATATGTCAAATATGAATGAGAGAAGAAACCGATGTCCACAAACCAATTCGTACCCGATGATTTCGAGATCCCCTCCTTGCTCGAGACAGACCGTTTCCGCCTTCGGATGCTGTCGGTGGATGACGTCGAAAAAGATTACGAAGCAGTCATCGAGAGTCGGGAGCTTCTTCAGACTATGTTTGGTGGTCCTTGGCCGAGACCGGGGTTTACCCTCGAAGAAAACCTCATTGACCTGGAAAGGCATCAACAGGAGTTCCTCAGTCGCAAGGCGTTTGCCTATACGGTCATATCCTTGGATGAAGCAAGGGTTCTTGGCTGTGTCTACATCAACCAGTCTGAAACTGCCGACTCAGACGCTATTGTGGTCATGTGGGTGCGTCAGACTGAATACGACAAAGGACTGGACGAGATATTGTTCAATAAGGTAAGGGATTGGATCAGCTCAGACTGGCCCTTTAAGAAGGTAGATTACCCTGAGAGAGTGTAAGTAGTAAAGGGTCAAATTTTGTTTTTAGCTTGATTAAGTGCGCGCGCGTGTAATTATAGCCAAAATAGCAGCAAGTTAGTTGACTTCTAGATCCATTTAATCATGGGTTCTTTTTTCTTCGCCCGTTTGTAAGCATACCAGCGCGCGAGCGCATCTTCCTTTGGATAGCCAAGCACGATAGGCCCGTATATCCGTTCATTATCCTTTAGCTCGAGGGTTTGTACGACATCAGCATCGCCTGTGACCATTGCACCAAATCCCACATAGCAGCTGCCAAGACCGAGAGAGGTTGCGGCAATCATGATGTTCTCGCAGGCAAGCGCGCAATCTATAGCGTGACTTTTTAGGCCGATGACAAAGAGGATGACAGGTGCACCATGGTAAATCATGTCTTTGGGTTCGTCCATCGCCTCGTAGAACATCATTACTTTCTCGATAATTTCTGGGTGCGTCTCCTTCATGCTTTCCATGGACTTTTTCCAAATCGGAAAGACGGTCTGAACGAGTTTTTGCTTGAACTCTGGGTCCTCGACAACAACAAACCGCCAAGGCTGAAAAAGAATTTCCTTACTTCCTTTTTCCTCCCTCCCACTTGAAGGAGCCTGATTGCCAGCTTCGATGATCGTGTTGATGATATCCCTCGGAATTGGTTTTGGTTCATAGGACCTGATAGACCGTCTGTTGTGTATGGCTTCAATTACTGGGTTCATCATTACCTTCACTGTCCAGAGACTATGACAGATATACATTAAAACGTTCTGACCCGTATTTCATGAAGTCTATAGATATACGCACGCGTTAATTCGTGAAAGCGTAATCAGCGTCATTTTCCCTTACGTGCGCGCAACGATAAACTTAATAGAGTGCGGAATGTTCCAAATCGTAGATTTGCCGAGGTGAGATTTGTATGGGATTGGATAGAAATTTGGAATCTTGCGGTGGTTTTTCAGATGATGAGTATCTAATCCTTGGAGTATTCCACGGCTGCGATGACAGAAAAATCGTGGGCTGATGAAATATATCTTTTCTTTTTTCAGATTAAAATGCGCGCGCTTTCATATACAGTCTTATAATCTGTAAGCCTATAGAGATGATTAAATCGTGAAGTGAAAAAGGAGATAAAAAAAATGAAGCCAGCCTTGCTCGTAATAGACATACAGAATGAGTTTTTCAACATCAATCAGGCTTGCTCGGACTCCTTAAAGTCGACCATTGAGTACATAAATGATGCAATAGACCTTTTCAGAGAAAAGAACCTTCCCATCGTCATCATACAGCACAAGAGTGGAGAGAAAGGGCTTGCGCCAGGTAAATCAGGTTTTAACGTGCCTGAAAGTGTGAAGCTTAAACCTCAAGATATGCGCATCGTGAAGACCTATGGCAACTCTTTCACAAAGACAGGGCTTGCAGAAAAATTAAGAGAGCTTGGGGTTGACACTCTTATTGTGACAGGTTTTTGTGCAGAGTTTTGCGTCTTATCTACATACAGAGGTGCGCAAGACTTTGACTTTACACCTATATTATTGAAGGGATCCCTTGCGTCTGACAATGCAGAGCACATAAGGTTCGTGGAAGAGATTTCAGAGATAATATCTTATGGCGCTTTGAAGACACTGCTCTGATTCTCGGAGTCCATTTCTTCTTTGTCATATGCGAATGCATGCATCGTCGTAACCCTCCATACCCTCCACATTTAAACGATACCACCGTCTTCTCCATGAAAAATGCTTAAAATATGTGGTCTATCTCTTGCTGTTATGTGGATAATATGGTAAGTTCTATAAACACACTGATGTAGTTTATGTTGAAGGCGGTCGGCAAACGGCTGATTTCAATTTCACGTATTATTTTTATAGAATATAACTCCAGAATCCTAATAAAACGCCAAATCTTCGATTATCTTAAAATCGATATCTGATGGCGAATAACATGAAAAGCTATTGGTGGCTCTCTCTGTTTCTTTTGACATTGATGGTTATGTCGTCGAGTTTATCAATTGTCTTTTGTGAAGAATCAGCTTATCAAGCTCAAGACAACTCGCACCACGATGACCATTTAAATGATCCGTCAGACGGTTTTCCCAACGACTACACGCCTCTTATCATACCCATTGAAAGTGGCAAACGGATTACAGTAGCACCCATTACAACTTGTACATTACTTGAAAACGCCACATGGAATCCCTATTATCATCCATGTAAGATGGCGCAAACGATTTTAGTTGACAACGATTGGAATGATGGAGATGCAAATTACACGTACATCTTCGAAGATTGGACTGATTATGACTGGAACGACATCATCGTAAACCTCTACGCTTCAATCTCTGATGGAATACTTTCAGACATGTTCTTAGCCTTCCGCGAAGCTTCTTGGAAGAACCCTTTCAGCCTAGAAATAACTGCTGAAGGAACATGGATTAACATTAAATGGAACAGCACAGACTATCCAAACATACATTCATTAACAATTGACGAAGGAGAGACCGCTGAAGTTGATTTATTTGCAGAATCTAATCCAGGCGACAAGGCGTTTGTCAGATTTCTGATTCCGCCTTTTGCCAGTTTTTCATGGTATCCCACACAACCTCTTACGGGGGAGACTATTGTGTTTGACGCCTCTGCAAGTTACGATCTCGATAAGGAAATTGAAACATACTCTTGGAGTTTTGGCGATGATACTTCAATTAACACCGACAACCAAACAATCACTCACAAATTCGTGTCCCATGGGACTTACAGCGTGAATTTAACGGTCACTGACACTGATGGACTAATAGACGTGGTTTCAAAGCATATAAAAGTCTCAGCTGGTATTGGTGGAGAAACAACTTCGTTGGATAACACTCTCGTAACTATTTGGAAAAAGGCAAATATACTCCTAATAACCACTCTCGCAGCTGCTGCAACTCTGATACGAAGAAAAAAGAAGCACTCAACTAATTTAGCTGAATAAAAATTTCCCATCCGTGTTAAGATTCTCGACGTTTTTCAAGAGTCTAAAAAAACTTAACACGTCAAATGAAGCGCGGCAACAACCTTCTCACCAGACTCTGCTAGTCTATTGAAAGTTTTCGTCGCATCACCCGTCTTTTCTATCATCAGCCGGATACCTTGTCTGTCCAAATGTCGCTTCACCTCTTTTGGAACTTTCATCAAACCCCAATAACCAGTTCCCACAACAACTACTTGCGGTTCAACTTTTAATACCTCTTGCAAATCTTCAATCGCGAGTTTGTGCCCCTCTCCCCGCCACCAATTATCCTTTACTTTGCCTAGAAATACAATTACATCATTAGTGTAGTGTTTGCCGTTGATGACGATTGTGCCAAAATCATAGAATTCGATCATTTGTCCCAGCTTGAAAAGCGCATCCGTTAAACATAAGTCTTTTAGCGTAAGCTCGGCGCGATTTTCTGTTAACTTTATAACCGTTGCTATCCACTATTATAATAGTTGATAACAAAGATCATCAAGGCTGAGAGTTTTGAAACTAATAGGTTTGATCTCAGATACACATATTCCAGCCCGGGCAAAAGCTATTCCAAACAAAGTTTTCCAAGTCTTCCAAGACGCCTGTTTGATTATCCACGCTGGAGATTTAACGAAGCTAAGCGTCATAGACGAACTGGAACAGATGGCACCTGTAATCGCTGTGCATGGTAACATGGACACGCGAGACGTGAAAGAGAAATTGCCTGTTACAAATTCTGTTGACGTTTATGACTGGAAAATTGGATTGACTCACAGTCTAAACTATTTCTTTCGAAAAAGCAGATTTAAAGGCATAATCGGGAAGCGAGGATTCCACGTTTTCGTATCGGGGCATACTCATCGGCCAAGTTTGAAATATAAAATGGGCATGTTGCTCGTTAATCCCGGCAGCCCCACCAATCCAATCCCGCCATTTTTAATTAGACCATCAGTTGCACTATTGAAAATAACAAAGAAAGAAATTAAGCCGGAAATTGTCAACCTTTGACAAAGTAGGAGAAAGGAAAAACGGTGAATTTTTTACTGGTTTAATGCTAGTCCATTAGTAGCTTACTGTAGATGTCGTTAGCGTCCAATCCGTATCTGAAGGCAATTACGAATATTGAAATCTGACCAGTGCATCGGTCGGCATTGAAAAATTTGGTAAGGTCATTCTGGCGATTTGAAGCAGTTTCACTTTCACTCATGTCTCTCCACTCTGTAGATTGTTGTTGCGTCGACTGTTTTAAACGTAGAAAAAACAAAAATCGTTTTGTAGTGAGGTATGATCATTTGGCTCGTCCTGTAGAAAAGTGTCAGAATCCATGGATAAGTGAGTGTAGAAACACCGACATAGAAGTTTACATAACGCATGAAGAACAGCAATTACCCATTTGCACTAATTGTTGGCGCAAAATTGCGGATGAAAACTATGAATGGAGACGATAATCGATGGGCATGGAACACTTCAACCTAAATGTGGCTCGTGCTTTCGTAGGCCGCAATGTCAACCTGCATCTGAAAGACGGCTCTGTTCTAGTTAACGTTTACATAGCTGATGCTAAACGGGAAAAAGACGGTGGCAAACCAGCCGTTCACTGTATTACACAGCCAAGAAAGCCTCCGTTGAGAATTTTTCTGAAAGAAATTGAGTGGATGGAACAGCTGAACCCTCATCTTCTAGTGAACGCTTGATTATGAAGGAACGAAGAGATTAAGATACAGAGAAGGCTTTGAAGATTCACTGGAACTATGCTTAGAAGAAGAAGACAAGTCAATGGAAAGCAAGATGTTCTTCAACATATACGATACCTGCTTTGCTTGATTAAAGAGCGCAAATTTAATAGAACAAAAGAAATGCTATGCGCCATGAAATAGTTACAAAACCTCTAGGATTTTGGACAGACTTCTCAGATTTGGTATTGCCCTGTCGGGCTTTACGGGAATTGGGTCAAGTTCACCTAGAATTGCGTAAGGATTCTTCCTAAGTCCAGTATTCTCAACTAAAATTGTCGTGAAGCCCATGTTTTTTGCTCCGTCAATATCTGCTTTCAAGGAATCGCCTACAAAAACTGCTTCTGCAGCCTCGACACCTAGCGTTTTTAGTGCTTCTTTAAAAATCCTGGGATGAGGTTTTCGTAGGCCTAATTCGCCAGAAACCACTACTGCGTCAAAAAATCTGGTTAAGTTGAAGCGCTGCAGTATCTTCCAAAAGCCTGGCGAGTAGGCAAAATTGGAGACTAGTCCAAGCTTGTATTTCTTTTTCAATCTAGTGAGTAAGGGTAGCACATAGGCTTCCATTCGTACGTCTTCGATAAAAGCTTCGATAAAGGCTTCTACAGCACGCGTTATTATTGGGCTTTCATGAGCAAAATTGTGGTTGAACCTTTTTAATGTCTCGGCAATTCGTAGGCGAAAGTTAACTTCACGAAGGGATTGTTCAGACTCGAGGTACATTTGATGGCGCACTTTAAAGTAAACACGTCTAAACTCCTCAAATGAAGTCGAAACTATCACATTGTCGTGCTGTAGGCTCTTCAGAAGCTTTGCTAAGCATTTGTTGTAGTCCCATCGGTCCGTTAATATCAGCGTGTCGCCTAGGTCGAAAATTACGGCTTTGAACTGCATGGTTTTGCGCCTTCGTTTTCTCGTGAGAGACGTGTTGTTGACTGGTTCTTAAACCTATTCGACACATCCATATAAAATTAACAGTTTCTTTGTAAAATGGCGTATTGTTTTACATGAAGTTGACAAATACTTTTAAATATTTCTCGCTAGAGTCTAACTGTGGTGAAAAACTCATGGGTTGTACAGTAGTTGCTGGTGCTTTTTGGGGAGACGAAGGCAAAGGCAAAGTCATATCCTACTTGGCTTTGAAAGACAAAGTCGACGTCTGCGTGCGCACGGGTTCTGTTAACGCTGCTCACACTGTGCATTTTAAGGGTAGACGTTACGCTTTACATATGGTGCCTTCCACATTTGTTTATGATAAATGTCGCCTGTTAATTGGTCCTGGAGCTAATGTTGATGTTTTTCAATTTTTGAAAGAGGTAAGAGAAACGGGAGTTGAGAGTCGGATCGGTGTGGACAGGCAAGCTTCTATCATTGAGCCGCATCATTCAGCAATAGACAAGAGCGACAGCCACTTGAAAAGCCTCGGCACTACTGGTCGAGGCGTTGGTCCCGCCGTGCAGGAAAGGGCGAAGAGATCAGCTAAGTTGGCGAAGGATGTGGCAGAGTTGAAGCGGTTTTTGGCAGATGCGACAGGGGAAGTTAATGCCGCTATTGACGCAAAAAAGACTGTTGTTTTGGAGGGGACGCAAGGCTTGATGCTTTCGCTTTATCACGGGTCTTATCCCTATGTTACGAGTCGTGATACAAGTGCTGCAGCCATATGTTCTGAGTCTGGGGTAGGTCCAAGTAGGGTGGACAAGGTTTTGGTTGTGTTTAAGGCTTTTATTACGCGTGTGGGTGCAGGAGATTTGCCTGGGGAGTTGTCCAAGGAAGAGGCCATACGGCGCAGGTGGTTTGAGACTGCGGCTGGTACAGGGCGGGATCGTAGGTCTGCACCGTTTAATTTTAATTTGGCGAGGAGAGTGGCGAAGATTCATGGTGCTACAGAGGCTGCTGTGACTAAGCTTGATATTTTATATCCCAGTTGCAAAAACGCGACTAGTTATGACAAGCTGCCTCAAGGAGCAAGAGACTTCTTAGTTAGAGTTGAGGAGGCAACAGGTGTACCTGTGACTATTGTTGGTACTGGACCTGGTGCATTGGACATAATTGATAGAAGAGGTTCAAGCTCCTAATAGACCCCAAATATGAATGTTTGTGAAAGTTAACTTGCTGTTGGCGTTTTGAAAAGGAAGCTTTAAAAACGCTGTGTACAATCCATATTCAAACTTGCTTCATCCGAAGGTAAATGTTTCCATGGCAAAATTCAAAATCATCCTTTCAGACCCCGAAACTGGAAAATCCCAAATAGTTGAACTGGAAGGCTCCCGAGCCGTTCCCCTTGTAGGAAGGAGACTAGGCGAAATAATAGACGGAACAGCTGTCGGACTGGGAGGGCATAAACTGAAAATCACGGGAGGCTCAGACAAAGACGGCTTTCCCATGCGACCAGGCATCCACGGCGGAATAAAAACCCGCGTGATAATAACCAAAGGCGTCGGCTTCCACTCAACTCGCAAGGGGGAACGTAGAAGAAAAACGCTTCGCGGAAGCGTCATCACCGAAGAGATCGTTCAAATTAACATGAAAATAACCGAGAAACCCAAGAAAGCAAAAAAAGCAAAGCCGTCTGAAAAAGCCGAAACAAAGGCTGAAACAGCAGAGAAAAAGCCAGAAGAGATAGAGAAATCAGCGAAACAGAAGAAAAAGCCGAAAGTTATCGAGGAAGAAACCAAGGAACGCAAAGAGAAACCAAAAGAAACCTAAACCGGAGGTTAATCGTCTGAAAGAACTGCCCAAACAGCCCGAAGTTAACATCGGTACCATTGGCCACGTAGACCATGGAAAAACCACACTTGTACAAGCATTATCGGGCGTATGGGCCGCCAAACACAGCGAAGAACTGAGACGCGGCATTACAATAAAACTCGGATACGCCGACGCACCAGTATACAAATGCCCAAAATGCGACGCCCCAGAATGCTACTCCACACAACCCAAATGCCCAACTTGCGGCACAAAATGCGAATTTCAAAGAGCCATCAGCTTCGTAGATGCCCCCGGACACGAGGCACTCATGGCAACAATGCTTTCAGGCGCCGCAGTTATGGACGGCGCCATACTCGTAATAGCCGCAGACGAACCCTGCCCCCAACCCCAAACACGCGAACACTTAGCAGCTATTCAGATTGTCGGCGTAGACAAAATAATTATTGTTCAAAACAAGATAGATATAGTTGACGAGAAAAGAGTCTTAGAAAATTATCGCGAAATCACCGAGTTCGTCAAAGACACAGTTGCCAAAAACGCCCCAATAATCCCAATCTCAGCCCAACGCGCTGTAAACATTGACGCCCTCGTCCAAGTCATGGAAAAGCACATTCCTACACCTGAACGTGACACGACAAAGCCGCCTTTAATGTATGTTGTCCGCTCTTTCGACATAAACAAACCCGGAACAACTATCGACAACCTAGCAGGCGGCGTCATAGGCGGCAGCAACATACAAGGAAAATTCAAACTAGGAGACAAAATAGAAATTCGCCCAGGCATACGAACAGAGAAGCAAAGTAAAAGAGTATACGAACCCCTATTTACCGAAATCGTCAGCCTTCGAGCAGGTGGAAAAAGTGTAGACGAAGTTCAATGTGGAGGCTTGGCGGGAATAGGAACAATGTTAGATCCGTCCCTAACCAAAGCAGACAGCCTCACTGGCAACCTAGTCGGACTACCTGGAAAGCTCCCTCCATCGGTTTCAGAGCTTATCATAGAAACGCATTTTTTTGAACGCGCAGTGGGAACCAAAGAAATGGTTGCAATAGACCGAATTCACACAAAAGAAAGCCTCCTACTAGACGTAGGCACAACAATTACTGCAGGAGCAGTTGTTTCGGTAAGGGGAGAGACAACAACCATAAAGCTTGGACGCCCAGTATGCGCTGAAAAGGGCATGCGAGCAGCGTTAAGTAGAAAAATAGCTGGAAGATGGCGACTAATTGGCTACGGAATAGTTAAGTAACGTAGATAAATGTAAGACTATAACGTATGAGATAACCCTAAGATCAAGAAAGGGAAAACGAACAATTTGTCTCAAAAAAAATCAAGAAAGGCATTAAAAATCATATTGGACTCAAGTTTCCTCTTTATACCTTCACAATTTAAAATTGACATTTTCGAAGAGTTAGCTACAGTTCTAAATCGACGTTTTGAACCAGTCATTCTCTCTCCAACCTACAAAGAATTACAGAAGATAGCTGAAAGTGGATCAACAAAACTGCGTCGACAAGCGACTTTAGCCTTGAAGTTTGCTCAAAAATGTCGCAAAATAGATGCGGAGAAAGGCGTTAAAGAGTCACATGACGATGTAATCGTTCGAGTGGCTGCAGAATCGGAATGCTGTGCTGCAACAAATGATCGAGCTTTAAGAAAGAGGCTGAGGAGTATAAACGTGCCAGTCGTTTATCTCAGACAAAAGTCACATTTAGCTGTAGATGGAGCCATCTAGATTTAGCTAAAAAATAGGGGCGCTTCAAAAAGCTTTTTAAAATCCCTATGAAGTGTATGTAAAGCACATAAACCTGTTCGAAGCAGAGGAAAAATTGTAATGTTTAAACTTCTCGTTCTGGAAGACACGATTCGCATACCCCCAGAAAAATTTAGTGAACACCTCGACCAAGCAGGCCGCGAACAGTTGAGAATGAAGTATGAAGGCATGGTGGACGATGAACTTGGATACGTGGTGGCTGTTACTAAGATTAAAGTTAATCCAACGGGGAAGATAATTCCCGGCGATGGCGCCACATACCACAAGGTGTCCTTCTCTCTTTTGATTTTTTATCCAAAAATTCAAGAAATTGTGGAAGGCGAAGTCGTGGAAATCGCGGATTTTGGGGCGTTCGTACGTGTTGGTCCAATCGACGCGTTGCTACATGTGTCGCAGCTGATGGATGATTTTATTTCTTATGACGAAAGGCAAGGTGTGTTGATGGGTAAGGAAACTAGAAGGAAACTGTCGTCAGGAGACCATATTAGAGCTCGTGTAACAGCCGTTTCACTGGCTCGAAGTGGTGGCTCTGGTAAAATTGGAGTAACTGCTAGGCAACCTTTTCTCGGAAAAATTGAATGGATAAAGGAAGAAGTGAAAAAACTAAGAAGTGAAGCTGAAAAGGAAAAAGCTGTCAATAAAGCTAAGGAGCAGGAGAAAAAGCAGCAATGACTGATAAAGCCTGTCGAGAATGTCACATGATCACCACAGGCGCCTTATGCCCAAAATGCAAAACTGCAACCTTAAGTGACGACTTCAGCGGACTCGTCATCATTATTGATCCAAAAGAGTCAGAAATAGCGAAGGTAATGAAAATTAATGAGAAAGGACGTTACGCACTACGCGTTCGATAACATCAGCCTTTTCAAAAGCTATAAGCTCGCATGGATTTTCCATATAAAATGAGAGGATGCTTAGATGCAAAGAAAAAAACCTTGCCCCAATCTTGATGTGAATCTGAAAAATTGTAATTGCACCTATCCATCATGCGATAAGAAGGGCAAATGTTGTGAATGCATTCGGTTTCATCGAGAGCGAAACGAGCTGCCTAGCTGCCTATTTCCATCCGAAGTTGAAAAAACATATGACAGGTCAATAGAGAGATTCGTGGCAATTTATAGGTGATTGACATCCGCCGTCTCACGTCGCAGCTTCGAAAAAAATTGAAAAAACCTCTGGGGATCCTGTTTCACGGTTCTCTGGAAGAAACAATAAGCATACTGAAAACGCTGATTGAAAAAGAAAAACCCGCAAAGATAGTGACAGTAGGCGATCGAGTTTCCCAAGACTTAACCAACCACTCTCTTCTGCCCGACGTCTTGATCGTTGACAACAAAATCATGAGAAAAGAAATACCGCCAATCTCTGCCACGGCTGACCATGTTTTGAATGTGAAGAATCCGCCCGGAACATTAACAGATGAAGCTTGGCTGGCTGTAGAAAAGGCGATAGCGGGTTCTCGGCGAACAAAAATTGTCGTTGAAGGAGAAGAGGATTTGCTAACATTGGTCGCTATTTTAGCCGTGCCGGAAAACTCTCTGGTGCTCTATGGACAGCCCAGTAAAGGAGTTGTGACTGTCAAGGCAACAGCTGAAATGAAAAAGAAAGTGCGAGAAATAGTTGAAGCAATGAAGAACGATTGAAGGAACAGTCTAAGTGAAAATAGAGCCGCCAGAAAAAACACTTGTAATCAACACGATGAGACCTGCTATTCCTAAAAACATGCCTATTATGATAAGAAACGAATTTGAAACAGCGTTTATCGGCGTCATGTTGCTTATTCCGCATATAAAGACGACGAAGCCTAAAAGGCATAGAACAATTCCTACTAGTATGCTTCTGGTTTCCACCTTATCCACCAATTAAACTCTAGTCTGCCAGAAGAAAAATGTTAAGCATACAAAATTATTATTCTGGCTTCAGTTTCCATATGAATATTTATAAGCATAAAAACGCTTTTCTCTGTGCCATAACCACTCTTCCATGGAAGAATAAAATTTGAAGATTAAAATCCTATCCCAAAAATACAATCCTTTACTAAAAAGAAAAGAGGTTGTTTTTGAGGTTGACCACAGCCAAGAAGGACAAACCTCTCCACGTTTGGAATTAAGAAAAAACTTGGCAAGCATACTAAAGGCAAGAGTTGACCTAATTTTTCTGGAGAAAGTGGAAACAAAAACTGGGACCATGACTGCAATAGGAGAAGCAAACACTTACGAGTCACCTGAACAAGCAAAACTAGTCGAACCCGAACACATAATTGCCCGTAATGCTCCTCCTAAAAAACCCGCGGAAACAGAAAAACCAAAAACTGTAGAAGCAGAAGAGAAAAAGCCGACAAAAGAAGAAGCGCCGAAAGAAGTGGAAGCCAAAGAAGAAGAAAAAGAAGCAGCCCCCACTCCTAAACCCGAAGAGACAAAGGAAGAAAAAGAAAAGAAAGAGGGATAGTAAATGCCCCAAGAAGAAACAGAAAAATCAAAAGTAAAAGAAGAAGCTGAGACCGAAGAGGCCGCAGAAGAAGTCATAGAAAAAGAAAAACCCGCAAAGCCTGAGAAGCCAAAAGAAAAAGCGGAGAAAAAGAAGAAAAAAGAGAAAGGCGTTTATAGTTACTATAAAATGGATGAGAAAAGCTTAACGCGACTGCGACCATTTTGTGAAAGATGCGGCCCAGGCTATTTTATGGCTGACCATGGCAACCGCTACACATGCGGCCATTGCGGCTTTACACGGTACAAACAAAACCAAGAATAGGAGGGCACAGAAGACTGAGTCACCCAAAGATAAAAATCCGCGTCAATGTTTTCATAAACAATGTCTCAGCGGAACGTTTTTGGGACATTAGACGCCCTATGCCTCCAGTTCAGATTGCCACAAACCTCAACCTCGTAAGCGTAGACAAGTCACGCGAAGATTCGTTGGAAGTACCCTTTGTTTTTGTCATAAGCTACAATCCTGCAGTGGCTCAAATCAGCGTTAAAGGCAAGGCTCACGTTAGAGGGGAGAAAGAGGAACTAGAGAAGATATACACTGCTTACGGAGAAAAAAAGGCGCCGCCTCTGATTATTGTGCAAACCATTTCAAACGTTGTGTTTTTGGAATCTGTGCTTCTCTCTAGAACACTGAATATTCCGCCGCCCATTCCATTGCCTAAAGTGCCATTAGGTGGCAAAAAAAAGAGAACTGAGCCAACTTATCGAGCATAAAAAACGGTACAATTGCCTATTTTAGTGGCACATACATCGACGACCTTGAGGCGCCAATGCCAGGTTGCCCATGTTTTACAGGACTGTTTGTGATTGCGTATTCCCCAAGATAGTGTCCAATCATTTGGGGCACGATTTCAGTAGGGACGAATTCTTTCCCGTTGTGAAGTAGGATGGTTACGCCAACCATTTCAGGGAGGATGACCATGTCCCGGGCATGTGTTTTGACAATAACGCTTTGCCCTTTGTCGATGGCTTGTTTCGCGGCTCTCACGTTTTCTAAGAGAATGCGTTGTCCAGTTTTAAGTCCGCGCTGTAGGCTTCTACGGTGGCGGGACGGAAGCAAGAGTATAAACTCGTCCATCGACAGGTGTTGTAGCTGTTCAAGAGTATGTCCTCGGTACATGAATTTTTTCGGCATTTTTGTTTTCGCCTATCCGAATCCTTGTTTAGGCTGTTTATTAACTTTTTCTGATGTTATCTTCTTCTTTTTTTCTTGCCAGCGCCTCTAGCTGCAATTAAACCTACTTTCTTGCCTGGAGGTGCACCGCGTGCGACCGTAGTGACTTTGCGACCGCCTTTTTTACTGCTTCCATAAGGGTGTGCGGCGGCAACCATGGCCCTGCCGCGTGTTCGTGGGTACTTGTGGCCTTTTGCTTTTTTCTTGTGGTATTTTTCGCCGGCTTTGAGAAAGGGTTTTTCGTGGCGTCCAGCTCCGGAGACTATGCCTATGGTAGCGCGGCATAGGTTGTTGACGTATTTTGTTTTTCCTGAGGGGAATTTTATCATGGTTCCTTGAGGGGTTTGGGCAACGATGGTTGCGTATGTTCCTGAGGAGCGTGCTATTTTTCCTCCATCGCCTGGTGAGAGTTCGATGCCGCAGATCATGGTGCCTTCTGGTATGTTGCCTAAAGGAAGGACGTTGCCTATGTTGATTGGTGCTTGGCTGCCGATTTGGATTTTTTGGCCTTGGTAGATTCCTTCAGGGACTATGAAATGGTAGTTTTGGTTTGTTTCGAGTTTTATTTTGGCAAGTGGTGAGCCGCGTCCGGGTTCGTGGGTGATTGTCTCTATTTTGGCTTTGATGGTGCCATCTAGTTGTTCTTTGTTGATTGGAGGGTATTTGGCTGGCGCTATTCGTTTTTGGGTGGATGCTTGGAAGGTTGGTCCTCCTCTTCCTCGTCTTTGCACTCGGATTCGTTTGCCCATGACTTTGACCTACCGTCTATGTGAAAGACGGGTGGCGGTTTAAATGCTTTATTGTTTCAATGATGGTGTAGGCTCAATTTTGTATCTGGATCACTCTCAAGACTAGATTTCGTGCTATACGCTCCAAATAGGCGGCTAATAGACGCTGAATATGAATAAGCGCGCGCGTCTAGAGACTTTTCAGTAAACTTGGGTGTTACTCACACTTCTTTTTTTCTGTTGGCTTTTTGAAGAAATTCCAAGTATGTTTAACAATGGAATCCTATCAAATTGGAATGCGCGCACGGTTAAACGTCACTTTCGCGCGCACAAATTATTGTTATTTACAAGATAACTGCAGAGTATACTCCAAGATTCTACGATATTACTAAAGCTCGAATTCATCGCACTTTAAACGGCGTTCTATACCCCTTTGCTACCAACTTCTCGTGAATCGCGCTCTTTAAGGCGCTTAATCCTTCTCCAGTCTTTGCACT
>Ga0224501_10000982_pt1 | contig 21870 bp, 25 predicted proteins | sample SF_Oct11_sed_USG_4_FD_169105 | JGI IMG/M metagenome (GOLD analysis project Ga0224501, IMG submission 169105) | Sediment microbial communities from San Francisco Bay, California, United States - SF_Oct11_sed_USGS_8_1 | ecosystem: Environmental > Aquatic > Marine > Sediment | place: USA...
ACGCCGCAACCGAAGCAGTAGAAGTGATTTGGGTAAACCTCAGGCTCGGGTGCTCATCGTGGTGGAGGGGCACGCTTGCCAATAGTTCTTGGTAAGCAAGGCGAAACGTTTTTTTCCTCTTTTGTAAATGAAATAATTGTTAGACTTCGTTAGTTTTATTTCCTAGTTAGCGATAATAAGTAGTGATTTTTTTCCTCTTTTATTAACCAAAAGCTTTATTTTGAAACGAATTAATAAATTATAGTGCGAAATTAGTCAGAGGTTTAATGGATGAAAGGGGTTATAGATAAAACGGATTATGAAATAATCGCAGCCCTCCACAAGGGTGCTAAAACGCCTTTTCGAAAGATATCCAAGCGAGTGCACATGAGCGAGTCTGCGGTTCGGAAGCGGGTGAAGCGGCTGGAGCGCGCCGGAGTGATAGAGCGCTACACCATCGTCGCCAATCCATCCAAGCTGGGATACAACACTATGGCTGTCGTCGGCTTGGATGTGGCGCCAGAAAAACACGATGAAATCATAGAGAGTTTAACGAATCTAGAGGAGGTAAAAAAGTTATCAACCTCAACTGGTAAATTTATGATAATGGCTACGGTCTGGGCACATGACAACAAAGAGCTGACCGATATTGTCCTACGAAAAATCGGCGCGATTGAGGGTGTCAAAAAGACCCACACAGCAATAATCCTTGAGCGAATAAAAGATGTGTGCTAATCGAGGCTGTGCTTGACCCGTTGGACAAAATATATCACGTTAGCGTGAATGCCGCCCTGCCAGTAGTCCTTTCGGTAAACAGGGGCAAAACTTGCTTCTTTTTTCTTCTTTTGTAGCTTATTGTAAAATAAAGCTTAATTCTTGCTTAAAGCCAGAAATAAAGGCTAGAAAAAGACCTTCTAGAGACTGTAATGGTGGCACGAAAGAGCAACCACTATCAAAAAGGGCTAAATCTGACTGCAATGATAATCATAAGCAGTGCGGCAGTAGTCTAGCTTGGTTAGGACAAAAGAGAAGATTGATAGAATAACCATCATTTTTGATTACTTTAAAATTTCTTCTAATTGTTTTCCTAAATTGAAATCAACAATCCATCTTCCAAATCATCCATTATTCTAGTATAGCAATTTACAGCATGGCACACCGAATCGGTTCTTACATATTTATTTTGTTCATTCCAAAAAACACCTCCAATTGCCCTTTCTGGATTTTCAAGAAAAGATGTATTCTTTTCTGAGTAGGTATTCTGAATAAGCCATCTTATCGCCATTACCACAGCATCTTTGTATTTATCGCAATCTTCTTTATTTTGTTCTTTGCAGAATCTATACATTTCCGTCATTACTTCACTTATCCAAGCAGTCCCGCTTGTTGAATATGCACCATTCCATCTACCGTAGTGTAGGAGATCGTTTGTTTCTTTTATTTGATCTCCTAAAATTATATCACTTAATTCAAAAATTATCTTTTTATAACAATCGTCTCGATTTACTTTATAAAAATCCATTAACGACATTACCACCCAAGAATTTGATATTGGGTTCTTCTTTCGGTATTCACCCTCGATGTAACCTTTTTCTTCCTCATATTTCTTTGCAAAACGTTTAGCAATTTTTTCTGCGGTATCATAATATTTTTTTCCGCCAGTAACTCCATAAAGTTTGGAAAGAGAAGAAAGAACTTGGCCGTTGTAAAGAAGTGATTCTTTTGTACCGTGAACCCATTTCCAATTTGAATATCTGACATAAGGTTTCATGCTTCCATCTGGTTCCTGCATTGTAGTTAACCAATCACCAGCCAATTTCGCCGATTCCAAATATTTGGATTCGCCGGTTAAATCATACAGCCTTAATAATGTAAATATGCTTAATGCACTCGTTCCGACTACAAATTTTTTTTCTTTTTCCTTACTATCTAAATAATAAGAATAATGAAAGGCGCCATATCTCTTGTCTTCCTTATTCTCATTCTGCATAGAAATAAGAAAATTCCCCCAATCAGATACCTGCTCTAAAATCCGTTCATCTTTTTCAAAATCATTAATGTATAAAAAGGTATAGATGATTGAAGCAGAATAGACAGTATGCAATCTGTTCCCAAAATTATCTTCCAACGCATCGTACTTTTTGTAAAATCCGTGTTCATTTTCATGCATTGCCCTAAACAAAAACTCTTTCCCTTGTTCAATTTTCTGAAGAATTAATTCTTTATCCAAATTACGAATCACCGCTAAATCATTACTCTCTAAGTTATAACTAATTCCCACAATAACCAACACAGAAATCGCCAAAATTATGTAAAAAAGATTTTTATTCTTCTTCATAGTCATTTCTTCTTCATGTACATTCATAAATAGTATATGTTATCTTTTTATGATAGACTTCTTTTCATCAATCAATCATATTTTCAGCCAAATTTGGATGTATAGTCCAAATAAGGCCCTATAGATAATGCCCACAACCAGTACCTATTTTTTATTCGAATAAACAACCTGCCTGCTTGGTGTTTAATGCCGACATATATCCAACATATCAGCAACAGTACTACAGCAGCCCGATAAGGGTAAGCTAAATCTGTTTTTATCCCAGCTTTTTACCTTTCTTGAAAAAATTCTCAAAACAAACCTTTGCTCTGACCACCAAGCTTGGATCTTTAGGCCAGGTAATGGGCGGTAATCCCAGCATAAATGAAACGATGGGCGCGTGAAGCGGATTACGGGGGCTGAACTCGGTATATCTCCCCGTATATTCGCTATGCCACTGGCCATATCCTAACATACCTAAGTTAACTACGGGTAACCAAAGGAGGAGGTAAAATGGGAGAGACAACTTTGGTGAAAGCAAATAAGCAGTTAGTAAAACAAGCGCGTGAACTAGGGGCAAATGTTAGACGAATAGTTGACCTTGCTACATAAGGCGTGATTATTGCTTAAAGCCAGAAATAAAGGCTAGAAAAATACTTTCTAGAGACTGTAAGGGTGGCACGAAAGAGCAACCACTATCAAAAAGGGCTAAATCTGACTAATGATAATCATAACCAGTGCGGCAGTAGTCTAGCTTGGTTAGGACACGAGCTTGCCAAGCTCGCGGCGCGGGTTCGAATCCCGCCTGCCGCACCAAAAATTTTACCTTTATAAACACAGATGCCAGAATTTTAGGTGGTGAAAAAATGAAATGGGACTTGCAAGGCACCGTAATGCAAATTCTCAACACCGAGCTCAGACCAGGTGAAAAAGTAATCTCTGAATCTGGAAAAATGATGTACATGAGCGACAACATCAAAATGGAAACAAAAGCACTGGGCGGCTTCTGGAAATCTTTAAAGCGAAAGTTTGCTCACGAATCGTTCTTCTTGGTAGAATTCTCGCCAAAAGGAGGCACTGGGATAGTTGCCTTTGCATCCGAAGTTCCGGGGAAGATAATCCCAGCTAAACTGAAAGCCGGAGAAGAACTGATATGTCAAAAAGACGCCTTCCTTTGCTCGGAGACCAGTGTAGATTTCGACGCCACTTTCACAAAAAGACTCGGCGCTGGGTTTCTAGGTGGAGAAGGCTTAATCCTGATAAAAATAAAAGGACCGGGCCAAGTTTTCCTCAATGTGGGTGGCGAAGTTACGAAGCTCGACCTAGAAGCGGGCCAAAAAGTGCGGATAGATACGACATGTCTGGCGATGTTCGACGCAAACATGGACTATTCAGTTGAACGAGTTAAAGGGCTCAAAAACATACTCTGGGGCGGGGAAGGTCTATTTCTTGCAACAATCACAGGGCCCGGCAGAGTTTGGATTCAGAGCATGCCCATCACCGAGCTGGCGGCGAAGTTAGCTCAATACATGCCGTCGGAAAAACGTGGAAAAGCTGAAGTGGCGGGGGGACTTCTGCGCACCCTCGGCAAGTTCGGAAGGTGAAGCTGGGTGCCACCCCTTAAATATTTTTTAAAACTCGGAGGGGCTTTCGTATTCGGATTAGTAGTAACCCTAATTGCTGTTATCGTTTTTGTGTTAGGGCTTCCCTATATCCTGCCGTTCCTTCAATCAATGGCAACGGGCATCTATTATGTGCTCCTTGCTATCCTCATCTTCATGCTCATCTGGGCAGTGGTCTTTGCTTTTACTTTCTTGGGGGTGTTCATTTACTACTTATTCAAACCAATGAAGGTCAGCGAGCGACCAAAGGGATACACGATAGAGAAAGCCAAAGAAGCGGGACGGAGACAGAAAAGCGAGGAGGAATAAGCAACCTCAAAAATCTCTTTTTCCAATAAGACAAGCTAACCACTAGCGATTTTAAGAATTTTGCTTAGAGCTTGTCCCAACCCTACCCGATCCTTGCCTAAAATTGCCTGAAAGATTTGAATGCTAGAAGTCATCTATCCTGCCGCACCATTTCTATTTTGAGATACTCTCCTCGGTTCCCGTGTTGAGTCAAGTAGGTGTTCAGGGCGGGCGCGAGACGGATCATCCAGAAGAACGCTTGAGCATTACCACTAAACCACGATAGTTACAACAACTTCATGAGGAACCATATTATAGTTCCTACGACTATCCCTATCGCAACAAATCCCACAACTACCACTATGAATCCCCTGCTTACAAACAACTTGTACCAACCAAACGCATAAAATCCAAAAAAGCCATACAATCCAAACCATCGTGGGTCGTCAAATACAAAACCTAATAGACCTAGCAATCCTAGAAGGCCTAACAAGCTCAATTTACCGTATTCCATTTTCAGTCTCCTTGATATTTTCGGTGCCCCCAACTATAAAAAAGCTCACCGTATCTCGAAAGTTAATACTCCTTCGTGCCTCGCCCGCCTACGCTTTCTGAGTTTCACCCACACCGGCAAAATCAAGAGCATGCCCGCAAGGAAGCCACCTATGTGCGCCCAGTACGCCACCCCTGCGGTCGCCCCTGCCGCCCAAAGCACCGAAGCCGAAATCACCTGCAGCACGAACCAGAACCCTATCATTACAACAGCGGGAATCATAACCAAGTGAATAATGTAAAAGAAAAGGACGGCCGTGAGCACCCTCGCCCACGGGTACAAGAGTACATAGGCCCCGAGTACCCCCGCGATGGCTCCCGACGCCCCAATCGTCGGAATCGTCGACCCCGGGTCAGAAAAAGCATGTACTAAGCTGGCCACAATCCCCGCGCCGAGGTAGAACAAAATAAATTTCCCCTTCCCAAGAACGTCCTCGATGTTGTCGCCGAAAATCCAAAGGTACCACATGTTAAAGAGGCTATGCAGAATCCCCCCGTGCAAGAACATCGAGGTGAAAAGGGTGTGAAGGTTCTGCCCCGCAAGCACTTCTTTCGGCTTCATCCCGAATTCTTGGTTAACTTGATTGAAGGTCCCCGTAACCAGCGCCCCTACGAAGATCGCGACGTTCACAACAATCAAAGCGTAGGTGAGAACAGGTCTTCTCCGCGTTGGGTTCTCGTCTTTCAAGGGAAACATTCAATCCCACGCGAGTGTATTTCAATAGTGTATGTCCTGTTTGTCTTAGGTTAAAATAGCTCTTTGTCAAAGTGGGGTTGGTGCTTGGGGTGCTTCACCTAATCTTGGCGGATTCCGAACTCGAAACCGTGCCTCGGGAAATCGCTAACCACCGCGTCATCAAGTGGAGCGCGCGACGCCTAGGGAGGAGACCGACGGAGATATTGCTTAACTCGAGCCTCCATTATCCCGCGATGCGAAGGCTGCCTGATGGCGACCGGCGGGGGCGGCCGGACATCGTGCACATTTGTTTGTTGCTCGCTCTCGACACACCTCTCAACCGAGAAGGACTACTTCGCACCTATGTTCACACCCGACACAACAAAATTATCACCGTGGACCCGTCCACCCGCCTCCCCCGGATGTTCAATCGCTTCACTGGGTTAATCGAGCACCTTTTCCTCACCGGTGAAGCGCCGCCAGAAAAGCCTTTGCTCACTCTTGAAAATGCCTCACTCGCCGAGCTTGTCGGGAGAATCAAGCCCAAAAAAGTCATATCATTCAGTCCGCGTGGGCAGATGCGGCATTACAAAGATCTCTTCATCAATACTTCGAAAGAGGACGACGTATGCGTCATCATCGGCGGATTCCCTCGCGGTGATTTCCTGTCTAATGTAACCGAGCTTTCGAACGAACTCGTGAGCATAGATCCAGAACTCCTTCGTGCACCAACTGTTTTGATGAGGGCAATTTTTGCATACGAGGATGCGTTCGAGATCCAGAAAATCAGGCAGGGCAGGTGATCAAATGTCGCGTAAGGGCATCCAAGAATGGAAAGCCGAGCACAAGCGAATTGCGGCAGAGCGCATGGAGCGACTATTCGAGCTGGCTGAGGGGATATTTGGTGGGCGCCCCGAACTAGCCGACCGGTACGTGCAGCTCGCGTGGAGGCTCAAAACCAGATACAACGTCAAGCTTCCCGCTCGCATGAAGAGAAAATTCTGCAGGAAATGCCTGTCGTTTTGGAAGCCCGGTGTCAGCTGTCGGGTGCGGGTTCAGTCGGGCCGCGTAACCATAACTTGCCTGAAGTGTGGTCGCATCGTGCGTTTGCCCTACAAGCCGAAAAAGAAAGAATAATCAAGTGTCTCTTTTAAAATCCTTCAACTTTAACAATGTCGAAAACGGTTAAAGTGTGGGAAAAGCGTTAATATCGCCAGCTTCAAGAAGGTTAGAGGACGAACTACAAGTGGGGGAAAAGATGTCAGTTAAAGAAGTTCCTACAAACGCGCTCATCAAGCGGTTGAGCGAGGAGCTGGGGAAGCTGGAGGAGTTAACGCCACCCCAGTGGAGCCACTTCGTCAAGACTGGGGCCCACAAGGAGCGTCTTCCCGAGCAGCCCGATTGGTGGCATGTGCGCGCGGCCTCGCTACTTAGACGAGTTTACATCGACAGTCCGGTGGGGATCTCGAGACTCCGTAGCCATTACGGTGGACGGCAGAACCGCGGTCAAGCACCTGAACACTTTCGCAAGGGAGGGGGCAAGATTCTGCGCACCATACTTCAACAGCTCGAGCAAGCTGGCCTCGTTCGAAAAGTCGAGCGCAGTGGGCGGAAACTCACCCCGAGGGGCGCAACGATGATCGATAATTTAGCTAAACAGATAAAGGCCGAAAGGGAGGCTTGAGAATGGATGAGGAAGAAATCGAGGAACTGCGCAGGCAAAAGATGCTCGAGCTGAGAGCAAAGATTGAGGAACAGCAACGTCAGGCTGAACAACGACAACAATATGAGATTCAAAAAAGACTGGCTATCCAGCAAATCCTGACCCCCGAGGCCCGAAGCAGGTTAGCGAACATTCGAGCGGCCAAACCAGAGTTCGCTGAGCAACTAGAACTCCAGCTTATCCAGTTAGCTCAAGCGGGAAAGCTTGGATCGAAGATTACCGACACCCAGTTACGCCAAATTTTAGACAAACTGCAGGCACGGAAGCGCGAGTTCAAGATAAGGAGGGTTTAGATGGCGCGAAATAAACCGGCTCCGCTTAAGCGAAGACTGGGAAAAGCAGCCAAGCGTACGCGACGTGCCCCCATATGGGTGATGTCCAAGACCGGGGGAAGAGTTCGCACCCACTCAAAGCGGCGCAGCTGGCGAAGGCAGCGCATAAAACCATAGGTGGAATCCATGCCAGAGGAGCGGATATATGTCATCCCGTTAAGGGAAGCCAAAAGTGCCCCCCGCCAAAGGCGGACATCTCGGGCCGTCAAGATCGTGCACGAGTTCCTGAGGCGCCACATGAAGTCTGAGGCGATAAAGCTCGATCAAGCGTTGAACCGCAAGCTCTGGGAGCGAGGAGCGAAGCACCACCTGCCGCGAATCCGGGTGCGGGTCGTCAAACAGGATGATGGTTCAATCGAAGCTTTTTTGGCAGAATAAGGTGGCGCCATGTCGATTGTCAGGCTGAGCTTCAATCGAATTCCGTTCTTGGGAGCTTTCGCCCTAACAACAGACAAAATCACGCTGCTTCCCGAGCGCTTTCACGTTCGAGAGCAAATCGTGGAAGATGCGCTGGGCGTACCGGTAGCCCGGGCGAACATGCAAAATAGCCCCTTGCTGGGTATTCTGGCTGCTGGCAACTCTAATAGGCTCGTGTGCTCTGAGTTGCTTAAGTCCGAGGAGGAGGGGCGGCTTACCGAGCTTGGAGTGAGAGTTTCACGCATTCCTGGGCAATACACGGCGTTCGGAAATCTCGTGCTGGCGAACGACCACGGCGCTATTGTGAACCCCGACCTTCCCGATGAGATTTTAAAACTCATAAGTAAGAACTTAGACGTGCCCGTGGAGCGAGGAACGATTGCGGGGGTCAAAAACGTGGGCGCGACAGGCGTGGCAACGAATCGAGGGGTGCTCGTACATCCCGACGTGTCTAACGAGGAACTCACGCACGTTTCGGGTGTTCTTGGTGTGCCCGCGGAAGTCGGCACCGCATGCGGCGGGGTGAAGTATGTTGGGTTATGTTTGGTGGCGAATTCTAATGGTGTGATCGCCGGCAGGACCACAACAGGCCCCGAGCTGGGCCGCGTGGAGAGCGCATTGGGGTTCATCTAAGGTGGTTAAATGAAAATATTTCGCATTCAGGGTTGGTTCAAGCAGGGGCTCTACCGCCAGCGCTTCACGCGCGAGCTGCTGGCGCTCTCGAAAGAGCAGGCTCTCGAGCGGATTTACTCAGATGTCGGGAGCAAGCACCGGGTTAAACGCAACCTAATCCATATAGAAGAGGCAATCGAAGTTAAACCCGAAGAGGTAAAAGATCCTCAAGTGCTGGCTATGTTGGAGTGATAGGATGGAAAAGATAAATGAAGAGGAGCAGAAAAAACTGCAGCGCGTCCTAAGCGAGCTTCGCAACCACCAAGCAACGACTGATGCCCTTCGCCAAAACCTCTCGTTGCTTACCGCATCACTTTCCGAACTCTCGATGACCGTTGAGGCGATTAAGACGATAAAAAGACTTAAACCGGGGACCGATATCCTCGTGCCCATAGGCTCCGACTCTTTCATTTCCGCCAAGTTGGGAACGACGGAGAAAGTGATCACAGGGCTGGGCGCAGATGTCGCTGCTGAGCGCAGTATCACCGATGCAATCGTGACGCTTCAAGATCGAATGGCGGAGCTCGAGCAAGCTTTGAGCAAAACGCGCGAGGAACTGGAAAAACTGGATGAGCGAATCGAAGCCCTTACGCCAGAGGCGGAGCGGCTCCTTGAGAAGGCCCGGAAAGCTCAGCCCTAGGGGAGCTCGATGTTTGAGAAACTGAAGAAGAAGCTCAAACGTGTAGTGGAACGTATTAGTCAGAAGGCGGCCCCCGAGGAACCACCTGAAGCGCCACCCGAAGTTCTTCCAGAGATCCCTCCAGAAGTCCCGCCCAAAACCCCCTCAAAAGTCCCACCTCCCAAAAAACCGCGCAAAGCGTTGAAGCGGATAGTGAAGCGCATCATCCGAAGGGAGCTCTCCCCAACGGATGTCGAAGACATCGTCTGGGAGCTTCAAGTTGGTCTGCTCGAGAGCGATGTCGCAGTGCCAGTCGCCGACCACATCATCGAGCGCGTGAAGGCTGGCCTAACGGGACGAAAGCTGGGGCTACGGGAGGACCCCAAGAAACTCGCGGATGAAGTCCTCCGCCAAGCGATTCAAGAAATTCTGACAACCGAGCAAAAGGTTGATTTACTCAAGGTCATCGAAGCCAAGCGCGCCGAGGGCGAACCCGCTGTGATAGTTTTTGTTGGAATCAATGGTCACGGTAAAACCACAACAATCGCCAAGTTGGCGCGATACCTCATCGGGCACGGGTACAAACCAGTACTCGCGGCTGCAGACACCTTCCGCGCGGCTGGCATCGAGCAGCTTGAGATTCACGCCAAGCGTGTAGGCGTTGGGGTGATCAAACAGCGAAGGGGAGCCGACGCCGCGGCAGTTGCTTACGACGCGATCGCCCATGCAAAGGCCCGAGGGCTCGATGTCGTCCTCGTCGATACAGCTGGGCGGATGCAGACCGATCTCAACCTCATGGACGAGATGCGGAAGATCATACGGGTAGCGAAACCCGACCTCACGATTTTTGTTGGGGATGCCCTAACGGGAAACGATGCGGTCGAGCAGGCGCGAACGTTTGACCAAGTCGTAGGGATAAACGGTTCAATTCTGTGCAAGATGGATGCCGACTCCCGGGGAGGCGCCGCTCTCTCGATAACCCAAGTGACAGGGCAACCGATTTTGTTTTTGGGTACTGGTCAGGACTACAAAGATCTGGTCGAGTTCAAGCCAGAAATTATTTTGAACGCTTTGTTCGGCGACTGACACGGCGCTTTTTCTTTCCCTTGAGTTTCGCACTCAGGAATTTTAGGATTTCCCTTGGGTCAGCTCGCCCCCGCGTGAGCTTCATCACCTTTCCGGCCAAGAAATTCAAGGCCTCTTTCCTGCCAGCGCGATAATCCTTTACGGCTTTTGGATTTTCTTCAATTGTTCTGGCGATGGCAGCACTAAGCTCCGCCCTCCCTAGGCGCCCTAATCCCAGTTTCCTGAGCAACTCTTCAGGTTCAGCAGGTTGCTCCACGAGCTTTCGGAGCACGAGCTCTCCTTGCTCGGGAGTTATCCGCTTGGCTTTGACCATCCGAAGCAGGCCCGCGAGCTGTTTGTGTGTGAACTTCACTTCCGTAGCGCGAAGCTTCATGTAGTTCAGTACCTTCTTGAGATTCGTCTGGAACCAAGTCGCGACGAGCTTCGGGTCCACCTCTTTTGCGACAGCCTCGAAGAGGTCTGCAAGCTCTCGTTCACTGACGATAACTCCCGCCACAGCTTGGGATATTTGATACTGTTTGACCAATCGCTGCTCGCGCTGGTGAGGTGCCTCGACCATGCGCTTTCGGATCGTCTCGACACGTGCGCGATCTATGACGATTGGGAAAATGTCAGGATCCGGTATAACATGAAAATCTACGACTTTCATTCGCATGGGTACCGTAATCATTTGACTTTCCAGATAAGCACGCGTTTCATAGGGGATAACCGCCCCGCGCTCGATCAAAGCCCTCTGCCGCATAACCTCGAACTTGACCGCGCGATAGGCCCCCTTAGTTGAATTAATATTTTTTATTTCGACTCGGGTTCCACCTTCAAGCGAGATATTGGTATCTGCGCGCAGCGTGCCCGGTTCCGGCCTGACTTTTCCTGAATAGTCGAGCACACGCATCAACTGTCTTAGGAATCTACGGGCCTCCTCGGGCGAGTGCATATCCGGCTCCGTCACTATCTCCACGAGCGGTACTCCACAGCGGTTGAAATCTACGGTGCCTGCAACAGGATCATATGCCCCCGGGTCCTCCTCGAGATGCACTTCTCGAATCCTGACGCCCACGAGTTCACCGTTTATGCCAATCGGTGTGCTTGAGTGTTGGTAACCAGCAGGTAAATCGGGGTAATCGTAGTGCTTGCGTTGGACGTAGATCGGTTGGTCAAGCACCACCTCACAGCCAAGCATCAGCGCAAGCTCGATTACTGCATCAACCGCCTTCACGTTTGGTGGCATGGGCTTGGCACCGGGCATGGCCGTGCATATCGGACATACATTCGTGTTTGGAGGATCCTCCCTGTAGTCAGTTGGGCAATCGCAGCATAGTTTGCGTTTGGTTGCTAGCTGCTCGTGAACCTCGAGCCCTATTTTCATCCTCATTTCACAGCCTCCAAAGCACGCATGACGCGCAATACGGTCTCTTCACCAAGCACTTTGCCTTGCACCTGCAGGCCAACCGGGATGCCACTAGCCTCACCCGCTTTGACGGTTCCAGCACAGATGCCAGCGAGGTTGATTGGTGAAGTCAAGTAATCGTATGCGTACATCTCGGCCGGGGACAACTTCGTGCCCAACTGATGGGGCAGCTTAGGCACAGTTGGCCCCACAATAACGTCGACCTTATTTAACGCTTCACCGAATTCTCGTCTCATAAGCGTCCGAACTTGTAGTGCACGTTTGTAGTGCCTGTCATGTTGATCCTTGCGGCTGATGTAGTCCCCGCACGTAATCCTACGAAGCACCTCATCACCACAAACTTCTTCAATGCGTCGCCCGTACTTGCGGCCGTCGAACTTGCGCGTTGCAGAGAAGAACTCGGCGAACATGATCACGTAATATGCTGACAGACTTTTTTCTAGATTGGGGAGTTCAACTTCTACGACCTCAGCTCCAAGATCATGCAGTTTCTCGACCGCGCCATCGATTACCCCCATGACTGCGGAATCTGTTAGCTCGCTGAACTTGGAGCTCGTCCCTACACGAATATTTTCGATGCCGATGCCGAGCTTATCTGAATAGTTGACGCTTGGAGAGTCTAGACTTGTGCACTCTTTCGGGTTGTGGCCAGCGATGGTCTCCAGCATCAGCGCTGCACCGTAGACATCTGGCGCTAGCGGTCCGATCTGATCAAAGCTTACTGCTAACTCAATCAAACCGTGGGCTGGTACCAAACCTTGGGTTGGTCTGATGCCGACGACCCCGCAATGGCTCGCAGGGTTCCTAATTGCGCCGCCAGTATCCGTGCCCAGACAGATGTCGCACATCCCAGCGGCTATTGCTGCGGCACTACCGCTGCTCGAACCCCCGGGGATATGGCCTGGTGCGACAGGATTGTCGGTCGGACCAAATGAGCTGGTCTCGCCGCTCGAGCCGCACGCGAACTCATCCATGTTGTTCATACCCACTATTATGCCCCCTGCATCACGGACTCTTCGGATGACCTCGGCGTCGTAAGGGGAGACGTAATTTTCTAGAGTGCGAGAGGCACAAGTGGCCCGGAGCCCCTTGACGTTTATGTTCGATTTTATCCCGATCGTGAGGCCCGCCAGCTTGCCCATATGTTCTCCACGCTTGAGCTTGCAGTCAACGGCTTCGGCTTCAGCAAGAGCATTTGGGTTGAGTTCAATAAACGCCTTTATTTTTTTATCCAACTTTTTGATCCGGTCTAGTGCTTGCTGCACGTTTTCCGTAGCCGAAAGCTCCCCCTGCTGTATTGCCCCAAGTTTCTCTATCGTTCCTCGACCCACTTCGCCACCTCCACCCGAAGGTTCCCCTTTTCGTCCGACCCCGGCATAATCGAGATAAAACGTTTTCGAAATTCAGTTCGCTCCTCCTCGCTCGAGGGCTCGCCATCAGGACGTGAAACGTTGCAAGTCTCCTGGTTGTAGTAAGTTTCCTTGAGCTTAGGAAGCCCTTCCGCCGCGCGTGCGAATGACTCGACTATTTCCTCGGCGCTGCGCTCGATCTCTTTCTTCCTTTCAGCCATCCAGACCCCACTTGATATCTCCGCCGCTATTATAAAAACCGCCGCGAGAAAACCTGCTTTTCAAGTGGGAATGAAGGCGGGATACTTTCGATGCCACTTAGACTAGAAGCGTGAAAGTGCTCAAAAAATGGCTTAGGGTCTAGTCATGTTTGATGGCCTTTATAAGCCGTATAAATTACTTTCACCGACCTCTCTCCCCCAAAGGCGCTTAAACACTCATCATAAGCTCGACTGTGGAGGCAACCAATGTTGAGCATAACCCCAGATTTGTTGGAATATCTATATTGGACGCGGTGGTTGTCGACCCGCGAAATCGCGAAAATAATTGGAAAGAGCCAGGCAACTGTGCGAAAAATGATGTTTAAAGCTGGTCTACCGCTGAGAAGCAACAGGGACTGGTTACGGGCCAAAATCGATTCGCACACACTTTACAAACTTTATTGGGAAAATGGAATGTCGATAGCTGAAATCGCAGAAAAAATTGGCGTATCCGAATGGACTGTTCATCAACGAATGGTCAAATTTAATATTCCTCGGCGAAAAATAGGGGAGTCTAATCTCAAACAACAAAAATTGCCTTTTTCTGGAGATCCCATCGAGAGGAGTTATTTGCTTGGCCTGAGAGCTGGAGACTTATCAGCTCGATGGAAAGGAAAGCGTATTAGGGTAGAGGTGTGCACATCGCATCCTGCAATGATTGAGTTGTTCAAAAGCCTCTTTGAGGGGTATGCCAGTGTGGGGATGTGTCCAGAGTACAACAAACGCGCGCAAACCTTTCGGTGGCGTGTCTTTGTCGATTTAGACACCTCCTTTTATTTCTTGGTGAAAAAACCGGAGTTCATCGCTACTGAGATACTGTTTAGTAAGGATCTGTTTCTGGCATTTTTGGCAGGGTATACCGATGCCGAGGGGAGTATCATCATGAGTCCCAATCGTGAACAAATAGTGTATTACTTTAGAATATGCTCGGAAGATTTTAACCTGCTTAGAGATTTTTACAAAAAATTGCGTGAGATAGGTTACCATCTAAGACTAGTCCTAGATAAAGAGAAAGGCACGGATGATGGGTTCTCGAAGCTTAGGACAGATTACTGGCGATTGGAACTCTCTAGAAAAAATGATACCATACAGCTTCTACAACAGTTGCCGATAAGACATTCAGAGAAGAAAAGAAAATGGGATCTCTTGCTTAGAATTCAAAATCAAACACGTTGGTTGGAAGTGAGGGACAAGGTCCTCTCTCTGAAGGCAGAGATAAAAAGAGAAGTGAGAGAATGCGTACAAAGAGCTGTTCTTGCCTACAGTAAAAAACATACCTTCTAGGGTAGATACTTCATTGGGGAGATAATGAAAAAGCCTGCGAGGTTTTGGAAAGAACTGGAAGAGGGAAAGGTTCAATGTATTTTGTGTCCCAGATATTGCATCATTCTGCCGGGTAAACTCGGTTTTTGTAAAGCGCGCAAAAACATAGATGGCAAACTTTACACTCTAGTTTACGGCTCGATAGTTTCTATGGCAGTGGATCCTATCGAGAAAAAACCGCTCTATCATTTCTGGCCTGGGAGCAACGTCTTTTCTATAGCAGTTCCCGGATGCAACTTCAGCTGTCTTCATTGCCAAAACTGGACAATCTCGCAGGTAGGTGTTGAGGACATACATTATGAGGATCTTTCACCAGAGCGATTAATTGAGCTCACTAAACACTATAACTGTAAAGGTATAGCTCACACTTACACGGAACCGGCGATAGCCACGGAATATGCTATCGATGTAGGAAAACTGGCGCGCCGCGAGGATTTTTACAACGTATACGTGACAAACGGCTACATAACCATCGACGCGTTGCAGGAACTCGGACCATATCTAGACGCAGCCAATGTCGATGTCAAGGCGTTTAACGAAGATTTTTACAGAAAGATATGCGGGGTTCCGAGCATCAACCCAGTCCTAGAAACCTGCGAGTGGATGGTCGGGCATGGAATTCATCTAGAAGTGACTTATTTGGTGGTTCCCCGCGAGAACGACAGCTCTGAGGAAATCCGAAAATTCTGTAAATGGGTTTTTGAAAAACTCGGTCCTGAGGTTCCCACCCACTTCAGCCGTTTCTACCCCCACTATAAAATGACCGACCGCTCCCAGACTCCCGTCGAAACACTTGAACGAGCTGTGAAAATAGCAAGGGAAGAGGGGTTGCACTATATTTATATTGGAAACGTCCCCGGGCACGAGTTCGACAACACTTACTGCCCCAAGTGTGGTGAGCTGCTAATCGAGCGTTACGGGTTCAGCGTCACGCTCTATGAGTTAAAAGATAAACAGTGCCCGAAGTGTGGGACCAAAATAAACATCGTTGGTGAACACGCGTCAAGCAAACGGGGATAGTTCGTCTCTCCAAGTTGAAAAATCACGACAACTTTCGAATGCATTCCTTCAGTTCTCGCATCCCAAGTTTTGCCAGCTTCTCTACCCGCTCCTCATCGCGAGCCTCGGCGAAGCATCTAAAGATCGGCTCGGTCCCAGAAGGCCGGAGCAGCAGCCAGCCGTCATCGAATATCACCCGCAAACCATCGGTGCGGTCTAGTTTGTACTTAACGAAGCGTTTGGCGAGGGCTTTGAGGACTTTGGGCTTAAGTTCTTCCGGGCATTTGGCTCTTTGCTTAATCTGCGAGTAACGAGGCAGCGTGGAATTTAATTCCGAAACCTTCATGCCAGTACGGTCGAGCAGCTCAATAAATTTCACAGCGGCCATGATACCTTCACGGCAGAGCAGCCAGTCTGGGAAGATGACGCCTCCGTTCTCTTCGCCACCAATGTCGCCACCCCGCTTTCGAAATTCTCCGACAACCTCAGGCTCTCCCACTCGCGTGCGCGCGATATCGCCACCCAGCTTTGAAGCTACGTCATCGAGCACGGCGCTGGTGGCAACCGTGGTAACGATGCGGGGGCGCTTCCGTTCGCGAAGGTAATGCAGTGCCACGAGCGCGAAGACGCGGTCGCCGCTGAGAATCTCACCTCGCTCATCCACGATCAACGTTCGATCCGCGTCACCATCGTGGGCTACCCCCAAATCGGCCTTGCAGGCGACGACGGTTTTGGCGAGTTCCCCCAAGTTTTCTGGAACTGTCTCGAGCTTGCGCCCTGGAAAAGTGCCGTCTAGCTGGCAGTTGAGCGAGACCACCTTACAGCCCAGCTCTCGCAGCAAACGAGGTGTCACCACGCTACCCGTAGCATTACCGCAATCTACGACTACCTTTAGCCCGCGCTTGAACTTGGGGACACGCTTCAGCATGGCATCGATATAGGGCTCTAGAGCGTCGGCCTCACTTACGCGCCCGATGTATTGCCAGTTTACCCTTTTTCCCCCTTTAAAAACGATTCGCTCGATCTCCCGCTCGCGCTTGCGCTCGAACCCAGCGCCCTCGCTATCCCAGAACTTGATCCCGTTGTACTCGGGTGGATTGTGGGAAGCGGTGATGATGACGCCCGCGTCACACGAGAAGTGACGGGTAGCAAAGGAGAGCACAGGCGTGGGCGTTAGACCTAGCTTAAGCACTTCGCACCCGCCAGCCGTTAGGCCAGCGATTAAGGCATGCTCTAACATCTCGCTTGAAGTGCGATTATCGTGCCCAACCGCGATTTTTCCCTTGCCATTCAGGTGTGTTGCTAGGGCTAGGCCGAGTTCAAACGCTAGCTTGGGGGTCAGCTCTCGATTTGCGAGGCCTCGGACGCCGAAGGTGCCGAAGAGTTTCGACATGGATACCGTGAATAATTGTATCATACATATTAAATCATCTCGCGCTAAATTCAACATGGGCCCGTGGCCTAGCTGGATAAGGCGGCAAGTCTCAGACCCGCAAGCCTTCTAAGCTGCAGATCCGGGGTTCGAATCCCCGCGGGCCCGCCTCCAATCCTGCACGTTCATCTCAAGCCCCTTGGGCCCAGCGCCTCCAACAGCTGAGACAGGTTCCGCCTCACCAAGCCAGATTTGAGCCTGTCGCCGAAGAGTGTACCCGCGATAAACTCCATTGTTTCATCCTCGAGCATTGCTTCAAGTCCGCGACTCACAATTTCTGATTTCCACATGTCCTCTTTCACGAGTTCCAAAATTTTTGCGGGTGAGTAGAAGAGCAAACCGTAAATGTCGCAGGCATCCTTCATCCGCTTTTCCTTCGTCTCCCTTTTCAGGAAGGAGTCTACCTTCAGCAAAAAGAGAAAATCTTCTTTAGGCACGAACACTTTCCGCCCGTCTATTGCCAGAATCTTCATCGCTTTTCTGTCGATCACCTTGGCGACGATTTCGTTCGGCCAGACCCCAACCGCGTTGCTCTCCCCATTACCCAACACATCGAGAAACACGTAAATCAGCTCAAAGGCTTGTTTTCTCCTCGCTTCGTCCTCGCTCAATTTTTTCATCGAGTCCCGGTCTAGGATCAGAGTGTACCTGAACCTGTACTCGCCAGGTGCGAAGCCAATTTTTTTTATTGTACGCGCAAACTGGCGGGGGAAATTGCTCTTGCAGTCGATGAAGACATCTATGTCGCGGGATCTCAGAAACTCCCGTCCAGTGGCCCGGAGGAAATTTTCGTTTATCAGGGAGTGCACCGCCCATCCGCCGACGAGGCCGAAGTTCTCGCCGGGTTTGAACTCGTCGAGAAGTTCGAGCAGGACCTTTCTCGAAGCCTCTGTTTCCAAAGGATCGTAAATCAAACTCTCAGCCCCATCCTCTCCGCCAAGAATTTCGCCGCCTCGCGCTCCCTACCGCCACAGCTGTAGAGATCCGCAAAGAGTAGGAAGTTCGAAACCACCTTGGCACCCCTTACCTCCCGTGCACCGTAAAACGAATTCAGATCGGATACCACCAAATGAATTGAACCTCCCTCGCCCGGATAAATCTGGTTTTTCTCGAAGATCTCGGTCCATCTCCCTAGTTGCTCCTCCTTAACATATGCATAGACTTCGTTTGGCACGACATATGGGGCAACGAGTTCCGCCCCCGCGAGGTGGGTGTAGGCATAGGCGAGTCTCTCCCCAGCTAGTTCGGCTATTTTTTTTATCAGGTACTGGGATCTCTCGAGGCTCTCGAAGTTGGTCGTCTTTAACGATTTCAGCGGGCGACCGTATGCTATGAGGTAGACCAGTTCTTCGTTTATCACTTTTATTCTTGGCCTTTTTCGCACGTAGCCCAGCCTTTCCAATTCATTGATATAGCGGGAGCACCTCGATAGGGGAACCTGTGCTTCCTTTGAGAGTTCGCGCAGGGAAAGCGGCTTCCCGCTGTTCAAAACGACATTCACTATCCTCAGAGCGGATCCTGGTATCATCGTTCCCCCTGCTTTTAATTGTTCTACTTTATTTAAATATGTTCTTCTTACCTTAAAAATTGAAAAAAAATTTACGATTTTCTTTACGAGTCGTTAAGTTAATTACTTTACAGTTACTTTATGGTCAAAAGGATAAGGCGGCAAGTTTTCAGACCCGTAAGCCTTCTAAGCTGCAGATCCGGGGTTCGAATCGCGCCGGGCCCGCCATTTTGTGCCGTACTGCATCAATCTTAAATCAAAGTATTGGAAATGGGTGATAGGATAGAATGGGACCTGTTGAGGTTCTTAACGTTACCGGATTTCGTGCCAAGGAACAGCTTCGTGGGGCATCCTTGGGAATTCTTCCGATGGGGAGTATCGAGTTTCACGGGCCTCACGCTCCACTCGGCACTGACAGCATCATCGCCACCGCTCTCGCAGAACGGGTTGCAAAAAGACTGGGGGGAGTACTTTTCCCCCTAATTGCTTACAGTCATTGCCCATCAGCCACCAAGGGATATCCGGGAACCGTATCCGTGAGAACAGAGACAATGATCGAGTATCTGACCGAGGTATTTCGTGGTATCCTAGCAGCGGGTGTAAAAGGAATACTCGTGCTAAACGCGCACGACGGAAATATCGAGGTGGTCAAGGCCGCGGGGGAGGTTATTGCCGATGAGTTTCCGGATCGATTTGTCCTGCTAATTAATTGGTGGCAGACGCTCCCCGAGTCTTTCGTTAATTCGTTGGGCTTCTTCTCTCAAAGCGGGGGGCACGGTCATGGTGGTCCGCTGGAAACTTCAGTAGTTCAAGCGATCAAACCCGAGGCGGTGGAGCTGAGCAAAGGGAGAGACATCGACCTAAAACCCGGAACCGCGAATGAGGTACTTCATGTAGTGTCCGAAGAAAATCGTCGGGATGCTTGGGCTGGCTATCACGGAAGAGTCAGTGAAGCCTCTAAAGAAAAGGGAGACGCCCTCATAAAGGAGAGCGTGAAACGCATCGTCAAAGCTGTTCAGGAATTGATTGGCTCTAATGTCTGAAAGCTTGATTGCCTGTTTCCAGTTTAGAGAAATCCCCTATGCTCGCTATTTTTAATGATTTAGGCAGATATCACGGTGGAATCTTTCGGGGAGGATGAAATGCCCGACCCTAAAAGCTATGCTCGGCGCCTGGTCAAGGGCAGCGCCATAATCTTCGTGGCTCTCGTCGCATCGGGCTTCGTAGCGTTCCTGATGCGCATATTCTTGGCGCGTAGCTTTAGCGTTGAGGAGTACGGCTTTTTTTACACGGCCATCGCGCTGGTCTCATTCTTCGCTCTCTTCCGTGATTTGGGCCTGGGTTCGGCCTTGGTGAAATATATTCCCGAGTTCAAGCTCCGGAGGCAGTTTGGCGAGATAAAATCGTCCATAACATTTGCCCTGCTCTTTCAGGCCGTCCTCGCGTTTTTGGTCGCAGCGATGTTATTCGTATTTTCCGATCAAATCGCCCTCGCTTTTTCTAGTCCTGAAGATTTGGCTGTTGTGGGAATGGCAAATGCATCGCTTGTGGTCAAGATTTTGAGCATCTGGTTCTTCGTGGCAATTTTTTCCTTCACTTTCAAGTGGATATTTCAGGGCTTTCAGAACATGCCGGCATATGCGTTGATGAGTTTCTTTGAAATGACATTCGTCCTCATCTCAGCTATTCTCCTCGTCGGCCTGTTCAATATTGGCATCGGGGGGGCCGCTTACGCGTATCTGCTCGCCTTCTTGGTCTTGGCGGTTCTCGGGTTTTTCCTCTTCTGGAGGGGCTATTCCCGAGTCATCAAGGAAAAAATTCAGACCCCAAAATCTTTGGTCAAAAAGCTGTTTGCGTTTGCACTGCCGGTTTTCATCGGTGGACTTGGGGGACTTATCATCGGCTACATGGATACCCTGATGATCGCCGTTTTTTGGTCTTCGAAACAGGTCGGGTACTACCAGACCGCGCAGCCGGCCGCACAAATCCTATGGTACCTTGTGACCCCTTTAGTGGTCGTTCTCTTTCCGATGATATCCGAGCTATGGGCGAGGCGAGAGCGGAAACTCCTAGGGAACGCGCTGCACTTCCTGACCAAATTTTCATTTATTTTAATTATCCCGGCGGCACTTGTCTTCATAGCGTTTCCAGACATAGTCATCAACCTGCTGTTCGGCCCGAAATACTTGGCCGGGACAACGGTTCTCCAGATCCTCGCTGGGGCCGCGATCGTTTACACGCTATATGCCATCCTAGTGAGCGTCATAAACGGGATAGGCAAACCAATTATAAACACAAAAGTTGTTGCCCTGATGGCCGGCCTGAACCTAGCGGGGAACTTAATTTTAATCCCTGCGTACGGAATCGAAGGGGCGGCGATAGCGACCTTTTCCGCCTACACGCTTGGCCTAGTCCTGATGTTCTATTACGCGCGGAAGCTCGTTAAATTCACCGTGCCGGCTTTATCACTGCTCAAAACGGTAACTGGGGGGGTACTCACATTGCTCATCATCTTTGGACTCAAATCCGTCTTGGTGCTGTCACCTTGGCCGGAGGCATTTGTGGTCGTAATACCGAGCCTCGTGTTCTACGGGGTGTGGGTCTTGGCAACAAAAGCGGTGACGAAGGACGATCTGAGGCTCATAGCGCGGATAGTGCCGATGCCCAAGTGGCTGGTCAAGGCTGCTGGGAAATTTATCGGATAGTGTATTTTCACCAGTAGTAGCAATTGCTTACTTTCAGGTTTTCATGCATTTACATAATTGAAAATCCAGAAAAGTTTAAAAACTGTAGAAAAATTGCAATGAAATATTACGACTTTAACGTCATAATAACTAAGCACATACATGACTATGATAATCTTTTTAGAGAGTACTACGGTGGAGGAAAGACATGAGTCGCGAGGATAAGACTTTTTATATTTTAGACGAACCGGATCTACCCACACCATACAATCATAGATACTTCGTGGAAAAATTCGCAGGTGGATTCGCTTTAAATGGATTTAAGGTGGAGGTGATTAAATCCGTTGGCGCGATAAAAGAAAATAGTATGGTGATGATAGCTAAACACGGACTTACAACAAATGATATTTTTGGTTTGTTCAAGGGAATATCAAAAAAAGAGACCCGCATTAAAAAACCAAGTAAAAACGGTATAGCGGGCCTTTTTGGTAATTTGATTTCTAATCCTAGACTTCTAAGGTTTTATCTTTTGAATAATTACAAAAGAGCCGTGAACGTGTTAAAAAAATTAAGTAAAATAGAGAATATTGTAGTCATATGTTGGGAGTACCATGACCATATAGAT
>Ga0224501_10000983_pt1 | contig 21844 bp, 14 predicted proteins | sample SF_Oct11_sed_USG_4_FD_169105 | JGI IMG/M metagenome (GOLD analysis project Ga0224501, IMG submission 169105) | Sediment microbial communities from San Francisco Bay, California, United States - SF_Oct11_sed_USGS_8_1 | ecosystem: Environmental > Aquatic > Marine > Sediment | place: USA...
TCTAAGCTCTGTTTTTAGTTATGATAATGTATGGCATACAAAATTTTCATTATACCGGTTTACCTGGCGTGCTTCCCTCCCATTATGGAAGTGACACAACGAAACACTCGGCCTGGCTTTGGTCTTCTTGGTGTTGGATACAATAGTTCCCTTTTATAACTTTCCAGTACCTATAAGAAAACGTACATACCCGTATATGTGAACCAGGGACAGTGCTCTGAACATTTCGCAGAGTAAAAAGTTCCCCGATGCGCTTTAATCTATATGGCCTTACAAAGCTGGAATTTTTGCTGAGTAAGAGGTTTATAGTTGTCTCGGAGTGATTCATTCAAGCTCGAGTTTACAGATATGCATACCATAGAGTTATAGGGGAGGAGATATTGACCACACTGCTTTTCGCTGGATGCAATTCGGCAGATTCAACCAAAAGGTGTGGGAAGATTGCATCGTAACACAGATTATGATCCCAACAAATTCGCTTACTGAACACTTGTTTCTACAGGCCTGTAATGAGTCGGGTCAGAATTGGATGGAATCGGGTGTGAGTGAGAATGCCGTGTCCGGTCACATACAGCTCATTAAGCCAGGAGAGTCAGCCTGCTTCGCTGTGAGTATTCAGAGACTGTACTATGGTAGAAAGTAAGCTGGGTTTACACAGCCAGCAAGTTCTAAACTGGGCTCTGAAGCTCATGATGTTTTTCACTTAAATTCCCAAAGGAAATGTCTTTGATATTGCCATTGGAATATTTATTGTAGATGTGAATAGATTTAGTCAGAAACTTCTCAAGTTAGTGTTTCCCACTGTATTGACTGAGTGTTGTAGTGTCCTGTGTCCATGAGTAAAACAACTTGTGCCAAGCTTGTCATGGACATCTGGTCTATAATCAGAATAACATCTTTTAATAAACGCTATCTACATCATTTTGCACAAGGGGCTTTTAAGCTCTTTAATTAGCGGTTTTGTATGTGGTTGTCAAGGAAACCTTCACATTGTAGTGCGCACCTCCTCTTATCGTTGCCACTGGTACTGATGAGAAAACTCTAAAGAGAGAAGGAGTCTGCGCGGCGAGTCTCCCCACCACTATGGGACTAGTAGCTGCTCTACTAGTACAGAATTCACTCAAGTATGAATCAGTCTCTTTCAGTCACCCTGTATAATGTGTTAATTACCAGTGGAAATTTTACTTTTCATTGCTCTACCATGGGAGGGAGGCAAATCAGTACAACTCAGCGCGAATCCCAAGCCTGGATGGAAGATGAGAATTGGAGCAACCAAGAGAATCCGGTCGTAAAAACTATGCCGAACAGTTGAGCCTTTGGAAGTCCGAATTGATGATCCCTTACGGGAAGAAAGCCAATAGAAAAAGAAGAGTCAGACCCTAGTTCCTATCTAAAACAACAACTTGAGGCTTTTTGACAGTAGTCAGTAGTGAGATTGAGTTAGGCCTGTGGTATTCTTCAGAATGCTCATCAAATTATGGTTGATTGGCAGGTATGATTATTGGGTTTTGAGTGATTGAAGAATTTATTGTCACACTGACTAAACAGGCGAGATAAAAGATATATACGCTGTTCTGATGTTTTCCGTTGTAAATTCCATAACCAAATAAATCAAATCATGGACTACTTTTTGTCTATGGCTTAGACATTACATGAAGAACGGGAATTAATCACATGCATTACTACCCATTTCAACAGAATTATTCCTATTCGCTCACAGTATCTCGTGATATCCTTTATATTGACCAGTTTATGTGAAGAGAATCAACTCGTGTGGATAGAGTAGGCCTCATGCTCTTTTATTTCAGGTTCCTGTTAGGATTTGGGGAGACTAGTTTCTATGTCGGCTACAACGCTCTGCAGGATTTCTTCCCTAAGATGATGATGAGACCTAACCCAGCATGTGATGACTACAGATGTGTCAAACGACAAAAGGAATTCCAGGTTTGTTTAGCGAAAGCCTGGAATGCGGGATATCAGCTTCTAACTATTGGGCAGATATCTTTTAGTTAGACGCATAAGTTAGTTATAAGTTAGACGCATCAGCTATGAGTGGGTATTTTTGGTTCTTTTACAATGACAAAGCCTTGAACAGGCTGTACCTAGTTGTAAAAGATGTCACTTACATAATGAGTCAAGAGAATCTCTCAATTATAGCATAATATTGACTCTTTATTACGTTATTGAGCCGGCTTCTGATCGCCAATGCTAACAGTACTCTTTGTACCACAGTTTGTACCAGTACAACTCAAAACACTCCATATTAGTTCTCTATCGAGAAGTGTGTGTGTGTGTGCGTGCGTGCGTGCGTGCGTGCGTGCGTGCGTGCGTGCATGTGTGTGACTGTAGAGAAAATTTGGTATAACCGCTGAAAATCATGATGCAGAGTTGGGCACACCCAGGGGAAATGTGGTATATCTTGGTTAGCTGATACTCAGGACTCTTTGCAGTACACTATTCCGGCAGTGTTAGTAATGAGAACCTAACGATTCTTTAGGAGAAAATGGCGGCCCAGCCAGTGGTGGCTGAAGAGGAGAAAGCAGAGGAGGAGGTGGTTCATGAAGAGAATGAGTGGGGTAAGCCATCACACATATTTGTCTTCAAGCTTGCCATGTTTGTCTTACGATGACTATCGAGGGTAGTGCAGAAACGATTTACTGATATTTGACTTTGTGTTTCTCTTTATGAATCTTGAGCTGAAGGTTTTCTCATTGCACTGGGGCACAGAGAAGATAACTCTCAGGGTGATCCCCCTTTATCTTACTAAGCAAATTATCCAATCTGACCAGTGTTAAAAAACGAAATGACATCCTAAATCATTTCTTGTTTTGGGTCCACATGGCGCACTATCCACTAAACCCCGTGACACCCGGTGCCTGCGTTTGGCGTGCGTGTGCTTCGATAGACTTGCTGATGACCCAATACACGATCTGACAACACTGTCTGGAAGGGTGTGAATGTTGACTGCTGGCGTTCTAAAATAAGGTTGGCGTTCTAAAATAAGGTGTTCTCCTATGCTGACACCACTCTGATATCACACCCGTAATCTCGCCCCATGTATTGTATATTGTCCTGTTGTTAAGCCTTCTACATGTCATTTGTTTGACCCATTTTGTCACACCGCACTTCGTTTGAGTCAGCAATAGAAACTTCGAGACAAGAACATACACACACACCCAGGGTTGGAAATATCAAATACAATTCGGTACTCGGTACCATTACTGGTTCCAATTTGTGGACCGAAAATGGTAACGATTAGCTGATGAAGATTCAGTATCGAAATCCGTGTCAGTTACAATCAAAATGCATTCGATACTCTCATTTTTTCAATAACTGGCTCATCTGCATTCAATGGTTATGAAATTTGTCGGTACCCAACTAGAACATCTAGCTTCTAGTACTAGCTAGTAACTTCGTAAGTATTAGTATTAAATAATTTTTTTTAAATTACAATGATGCGTGTGCGCATCCTTTATTTATCCACTTAAAACCATTAAAATGGTGTGTAAAAGTGTGATTTATAAAATGAGAGGGATTTTATGCCATAAGAAACAAAAAGTGGTTAAAAAGTTCTTACTTAAAAAAACTTGTTTATAAAAACATTGAGACGAAAAATGACTTCTTGCGTAGCGCTGTTTTATATGTGACATGGTGTTTTTGTCTAGTTACTCAGTGGCACTCGCGTTTCATAGCTACTGGTAGCTATGAACTTTCATCCCCGTCTCGGTTTTGTCAACTAGGTGACCTTGACCTCGATATTGAGTGGTGTGAAAACAGTGCAACCTATTAACTTCGTTCATCCTAATTAGCGTAATTGGTTGCAATTTTTTTCTTTTTATAAATAATCAAAGTAAGATTCGCTCAAGGACATTTTTGTTTATATTTTGCTTGGTAAGTCTGGCGTTTTTGTGCCACATCCCTTTTAGTGTATCAAGTATCAGGAATGGATTCGCTCCTTTCTCTGAAAGTATCAGATATTTGTAACTGATAGACAACAAAACAGAGTATCCGCATCAAAACGTTGGAATAGTGAGATAGCTCAGTAGTAGACCATCGGTCTTGCAATCGCAGCAACCCAGGTTAAAACATTGATCAAGATAGTCCCTCGCATCAACTCTAAATAAAAAACGAGACTTAGTATAAGGTGAAGTGATTATACTGAACCGCTTACAGTGCTCTGTGCTAACTCATAGCAAGAATCTAACCCAGTTACCACATTATAACTGACAATAGGTCATATCAGAAAAAGAAAAGAGTAGGGAACCACTAAAGAATGATTTGTTTATTTGTAGGCATTTGTGTATCGAGTGAGTCCCAGGTACATGAGGAGTCATCTGCTCCCCAACCAGATCTCGTAGAGGGCATCAGAGTAGCTTATACTAAACCAGTAGCTGCAGCTGCTGAGGTAGGTGCTGATTAGCTACAAGCAGCTTTAAACACATTACATCATTTCAATCATGGACAAATAACTATATGACTAAAAAATGACATGCCCGGCATCAGTCAATATCGCGACCATACCATACCGACGAAGTTGCAGGCTGCGGAGGGTAGACACTAGTAGACACTGACTATGTCGAGGGCCAGCTTCACTCTTCCAGAGTAACTGCTGATTCAGTGTGAAGACCTAATGTATGGTCTTTAGAGGTTGGGGGTCAGTCAACCTAAGCCATTTGTGTACACTTCGCCCACCGAAAAGGGAGAGGTGGATCTTGACCCCTATCCACTGGTTGGGACCTCCATCATATTTACCGTGGTATTCCAAAATCCCTTTAGAAATTTGGAGTGAGAGACTTGCTAAAGGTCCATACCAGACAAACACCCGGCAGGCAATAAGGCCCAAATCATCTGTGATCCGTAGATTACAGATCAAAGCTTTTTACCAATTGAGCTATCCTGGTCCCACATATGACTAATATACCACCAACAACTCTTAACTTCGGAAATCTGGATATTGCTGTTACTGATAACATACCTCTTTGTCTCCCTTGTTATTTTCAGCATTCAGATTAACCGAGTCTGATTGTTAGCGGACTCCATTTCTCGTTGACTTACACACCTGACCCCATATCAGTCTATAAATAGCTATGTGACCCTACCACCTCACCGCCAGCCAGAAAGGTGAACCACCAATGTATTTCGACAGAGATATATTGGAGATTAGTCAGATAATAATAATGATACCCCCTCAATACTGCGTAATCTGGTGATCAGACGATGTCTATGCCTCATAATCCAGAATTTCCCCTCCAAGAAGACACACCACCCGGCAAATGAGTCGGTATAAGGAATTAGCGTTTCCTTGTAGGACACTGCACCGGCAGCTGGCAGTGGTGAAGGGCCGAGTCTGGATGAGCTCATGGCACAAATGAAAGGATTGTAAAATCTGTATTATCATGTAGACTCAGATCTGACCGCGGTTTTTATGAGGTTTGTCGGTGTAAGACCGAGCTTTTGTCAGACAAGCTAGAACTGCAGAACTGTTATTCATAGCTCGCAATGATATCACACAGTGATTAAGTATATAATATTTATATAAACCAATCTGGCCTTATCGGGCGGGTGCTATCCGACTCCTTTTTGTGATTCAATAAATAATGAAAAGGGCAGATTGTTGTCAGTAGCATGAGCTCACTGCAAGAGAGCATGAGCTCGCTGCAAGAGAGCATGATAAATGTTCTGTTTTCATTAGAAAACATTTTGCAGGCAAACCACTAGTATATTGGAGAGAGCAATAGTGTGTAAAACTAATACTATTTGACAGTTACACAGATTACTTAAAGAAATAAGGTTGGCCAGTCAATCAGTACCTTGCATACAGATTATACATGTATAGCGTAAATGCTCTCAGTACTGATTTATGACACCCAATCTGGTGTATCAGTTATCATATTTCCATATCACCATATTCATAGTCATAGGTATATACGTAGTGGTAGACCTTTAATCAACCTGGCTATGAAGAGCACAACATTACAAAGCATCAAACCATAAAAATAAGAGGGGATAACTCTGTTTATAGCCCTGCCGCTGCAATATACGGCCTCAGTTGTCATTTATCTCTGCATTGTTGTTTTGATCTGTGGAGTTGTCTCCTATTTTCGCATTTTTCAGCACCAGATAATAAGTACTTGTATGGAGTTTTTCTGGGGGAGGTGTGTAAACCAATGGAATACCATAAACAGGAGTACAGCCATACTCCTCAGCTAGAGCCTCCTGCAGAGCTAGACTTAGAGATAACCGTCGCACCTGAAATAATATTCACTATATCATAGAAATTGCTGCCCCTAATGGGTATGTAAATGTACCATTCACAATAAACAGTCATACTTGGTTTATATGCAGTTGTTTAGTCAAAGCATTCTCTGACAATAAGCAACCAATGGGAAAAGCCCATACGAGCACCTGAAGAATATGCTACCATTGAGTTGATCCTTGATCGAAACCAATTTTCATCCCCTATTTTACACCTTTGCCTCATGTTTGTCATTTAATCACTCTGAATTTTCCCAGTGAGCTGGTTCGTTAACTATGCTAACATTCAGTAACGTTTTAGATCGACAACATAGTTTATTTGAGAGGTCTCCTCAAAGATTCTCTGCCTCGCCAACCATCATTTGATGAGTGGATTATTCAATCAACTACCCAGTATAAACTAAGCACTCGTCTAAATTATGTGTCCGAGTCCTATATGAGAACTTTTGAAAAGAAACTCAATTAAATCTGGCTTTGAGGGCGTGACTTCTTGAATCATTCCCTCAAAGAAGCGTGCCAATGTCTGCCAGACTAGGTGTAAACAAGTCTTCGTGCTGCTGATTCAGACAGGGTTCTGCAACATTTGCGACGGGTCGCCAAGTCTGTCATTAGTCAAACCTGAGAATTGGTGCTATAGTCTTGCGAAGTCTTCTTATCAAATGAACGACGTCCATGAACAGTAGCAACAGGAGCGTTGAGTGCAGTGGAATATCGTCTATTCAGGGTAGGTAAGTAGACCTCTCCATTCTCGAGTCGTGGTAGTACGGGTTCACTCTGTCTCCTGGCCGCTGTGAATGGTATCGGTGCATCCAACGAGAAGCGTCTCTTATATCTCTCCATGTCTGAGCTGTAATGGCACTCGGTGACGCGAGTCGAGCCATCTATAAGCTAGACATATGAGAGTGTTACAGCACCCATTGACTTTCCAAGTTTACAGGCCGTATCTAACCTGGGTAGCCAATGCACAAAGGTGGATACGAAAGATATGTTGCCATATAGATTGGCTGGTCACTCACAGACAGAAAGAGAAACAGAGATACATACACATAGGGGGATAGCTTTGCGACTCCTGCACATGTTTTTGCTAAGAAGGGTGATCCCGGTTGGAACAAAGAGTCATCCATTGTTATATGACCAGCCCTGACTATCCGCCCTGACCCTCCAAGTATATTGCTCATGTAATGTTATCTACATTAATTGAACTGATAGAAAAAGGTCAACACTCTGCTATTGACGAAAGCGGCTTTATGGTTCAGGCCTTAGGGCCATGTAAATTGAGGATGTCGTATTCCCTGCCATAAAAGTGATAAAATAATGTCATTGTGTTGCCGAATATGTGTCATAATTCTATTTACATATGGATACTTTATTGACTTAGCCTGGCTTATATGGGGAAATATGGAATAGCTTGGGTCTATGGCTAAATTTTGCATTCAAGCCCTGGCTATACCTTGCTTTTATTGTGCGTATGAGCACCTCACAGCCTAGCCTTGGGGTGAAACAATAGCTTTCTGGATAGTGTACTGGGCCCCTGCTTCGATTCCCCGTTCGAGCAAAAACTTTGTCTATCGCAGCGCCCTTATCGGTTTCGGATGCCAACGTTAAATAAAGGAGATCCATACATAGAGTCAGTTACCTAATGATGCACCCTAAGAACAGCTGAGCAAAAGACTCAGTAGGCTAACTTCTCCATGACTCCTGACAGCTGATCTGTCACGGAGACACAAAGAAGAAGCCTAGTCATACACAATAAAAATAACAAGTAATATGCCAACCTTTAATGTATATGGAATTTGTTTAGTGTTATGTCATGCGGTATAAGAAGGAACTACTGGTTCACAGGATGTCAGTCACTGCGGCGGATGTAGATCATGTTGATAGAATATCGGTGCCACATGTGACACTGCTATCCAACTGAGAATATAATAAAGCGAAACATGCTTATCTGAGCAGGTGCTTTTTCTCAAAGTCTGCTATCTATCACTTAGTACCATCATAATGTAGTGTGTATGGCAGGGCAGCACGGGCGCCTGCTAACACATTTTAAACGTATGTAGTATGCAGTGTATATGTATATAGCAACTCAAGACGCCAAAAAACGATCTAAATTGGTAAGTTTATAGACAGATTTATTATTACAAAATATATTAAATTAACTTTGTCTTGTCTAAAGACCCTGTGTTGTGCTAGCAATAGTTTTTAGCAATGAAAAAAGTTTTTTTTTTGGAGACCAAAGACGAGTCACAAATGAGATACCCATCAAGAGAGCAAGCAGCTTGTCAAACAAAGAGGTACAGCAATGACATAGCCATGTTTTCTGGGTCACATAATCTGTCTTTTAATGACACCCTTACTGTGTGTTGAGAGAGATTGTTTTGGACAGCAAAATGACTCCCAATTGTTGCTGATGACAATGGTTGACATAAATAGGTCCTTAGCTAGAGTAGTCAGATATTGTTTCATTGGGTCAGCCGATTACCATCTTCTGCTGAACTCCTGGCAGGGCTCTAGCATCTCATAATAACATACTTGCTCGAATTATAGCCCCAGAGATGCATAAAAGCGCCTTGCCAGGTATTGATTTTATCCCGCTATCACATTAAGATTAAATGATGCAATGCAGGCTTGCACCCATTGGAGCCCTTTTCTATAGGCACAGTGACGCGAGTGTAAAATATAGTTTTTCTTCCTTATATGAGGTACTATTCACCGCGCTTTCCGGTAACAGTGACACAAATTATGAACCTTTATTCTGGGAACGTCAAAGGTCTTTTATCACCAGGACAGTGGATTTCCCTTTTCAAATGCACATGTAGCTACAGGACTGTGCAAGCTCTTTAAAGCTTTAGTTGGGCGGGTCGGTTCTGGTGATTAATACAGAAAGTGATGTATTGACTGGCCCTGTGGCCATCACCGCTGAGACCATGGAGCCCGCAAGTCATTTCCAGGTCTCCTCATTTGGACTGAACGGCAGCTTGCATTAATTCGTATACCAAGTATTGCTAAAAAACTGAATATCCCTAAAAGAGATCTGAATATCTCCTGCAACCTCTTCTGAAAGGAGTGATCACACTCACATGATAAGACCATCTTCTTTTACTCGTTTCCAGATCGATGATAAGATGGTCAGAGATACGCCTCGTACTCTATGGGTGTGGGTGGGAGAGGGGGGCTCTCTATTGAATGTTATGATCTAAATCTGACTAAGATAAAAGAACAAAATGACCCCCAAATGAGGAAATAAACCAGTGATTCTTAAACCCTAACCCAGTAGGCTATCCAGTAAGCCATCATTTTACCAGTAGTCTAGCTGGGTACGTGTAAAGTACGTAACTATATGACGTCACAATAGTACAGCTCGTACCAATCAGATACAGATGTACTGAGTGATGGCACCAGTGAAATCTATGTTCCACACACTGGTACCATCAAATCTGACCCTAGACTGGTGATGCGATATATACAAATCATTTTCCTGCGTGGTACCGCAACAAAAACTACGTACCCTTCTTCTTCAGGGTCACTGACGGGAAGACAGTTACTGAATGAGATGACCGCGACACAATCAACAAATTCAAGGGGAGAGAAACCAGACATCAACAACAACAAACGGCATAACACTCCTAGTTCTGAAGAAGCGCATACTACCTCCGCTAAGTTGAGAAAGACCACAGGTCTTCCGCCGCCACCGCCGTTGAAGCATACTCATCCTTCCTCGAGCGAGCTTATCGAAGACAAAGGAAGTCAGTTGAAGATTGATTATGATTCTATCATAGCTCAGTGCTTACAGAATATATCGGATAGCGTTCATTCGTGCAGAAAGAAACTCGAATCATGTAATATTCACTTTGCGGAAGAGCCATCGCTGGATGTTGGCTTGAATTCTCGCCCTTCAACATTGTGTAAAAGAGAAAAAGAAGAAAATTTGGAGCGCTCAACATCACAGTTGACACAGGTACTGTAGAAAATAGAAATAAAGATTCTGTTTAATATTGAGTTTGATATAATTGTTAATATTACATAATTGGATGCCTCCATGTTGGTGCTTGTTAAAATCGTCTGATCGCATGAACCTTTACCCTGATCTTATTGTGTAATATTCATCTAAACTGGATGTGCTGCCACTCAAACCACATTCATCTAACCTTGAATGGAAAATTATATTTTAATGCAATAAATATGACAACTTAAATCATGCAAGTCCGTTCAAATTCATTAAATAAAAAATGTTACAGCAGTTGCGTCCTGACCTTGGAGCTATGTTGTTTCAGGCCCCCTTGTTCTGCCTAGTACCCCCAACAGAGATGAGAAAGCCACCACGACCTATAGCTCGGAGGATAGATGGAGTAGGAAAATCACCCTCAGGTATGTCACTAGATAAGGACAGGCCTACCTTACAAGTGAGTCAGCTGTCAAACCGTAGTCACATGTGAGACCCTGCTTACGCACAATCTATCTATGTCTGTGTGTATGTGCATAAGTGCCCGCGCGCGTGTGGGTGCGTAAAACTCTGAGAGCAAATCTCACATATGTAATTCAAGCTTGAAACCCAATTGAACAAAAATAGGCAAATATAACTGTGAAAGTCATGAATGTGTTTCAAACTGGGATCTTGGGGTGGACCATTCACAAAAACATCAGAAGCCAATGCGTGGTTGATTCACAAACCTTGGTATAGTAAACTCAGTCATTTGCTGGATCCTGTTCACAGCTATTTATCTATAAATCCAGCATGCATTTTATTATTGTCACATGGGTTGATCTCAAAGAATCAAAGATTTCTGTCTCAGGCGAACAATCCATCTAGAATATCTGAAAGGGAATTTTAAACAGACTGGCAAATGGCAGATACAGCCATTTCTGACTGGATTAGGATGGGACAGGATCATAACATGCTCATTGTGTCATCTCCGCCTAAAATGCCGGAAGAATGGCCAATAAATAACAGATCACCTGGTTAATACAATGGTAGCCAACTAAGCCAACTGACCTTGCTCTTCAGAAAGAGGACAATGGTGGGGCAGGAGGGGAGCCAGATCACCTGGCAAACGCAATGGTTACCTAAAATCAGGAGTTGTTCTCTCTTAAAGTGATCCTCTAATTACCAAGAGGTCTTGCGCTTGTCACTAATTTCATTTGTTTATACCGAAGGCAACCCAGCCACCCTTTTCATCTCCAATAGGCGGATGCCTCATTATGACGTAATCAATTACATTACCAGTACAATTTGCAGCACAGGGAGTCGTAATTGATAGCAATTCTCCAGAAACCATCATACAGTGCGCTCTCAAACAAGCGGTGCTTCATAGAAACAAGGTAAGTTCGGGTATGAGAGAGAGAGTTTCTTGCTTGGTTTATAAGCGGTCATTCATCGAGCCTGTTCAATGAAGATGATTATGGTTGTCTAATACTGCGATATGCATTGAATATCCGAGAAGTTTGCTGAACCAATAATAGTCAAAGCTCCTTCTTTTAACTGATTCAATAGTGTGTGGTTATCAAGTCTGCTTCACACGCAGAAGATTCTGGGTTCAAACCCCAGTTGAACCAAACCAACTTTTAGATTTCGTTAAATTCATCATTATTTGTTACATAAAGCCGTAGTTACCATTAGAATTGGGTTTTGTTGAAATGGTAGTCGTTCACTCCAAACCGCATTCGGTAGTCTCATCCTCTCTGTAATCGCTTGTGATATATTTTTGATGTTTCATCAGCGTCATCCGTCATCCGCCATCCGCAATTGAACATAGTTTCCATGGCGATAATCTGGCCCATTAATCCGAATGTAAAAAATGTGGTTCAACTGGGGTTCGAACCCAGGACCTTCTGCGTGTGAAGCAGACGTGATAGCCACTACACTATTGAACCAACTGATGCACCTTGATGATGGACTGCACATGTTATCGAAACCTAGATTATGAAGCATTAAAGTATGGTTGACTGAAAATAGGTTGTAAATCTGGCTACTGTTCGCTGTTTTTAAACCATCAGCGCTGTGTCTGGACTCTAGTCAGCATGATCTATAGTCGGTTAAAAGCACATACGCATAAGTATACATATATAAGAACGTTTGCTAATTAATTTCACATACCTCGAAAGGGTTTCCCACTAGCAAACATTCCCAATGCAGCAACCATAAATAGTGCTGTACACACCGCCTGCTTTGAATTACAATTGGCCAATCAACAGACACCTTCTTAAACTAAGAAGCTCGGTTATTTTTATTCCAGTTACGTGAGAGCCAAAGTCAAAGTGAGAGTTCTAAAAGCGAGCTAACACCAAAGCAACTGTTTGAGTCTAGACGAGCTCTTCCATTGCCAACGGAGTCTAAAATGCAAGTAGAGAGATACACTATCAGGTGAGGTTATCCCCCTTGTAGTTTTATAGTACACATAGTTGAAATGATGTTCTCATAACGAGGTGTGTCATTCTAGTATGGCGAAGCCCTCTAAAGTCATTCAAAGTCTTGGTACTTGGGGTAGCCATGCAGAGCTTATTCATTACCTTAACACAGTACAGGGGTGTCAGGGCGTTCCTATGAAGGGATGCATCATTTTCAGGCACAGTAAAGCCCTCAAGAGACCTCAGAGGGTTTTGAGGTTGGATTGAGCAAGCCTTTTTTTCACTTCACATGGCAGATTACTATAAATGCCTTATATTAGTGACGGAATACATGAAAATCTGAAAGTGACACTCACAATAGTGTTATGGAATGACTGCTCATGGCTTTATTGACTGTGTCACATGGTCATAAAGCCCCTGGGCTCTATAAGGGTACTGTCTTCTATCGTATAGGAGAGTGAAGGAAGAAAAGAAGCCAGCTACTATGGTGACCACCACTACCACGGTGCAGCCTGCAGTGAATAAGGTCTATAATAATACATGGAGCGCTACGCCTCAACAACAAAGAGCATACTATCAGGGTGAGGCAACTCCCCGTCTACCTGGAACAAGTCATGATTATTCTTGCCAATGGTCTTTTTTGGTGCTCTGAAATCACTGTAGCTGCTTCAGTGGTTAATACTCTGTCTTGTAGCTTTTATAATTTAGAGTTATATACTAGGGTACATACAGCACCACCAAATTGTACAGAACCTCAAAACTTTCAGAGGAAATTTTTATCAAGCCATATTCAAATTTGAGGCGGGTTTGGTATACGTAAAAGACACTTTCCATTTAAAGCATGAACTCTGTTGACCAAAATGTGACTTGAATTAATGATTGTAACAGGCCTGCTAGCTGCTTACTCAATCTAAATCTCAAATCAACGCGGTTGTAAAAAGAAACTTTGGGTTCCAGAACAGCAGCCCGTCCAACTCTAATGGATTATGGCTTAATAAATTCTGTTGGGAAAGACACCATATTGAATAAGTTTTGCTCTTTTTGTAACTATGCGGAGTGATGAATGTATTGTAGGAGTGTACATGACCCAGGGTGGTAGCTTTCAACCAGCCATGACTAACAGAATGGTGATGATTCCAACCAGTACACATGCGGAGTTCTTTAGCCCGAAGGTGATGCCCGGATACGCTATCGGGGTGAGTTCATGCTATTCCTTACTGTGAGATAATTACTTGTTTCCTCTAGGCATTCCTGAAGCACCACTTACCCGCCAAATCTTACTATTGCCGTGTACGTTAAACTGCGTAACGAATGGAAAGTGAAATGTTAACAATACAATAGAGCAGAAAGGGCGATGTAGATGCCTGCCAAATGTGAGATAATACTGCCTCATCGATACATGTACGTTTATGAGATGCAAACATCTCTCATCCAACTGTTATGTCAGAACCAGGTGTTTTCATATCAGCATGCAACACCTATGGTTAACCTAGCAAGATGTCTGGCACTGTAACTGGTAGCTGATTATTGCGTTAGATCAAAATTTAGCCATAAAAAAGAGTCAGTGATCAATTTTATGCAAACAAATAGTCCAGATCTCTATAATCTGGTCAAGCAGTTTTGGTATTCAGTAATGACATGTGCGTTGGTATTTGTATCCTGACACCATCAAATGCTTTTTAAAAAGCCTGACACAGATCAATGACTGTAGACTGTAGAGGGTGAGTTTGGATATGTTGATATCACTCTCATTCATTCATTTTCGGCCATCATCTGCCCATGGTTGAACTTCGGCCTTTCTCTTCGATGTCCACAGGTTGTGTGATGCCATTGGGAGATTCAGTATTTTGCTGCCACGCTGGCTCAGGACGGGTTGGCAGAGTGTGATCAGCCAGGGAAAAATCCCTTGAAATACTCCGCCATGGCTGGGAATTAAACCCTGGGCCACGGAGAGGACGGACAGTGAAATTCACTCATTCTCCCACTGAGCTATTGTGACTATTAAGATATCACTCTAATGGAGTTTAATTATTTATTTATGTTGAGATCAGCTAAAGTTGAGTGTTGAGCCTCCAACTTGTTTATTTCCAGACGGGTGCTATAGGGGCAGAGAGCTGTAAGGTTTGTGGGTCTAGGAAACCCATGTTTGTCTGCTCACTGTGTAGATTGGTATGGTACTGCAGCAAAGCTTGTCAGGTAAAAAAAGAATCATTTATACTAGAGGTCTTACTGTTAGAGGCTCTAATTATAGGCATCGCCAGGTGACATGGCATGTTATTGGTTGAGGCCTTGCGCCTGTAGTTAGGTATACACACCACACCTGTAGTTAGGTATACACACCACACCTGTAGTTAGGTATACACACCACACCTGTAGTTAGGTATACACACCACACCTGTAGTTAGATATGCACACCACACCTGTAGTTAGGTATACACACCACACCTGTAGTTAGATATACACACCACACCTGTAGTTGGGTATACACACCACAACGGGATCAATTGGTGTTAAAGCTATAGTTCCTGAATCTCTGGAAAGCCTAAGTATTTCTCACCAAACTGGTTTCCTGTGGTAAAAATGCTTTATGATAAACCTAACTCTTCAGTAATAGCTTAATATATGTTATGTAGCTACAGAGCCTGAGAATGCCCTTTAACTAACCAATCAGCACGAAAGTTAGTCGTAGCTATGACAGAGCCCAGAGGCTCTGAGTTATGATTACTGCCACTGGTTTATTACTACCCTCTGACTTCAAATCTGGACTTTTATAGAAAGTTTCTTTATCTGGAGAAAATTATCACATTTCCACAATGGCCGAGTGCTTAAACACGTATGAATTCAAGCTGATCTCAGAACCATTGTTATTAGGCATTAAAGTATGGCAGCTATGCCCTTCTGTAGCGTGCTGTTAGCATACAGTTATCCTTTACAGTTCGAGGATAACTGGCTGTAAGATACTTTTTTTTGTAGGTGAGTGATTGGCAGGCACACAGCAACCAGTGTACTGAGACCAGTCAGCAACCTTCTCCTAACATGCCTCGATGGTTCTGACCTTGAATATCAGACAGGTCACTGACATTTCTCCCTGTTGTCCCGATGAAATAGCAGCAACTGAAACTGCCAGTTACCGACTCATTTATTTTTGATAAGGTCTCAGTAGGACTCAGTGAGAATGACTGGGCCATATACAGAGAGATCATGTGCATTTGTAATTAGATTGTAAGAATAAGTAGAATATCACAGAAAGACATGGTGATAAAGAAAAATGTGCAAAGTTAAAAAAATCTTCATCCTACCCTAACAAAAAACTAACTACTTTAAAATATACTGTCAAAACAACAAACGGGGTTCATAAACGCAATAGGAGAGATCAGCCTACAAACAGCAGTAAGCTGTCAACATAGACATATAATATATATAAAGTTATGATCTGCCTATGGATGTTGAGCATCACCGTGTATTACAGGTGAAGATTTCAATGGAGTTTGCACTCTCCCTATTAGCAGTATCATGGTTTGGAGAGGTTAAGCATATCTGATAGAATCGTTTTCCGGAATCTTTTCTCTAGCTGCTGCATGTACTCCAAATTGTCGCCCACTCGAAATCCTTTAATGGGATTCTCCTGCAAATAAATAAGGGCAGTTCTTATGATAAACATGAAAAGACAACTTCCAGAGTGGGACAGAAAGTGGCATCACCTTCTGGGGGTTGTGAATTATAGGTGCCCAGCCAGGAAGTCAACTTTTTGCTTTTTGCTGAGAGAAGCCATGGCGTAGGGATATATCCTAGACATATGAATTTATGTCTACAGGTCAGACCAAGTAATGGCTCAGGATGTGCAGATAAATTTGTGTTTTTTTTATAGTAATTTTGCTCCTTTATTCTGCAATCACAGACGAAAATGTATAAAAACATTCATTTCATCTCAGCTTGGTTATCCACATGGAGTGGAATCATCATATATTGTCGAAGGAAAATCCAAAATGAGAGCCAAGTTACAACTATCAGGTCTAACCAAAAGACGGGGCAAAGAGCTGAAGATTAGAGAAACGCTAGGATTAGAAGAAGGTAAGTTTCAGGAAGGAATCCATTAATAAATTCTCTTATGATGAGAAATCACAGAGCAGAAAGTAACTTAGCATAAATATTTTTGAAAAAAGGCTTGGTCGAATATTTGCGCTTAAAGAGGCACACCCCGCCTGAGGTTTATAAATATATGTCTATGATATTACATAAGTAGTGTCCGTCATAACCTTACTAAAAGGTCTTCACTTTCAATAGCCTCTACCCGAGGACTTACCCTGAGAAAGATGATGAGGTCCTGATGTTGTTGATGAAGCAGGATATCTCCCTGTAGGTGTTTCAGTATAGCTACACACATATAAACTTGGTAGTCAATGCCCAGGAGTACGCACAGTAGGAGATAGTGGCATATTTCTGACCAGTCTAGGTAGTTCCAGAAACACTGTCTGATCCAGGTATGGCAAATCTAAAAAAACACAAGCATAGAAGCTGTGAAACAGTTAGTCCAACTAGACCAATGTAACTGAGTTATCTTCAGAAAAAACCCCTGTGGAAATCAATTTATAGATGGTTGCCTGGTTTGTCACTCTTGAAGAACTGCTGCTCGAAGAGAGCAGTGGTGGATAAGTCAGCTAACAATGGTTCAGCTACCAATTACAACAACAACTAACTTGTTACGTCCATTAATTTGAAACCATTTCCTGAAATGAGAAACTGGTACTGAGCCGGTAAACAATCGTTCGGCTATCTACCTGCGATGCAGTAAAACCGGACATTCGGAACGCCGAGTAAACGAGCGGTAGTTCCACTTGTAGTAGAAGCTCCACGTTATGACATGATGAGTAGAGAATGGGTGATATGCCACTGGATGACAAGTTCATGGGCAGATGAACTGATCTGTGCATTCTCTGTGTCCATAGATAGGCAGATGAAGACAGTGTCGACCACAGCTGAAGTAACCTGGGAAAGGAGGTTGTTGCCAAGTTAATTCCCTGATTTCTTTCATTTTCACGAAACCCCTATAACTGGGTATAGGGAGATGGGAGATGTCGCAATGTTGGGCACACCCAGCCCCAGTTCATAATATCACCATAGAGTTATTAGAGACCTTCCGCAGAAGAACGACTCCGTAATGACTACTATTGTGAGGGCTCTAGCATCACGTAGTCTGCTTTGAAGTTGGTCATAGAAATCCTACGAGAAAGGTGCTCGTTTCTCGTCGACTCTAACGACTTCTGGTTACTCCTATCTGTTGCATATTATCAAAGCTCTAGTGGATCACATATGACGCTTATCATCTCATCTATCATTCAATCTCGTTTATTGTTCACGAATACCTCTGAATGGACTGTCAAGTAGTGCTTAGTACAAGGCTTGTGATGGCTCGGGTAACGTTTTAACCAGAGTAAACAACTTCCGACTCGCATTACTAAACCATTACGACAACCCAAATCTCGTAACCGTACTCATTTCGAAGTCGTTCTCTTCTGTGCAAGGTCTCTATTATCCTGTAGGGGGAACGACTATACGGTTGTCACAGTTCCAGGAACAGTTATAATTACGATTTTGGGGTCTCCGGTTCAACTCGCTGATATTTACAGTTAATGAATTACACACTTACTTCCATGTTTTGTCTTTGGCTCCTCTGTTGAGTAGAAATATACTGGCGACAAACCAATCAAAACCAACATAGTTATGACTGAGCGACCGTAGATTACTGCCCACCTGTCAACAGGATCATCAAACACATGAGTCAGAGTGCAGAAGTGGATGGTACGGATAGAACACAACTCCAAAACTACACATACACACTCATTCTGACAGCTGTGAGAATTACTGCACTAATACTTTGTTGTAGTTATTTTCTCATTTTGAGGACAGAAATCGCACAGCAGAGCAAGATTATGGAGAGTTAAAATGGTTCACGGGCACATGAGACATACTACTAAATGACAAGGCTTACAAGAAAATGGAGAGGACTTCTCTGGAGCAGATCTTATTTATGGCCTGTACGTTTGGACTATCTTTAATATCTCTATTTCTAATTTTCAGTCACTCGACTAGCTTGTGACTCAACAGTTGACAAAAATCGGAGCACCAAACTAATAATAATGGGTGAGATATCTAGGAAACAAATAGCCAAGTCATCCCCACAGACATTTAATGTAGGCATTATATTGAGGCAGGGGTTAGGGCTTTGGAGGTAGGGGTACTGGGTTTTGGAGGTAGGGTTTAGGGTTTTTGAGGTAGGGGATTTTGGGTTTTGGAGGTCAAACAAATAGCCAAGTCATCCCCACAGACATATAATGTAGGCATTATATTGAGGCATGGGTTAGGGTTTTGGAGGTAGGGGTACTGGGCTTTGGAGGTAGGGGTTTAGGGTTTTTGGGGTAGGGGATTTTGGGTTTTGGAGGTCAAACAAATAGCCGAGTCATCCCCACAGACATATAATGTAGGCATTATATTGAGGCAGGGGTTAGGGTTTTGGAGGTAGGGGTACTGGGTTTTGGAGGTAGGGGATTTTGGGTTTTGGAGGTCAAACAAATAGCCAAGTCATCCCCACAGACATATAATGTAGGTACTATATGATTAATGCTCAAAACCTGTCTCTGCTGCTGTTTGAGATAGAATCCACTCTGACGGAGGACTTTGCTCAGATTTTCCTGGGCCTCCTGAGTTGATGTTATCAGTTTCAGATGCACTCCATATTGAATGGCCTTCTTTACGCCAAGCTCCTGAAGCGTGGTCAGCTTATAAGTCTTCAGGCCACTCTCCGTTCCGTCTGCAAGAAGTTTACTTGATTACTATTTTTCTTTTCTATAGAGGAAATTAAGCAAAAAACATCATGGTTCAACTGGGGTTCGAACCAAGACCTTTTCAAGCCATGATAACTATTCAACCAGTTGATAGACACCCGTAGTTTAAACAGAAACAAAGAACTGAGTACAGTGATAAATAGTTGCACAACCTTTTTGTTTGAACCCAGGGTTGAGGAAATCGACAGACCACTATTCAATTGACCTATAATTTATATTCAAATTGATGCTGGGGCTGAGAGGGATCGACTCACCACTGTGAGGGGCAGAAAACATGGCCTCCTCATGAATAGAGGCCATAGCTGTAACCACCTTTTCTACAGTTTCTTGTAGCACTGCAAACAAATTAAAGTGATGGTAGAAGCCAGCACACATGATTAATCCACAAATATATGTATGCATGGAGAAGTTAGTCATAAAGATCAAGGCTTGGGTGCGCAATCTATAAAAGCGTTCTGCGGACGTGGGCACATAATGAATTACCATTAAATCCAAGCACTGCTGAATTGAGTTGTCTCATCAACCAGTGGTCCCTCTACCACGTGTAAGTCAGTGACACTTCCATATCTTCGAGTAGAAATAATCACAGAGGAACAATGAATTGTGTTTTGTGGACTAACCTGTTCCCTTTGCAGCATCCGGCTTGGATGTGAGCACCTGACAGAAAGCCTTCTTACATTTATCCAGCCATGCAGCATTCGGAGTTGTCTGCTTTGTCTCACTCAGTAGCTTACTCAACTCATTTTCTATAAACGTAACAAATGTTCTAATTTGCTGATTCTATAATGTAAATCCAATCAGAACCCGACTTTTGTATATGCCGCTTAGTGAAAGAAGATAGAGAGCGCCCAGCAAGTGCACATGTCAAGAATGAAATCGGAGAAAAAAAATTTGGGATCACTGAGTCACTCTGTGTCTGTTTTAGTAAAGGATTGGCATCACAACGACACAAATGAGACTGTATTATTACGTATTATCGAGGTTTAGTTTTGTGACAGTTATACTACATAGTCACACTGTCACAAACCCCTGCTTAGCCATACCCAAATCAGTGAGGGCTATGTGACTATCACCTATTATCGCTGTTGGTGGCGGTCAACGCCTTCCTCTATTTGTTTCTTTCTTTCGTATCCTGACAGTGTTTGGCTATTCCAAAATTGGCCTACTGAATCTTTTTGACTCATCGTTATCCAGGGTGCTTCATTAGGAGACTGTTTGTTGATACTCTCCTGATGCCAAAACCCAAAGTCAGCTTGGATGGGATTGAGTAAAGAAATATGGTCCTTCTTCCCACCCTGACTGCCCGGCCGATGCTCCAGTGAGACAAAATTAGGAACAAAACACACAAACATCCAAGTGAAATGTGCGGCAAGGGAACCTGTGTGCACACAGTTTTTATCACTGATGAGCGGAGCAGGTGGTTGTTTGTTCTTACCTGACCCTTTACTATGAACTATCAACAGGCAATAAACAATGGCGAAAGTTACAAGCTGTCTCCAAATATGCTGCAACGGTGGGTTTTAACAAGAGTTATCCTAGGGGAGTTAACTCTCAACAGGTTAACGATGAAACTCACCAAGCGCGTATGTGCGTGATGCCTATACGTGTTTGGAGTTTTGCGCTCCCACACTAAACTCACCAAGCGCGATGGACACGTAATTATAAGGGTGCGCAACTCCAAATTCTCACAAAAGGAGACCCTACTCGATAGCGCGTACACGCGAGCGAGAGATCGGAGATAATTAGAATGAACGACGATTGCAGGATATGAGAGACTGAGTAGGCCCCATAGGGAAGTTTAGTTGATAATGAATTGAACAGAATTGATCACAAACTAATGGGCAAGTGGAACACTAAGTCCAAAAAGAGTAATCTCAGTAAATGAAAACAAGAAACTAGTCAAGTACTTGTCAAGTACTTGTCAAGTACTTGTCAAGTACTTGTCAAGTACTTGTCAAGTACTTGTCAAGTACTTGTCAAGTACTTGTTCAGTTGTTGTGGGGAAACCCCTAGCTCTTGCGGCCCTTCATGGACAGCTCATCGGTTGCTTGTTGGAACGTTAGTATTGCTGTATAATTTTGCAGGCAAGGTTGTAGAGCGTTGGTCAACCACAGGTCTTCTCAATTAGTAACTCTTTCGGCGACATTGCAGTGGGTAAAAGTAAAACTTGACGTCGATTGCTGAATTTTCCCCTAATCCAATGGCGAAAGCTGGCTTCGCTAGATGACCCATAAAACATCCTCCAATAATCAGTGCACAGGTCGCGGTCAAGGTGTAATCTGTTGAATCCAGCGCGTACTCGTGCGTACTGAGAAGACTCATGGCCACGTGATCGAACAATATGCGTGTAGCAGATAAATACGCGCGCGTACGCGCTTGGTGAGTTTCATCCTTTATTAGGAAGC
>Ga0224501_10000984_pt1 | contig 21805 bp, 14 predicted proteins | sample SF_Oct11_sed_USG_4_FD_169105 | JGI IMG/M metagenome (GOLD analysis project Ga0224501, IMG submission 169105) | Sediment microbial communities from San Francisco Bay, California, United States - SF_Oct11_sed_USGS_8_1 | ecosystem: Environmental > Aquatic > Marine > Sediment | place: USA...
GGCTGTAGATGTACTATCTGTCATGTAATGCATGCAGTAGGCAGGCTGTAGATGTACTACCTGTGATGTAAAGTATGCAGTAGGCTAGGCTGTAGATGTACTATCTGTCATGTAATGTATGCAGTAGGCAGGCTGTAGATGTACTACCTGTCATGTAATGCATGCAGTAGGCAGGCTGTAGATGTACTATCTGTCATGTAATGCATGCAGTAGGCAGGCTGTAGATGTACTACCTGTCATGTAATGCATGCAGTAGGCAGGCTGTAGATGTACTATCTGTCATGTAATGTATGCAGTAGGCAGGCTGTAGATGTACTGCCTGTCATGTAATGCATGCAGTAGGCAGGCTGTAGATGTACTATCTGTCATGTAATGCATGCAGTAGGCTAGGCTGTAGATGTACTACCTGTCATGTAATGTATGCAGTAGGCTAGGCTGTAGATGTACTATCTGTCATGTAATGTATGCAGTAGGCTAGGCTGTAGATGTGCTACCTGTCATATAATGTATACAGTAGGCAGGCTGTAAATGTACTACCTATCATCTAATGTATACAGTAGGCTAGGCTGTAGATGTACTACCTGTCATGTAATGTATGCAGTAAGCTAGGTTGTAGATGTTTGGAGAAAAGCACAAATCTTCAAAACACGATCCGAAGCCCCCCAGTGGGAATGAGGGAAAGAGGGGCAGAGTATCAAAGGGTATCTAGACAGGAGGACACTGGGTGACTTCCCCTCCCCCACCACCACAGTATCTCACCAATAATTATAATGCCCAATTGGTTCACCTAAATAAAATATACTTTCCCCAACTCAATCGGCAAAACATATAACTACAGCATGGATTTGTTACTGCCTTGTTTTTCCTGTTGCAAAAGCATTTGTAGTCACTAGACTCTGTTTAGTTGATCACTTTGGTTATAACAAGACATGTTGAACTTCTGAAAAGTGTGTTTGTAATGAAATATACCTTAGTGTTTTGAACTTTTTAATACAGGCGATGCTGTACTTGAGCATACTATTTAACGGGTCCTCTAAGCCTGAAGCTTGTTCTGGAGTAAAGAAAGAGCTAAGATTCATTTGAGGGGCTCATGCTCAAAATGAGAACCTGGCATGATCAGGAGTTGAGCTCCGGATATTTCGATCTTAAGCCAATAAGTGCTGTAGCTACTGAAATATTCTGTTGTCTGCTTTACTTAACAGGAAGATTCTGGGCTTGTGGGCATTTATACCTAACATTCTCTCCCAGCTGTCCATAGCTGTTTGTTACCTACTTTGTACACGATCATCCGTCAACTAAATTCGACGGCGAATAGGCAACCAACGAAAACCGTCTAACCTCATATCGTGTAAACCATCGTTTGCCTTCGTCTATCATTTCAATCGCTCTGAAACTTCACAGTGAGGCTTTTGACTACCGGTATGTTACCATCTGATGGTTGTTTGGCAATCATTGAATATCGAGGTGAAAAATTTCTCTTGGATATTCGATGTCGGGCTGATCTGTAATTCGAAGTGCTCCATATGCCCTAGTTTAATTGTGTTGAAAAGACAAAGGTTAAAACGCTGACATTTGTCGTTGATCTTAACATTTGTCGTTGATTTCAACATTTGTCGTCAACAGACCAACGACAAATGTTAAGACGCTGACAAATGTTAAAATTTAGACAGTACATTTGTCGTTGATCTTAACATTTGTCGTTGATTTCGACATTTGTCGTCAACAGACCAACGACAAATGTTAAGACGCTGACAAATGTTAAAACTTAGACAGTACAGGTGTGGGTGTGGGTGTGGGTATGGGTGTGGGTGCGGGTGCGGATGTGGGTGTGGGTGCGGGTTCGGATGTGGGTTCGGGTATGATAATGGTTACTGTTATCTCAGAGAATTTAATAATCCACTGACTGAGAGAGATACCAGTCACTGCGCCTGATATTGCGCCTGATGCTGCGCCTGATGCTGCGCCTGATGCTGCGCCTGATGCTGCGCCTGATGCTGCGCCTGATACTGACTGACAATGTATTTTACTCTTAAAAATCTTCTGCAACCATGCGCAATTTTTAAAATTATTATTGCATATGTGTTGTAATTGGCGTGGAAACATTGATGAGCCACACTATGTGAAATCATATGGATGCATGAGCGCAAAACAACCTATTAGCAAAAACGTTATAGCAAAATTCTCTTAATGCTATTATGCTTTGTGCACGACCAGGCAATATTATCACATAATATTATAATAATATCATCTACACTATTATAATACATATATCTTTATTTATACAGTGTATTAATAAAAGAGGGGTTCCCAACCATAATGCTATGCTTATGTCAGTGACACAAATTTAATGACTAGATTTTACTGGGCACAAGCTCATAAAACTCAATTCCAGGTGCAAGCATGGTCGAAGGAGTAGGGTTAGTGGCACAAAAAGCATTCAGCTGACTTCCCAATTCCATACAAATTTGGCAAAAGCAACAGGATCCTATTAAAAGAAAAGAGCATATGAGCCACAAAAATATGATAAGAAATTCCCACTATAAAACCTGTCATCACCTTGGGTACAATATAAATCATTAGTAGTCCACGCTGAACATTTTTTCAATTCAAGAGATTTTTGCGTGAAAGGACCAGATATTTTCAATCCCAGATCGTCTGTTGAAGAAAACAAAGTAAACTTAAACAAAAATCGTTCTTCGATTTATTGTTTATTGTAAGCACAATGATGCACAGTTTGTTCCATTCTCACCCAAAGTCGATGCAGATGGCCATATGGGCATTGATTTAGGATTGTATTTGGCTAGTACGTAGTTGTATTTGGTTTTGTGTTGTCAGCCATAATCCAAAAGACCGAGTCACTTTACCGATGTTCCTATTATGTGGGATTGTCTTCTCTCCTTGTAGTACCTTTTTAGGTCACCAGACAGACCAATCACAATACAGCATTTTGATCCATTATGTGGGGTACCTGGACCGAAAGCCTCTGAAGGCAGTAGTTGTGGTCAAGTTGTGGGTAGTGGGTTATTGTGGTTACCTACGTGCTTACTCACTGAGCTACGCCTATCTACTGTATTTGTTTAGGGAGTATCAATTGTCTCCGTCGTATGTGAGGTAAGCACTGACTGGGACACAATTGTATTAGATTTCGTAAGGCCTGGGCTGTAAATCGTGATTGAGTGAATGAGTCGAGTGTGAATGAATGATCATGATGATGATCATGTGACTACAATTACAAAGGACCGATCACATCACGACACAAGTCAGTGAGTAACCAGCATCACAGTTACACTCACATTCAATAATTGCGTGCCTCGGTCTCTGCCCAAGCCAAAGGTTTTGACTTATTCAGAGGTTCAATCACTCATTGCCACTTCACTGACCGGGGCTCTCCAGTGTTGTGTCTAAAACGATTACCAGTAGCAGACAGTCGCAGTCACTCACAGTCACTGTCAGTCACTCGCCTATTGTACTGTATGCATAGCCTGTGTCTGCTTCATCGACTGGGCCAGTCATTTTGATCCAGTCAAGTTACTACTTACTTGCTTATTCAAGATTTCATTCAATTCATTGCTAAACTTAAGACACTCCCTGACTTTGGAGTTTGGTCTTTGGAGTCTTGGTTTGACTAACTTCTAACACCAAAGAGTAAAGTAAGAACTAAGGTTGACTCTGGCGTCTTCCCTCAGCTGAACTTGAAAGTTGAGCCTGAGGTTGAATTGGTTGGTATTTGCCACCATGACTATGAACTGCCTGAACTCGAGTCAGATATTGTGTGTAAAAGCTGACCATTCCGAGCGAATCATATTTGAGTATAAGAATCTTAAACTCAAATATGATTTAACCGGATGGTCTCAAAACCGTCTACCCTTTTTAAAGTTAAGATAGACAGTTTTGGGACCATCCGGTTACCTAAGGAGAATGTCGAGATTTACTTATTTGTTCTACAAGCAGAATGAGATCCACACTGTTAGCTCTCTAGAAACTGAATGCGTAGCTGCAGATTGTAATATTTGCCATACAACCATCTACCAAGGTCTGATTGATACTGACTCTGAGACCCCGAGACCGACATAAGCTTGCATTGCTATAACCCTGTCACAGTCGCTAGGTCAAGTACTAGTGCTAAGAGTACTCAGCAAGACACACGAAGTGCCCTTTGAGCGACAGCATGTTGATCTTTAAAATTGGCTCACTGAAAAGTGAGTTTTTAAATAGATGAAAGGATATGGGAGCCCTAATAATAGAGTAGGTGACTGACAATAAAGAACTGACCACCCGCTGAATCCTGAAAAAAAATTTGGGCCTGGTCTCTATCATCACTGTCATTCATCTGACTTACTGGAGTCTGAAAACGGACTTCGTCTGGTTAGTAGCTACGGCCTAAGATTGGTGAATATGATATGGAGCCCGGCACTCACTTGAGATCGTTCTACCCAATGAGGTGGTCAATAGGGGCTATGATTTAGTTTTACAACCTGGCAGTTGTTGCGGGAGTATATAAGTAAATAGAGTCTGTAATAGTTGCTTACACGCTACTACCTTAGTTAAGGGTGTGGCTACACTCCATCATAGTCGGAGTCTAGTAGCCGATAATGGCTTTGGTTTGTTTGACAGTGTCGTTCAGCTCGGTGCCACAGTTTCTGTCGGATTCAATCATTCTGCTCACACATCTTCGCTAGTAGTTAATGTTTAGTACTAGCACCGTAGTAGAACCAAATGTAGACTTTTGTGGGGGCAGATATGAGGTAAAGAGGATGGCTTGTACATGAAAATGAGTTATGGCATAGGTTGGTAATGGGGTCGTAACCAAATCTACCTATCAGCACATTGATTTATCACGGCTCACTGATTTAGTCACTGTCAAATGCTTTGTTCCAGCTACTGCTATTTTTCATCGAATGACTCTTACTTGAGGTCTAATCAGCTTTGCAATACTAGGCCTGGTCATAGTATAAGAAATTCTGCATCACGGGCGCATTCTTGTGGTTTGCATTAATTCTCTTTGTATTATTCAATGCTTGACGCTGAAAATTGGGTATGGCTTGTTTTCATTGGCTGCTAGTAGTTTTTGAGTTAATAGTAAGCCCTGGGGCTAACTAGGTGTAGTAGTGAGCGGAGCACAATTTGTAATTAGTGACTGGCTCTCGAACAAGCCATAAGCAGCCATCATCCCGTTTTCGGTTTGACCTTGGGGCCCCAGTAAACTAGCAGTGGCCCACAGCAAGTACAGTTTGGGGTCTGACTTGAGTAGTCCTCTTTGTCTCTTTCGGTCCCATATACACCTGTTTAGGTGGCTTCTGCCCTGGTCATAATGTATTCCCACCAGCCCCTATTAGTTTGGCCAGTTTGTGGCTTTGCTGGTCCGTCGTACTACTTCTTGTTGGGGTTTGTAAGACCAGTTGGGGTTTGTAAGAAGGGCTGGCTTATTCAACCGGGTTCTGGTCTGCGGTTGACCCGTAATCTTGCCTACCTATGCAATTTATGGTTAGCGTGGAGGTCAGTCAGTACGAGCCACCCTGGACAGGAATATTCATGACTGAGACCGCTCCGATCTGACACTGACTGGTGTCCATTTGCGGGAGTTAGTCTGAATGCCCTGTGATCAATACTCAATCGATGAACTGCGTCCATGCAAGCTCACCTGGGGCCGCCCGTTCAGTTCTGACTAATGGGCATGCGCTTCAGGGCTGAATGGCAAGCTAATCAGCTGATCACAGGTCCTGTATCCAAACAAGTCACCACTCCATGTAGGCCATTATGTCATATATGGCATACCATTTTTGAGGCAGCCCTAAAATAGAAACTAGCTGTGAAGTGTGTGATTTATTGAACCTAGCTCCGAGAGTGGTTTTACGGAGCTACCAGGGCAGCTGTCAGTAACATCAATTCTCGAGTTTGTCAGTGATTTATAGCGAAGCTATCCGCTGCTCTCAGCGGCAGCATTATACTGTGAATGTGAGCTGCTAGGTTAATCAACATCAGCTGTCTAGTATAACTGGTAACAAGTAAATTTGTTCAGCAATGATTACATTAGTCCTATCTCTTATCTGACCAACTCAGCTCCGGTTGGCAAGGCCAGGTGTCTAATTTGCCAGGGTCGCTATAAGAGATCTCAATCACTATGCAAATATGAGCTAGTTTGACCAAGGCTTGGGCTGAAGGCTTAGTGAGTATATTCCAACAAACAGAGTTTATGTTAGTTTGATGCAAGGTAAGACTGAAGTACTGCGGAGCAATGGAGTGAGACACTCTCTCAAAACTGTAAACCTGAGTGAGAAATTCATGTCTGACCCGATATGCACCCGACATTTAATAGCCTACATAGCAGCAGTATTTCATGGCTATTAACCAACACTACAATGCCTAACTGAACATTTATGACTCCCGCACATGCCTAAATGTAATAGTAGCCACTAAAATTAGACTTGCAAGTGTCCTTCTTCAACCTAGTAGCGGCATAACATATTCCGGATCTATGTCTGACTTAAACAACCGGGTCTTTGAGGTTTTGCTGATCCTCCAGCAAAGATTTGCTGGTATTACGCGTGATCATGTCCACAGAATCCTCTCTGGCAGTTCGTGAAAACGTGACCATTTGTAGACACTTGATTCTCCCTTACAGACTGATTGACTGGGCAGATGAACCTACCCTAAACAGGCATGAAGCGCGAAGGTAAGCGACCATTTTCTATTCTCAACCTTACCGGTTTATTTTTGTTTTAGTTTTTATCATAAACTCTTATTTTTGTAGAACATGACTCTCTCTTTCGATTTTTTTCAGCGATTGCCTGTCCATGCTTGGATGTAGGCCTTCCTTGTTCATGTCCACAGGTTGTGTGGTGTCATTGAGGGGAGATTGAGCCATTTTCTGTCGCGCTGGCTCAGCACGGGTTGGCAGAGTATGATTAGCCAGAGAAAAACCCCTTGAAATACTCCACCACGGCTGGGAATTGAACCCGGGCCACGGAGAGGACAGACCGTGAGATACATCCATTCTCTCACTGAGCTATTATCATGACTGACTGACTTTCGATTTACAGCATGCCAAATCTCATGCAAGGAAGTTAGCACAACACAAACATTCAAGATGGCTGACAATCGCGTCTCCTGCAGAGCCGCCGGCGACCTTGCGGTGGTAAGTAGGAAGATGTGTTATCTGCGGCTCGAGGCGACATCATTTTGTTATGGCTCGATGGCGGCTCCGTATCTTGACAGAGAGTTCTTATCTTCTGAGCAGCGTAATGGAACAGTGCGGCCAGGCGACCTGATACCTAATGGTTCTGGGTGACTGGCTGTTCTCTTTTGTCATGAATGACATTCAGTCACGCCTGAGTCGCCGGGCATCTCACTGGCAGTAGCCAAGCTTGAGATCAGGAACGCGCGAGTCACTCACACAGGCCTCTCGCTGTGAGCATTGGAGCTTCGTGTGTAGCGCGTAAATGCTTGTTGTTTCAAACCTAGCCCCAGGCTTTGGAGATCCACAGGTAATCGCATGGTGCGGTCATTCGACTGATATAAAATATCGGTTGTGCGGACACAGTTACCAATAGATTTCTCACTGGGAAGTGACCAAGTCTGAGCTGAATGTAACCGGTTGGGGCTATTGATTTCTATTTTATCCCCTGCCTGAGTGATGCCTGACCTGAAAAAGGAAACCCTTTTCTCGGTCACAGCCAAACATCAGCCCTTTATACCGAAGCCTTCTTGCTGCATTGTTGCGAGTAAATTGCTACTGAATCTGTGGGTGATTTAATCTCGAGACCAGTTAGCGAGTTTCTTTTCAGAGCATTGTTTTGTCGGTCGATAGAAAAACATTGGTTGTATTACAGCAGAGGCTTACCATTAGGTAATGTTTTTCTGCCTGCATTGCCCACGCTAAGCTCCCAGCTTTCTCAAGGCTTTACGTAGGCTAACCAAGAAAAAAATCAATTTACGTTTGTTTGCCAGGCGTATTGGCTAAATTCCTTGGTCAAGAGATTAAAATGTCTGCAGCTCTGAGGTTTTTTGCATTCAGTCGATTTAAGATGTCTGATCTACATATAGAGCCGAACGCGTCTCCATCAGCTTACTTGTTGTCGTTACAGCCGATTAGGGAGTGGACAACGTCCAATGTGATGGAGTGGATGGCGGCCATGAAACTGTACAACTACATGGATGCGTTTGAGAAGCGCACCGTCTCCGGCGCCAAACTGGTCGAGCTAGATGAGGAATGCCTTAAGGTAAGGCCTCTATTGGCAAACAGTGTCGCCATTAGGCGGTCAAATTGAGGCGCTGTTGGGCTGCCAGCCTCACTCTTATGTATGCCCGTTAACCTTCTATCACCTGGCAACGCTGGCTAGGCTATGCCATTCTGCACTGGCGCTGATCCACCGAGTTTGTGATTAATGACTTATTGCCAACCACGTTTTATGCCAAAGTGGTGGGAGAATGCTGGACAGAGTCAGCTCAGCGCACAGAGCAGTCACGAAGTATTATATTGGTCGCTTGTAGGATATGGGTGTAGATGACGACTTTCACAGGAAATCACTTATGAACAGCATCGATGAGCTATGCGGACGGACCAATGAGGTGGGTGGCAAGGCGGCTCTGTACCTCCTACCATGCACACTGTAGCCCTACATGCACTAGGTGCTGGCATATATGCCAGCCTGTAGTTAATGGGTACTTTTATGGCGTGTGTGTGTGTGTGTGTGTGTGTGTGTGTGCGTGCGTGCGTGCGTGCGTGCGTGCCGTGCGTGCGTGTGTGTATAATCAAGGTCATTGGGCTGGTGCCTGGTAGATAATACAGGTATACCTCTAAAGCGAAGCTCTGCGATCATTGCGCAGATGCGTGTGTGTGTGTGTGTTCACATTATCAGTGTGAACTTTAGTATCTACGATAACCGATTTAATATGTTGCCCTGTTGGTCACCCCTGACAGCAAGGATAGCTGCCCGTCCGTCCGTATTTCAACTAACGAGAAACTCGCAATTGCACCCCATGACATAAAGGGCAAGCTAGCTTCCCGTATTCTCAGTGTCTGAATCAGTCGCTCACTGGATGGACGCTATTGCAATTTAGATAGTCGTAGTGTTGAGTCCGCATAGTATTATCTCTCCGGTCGCAGCGCCGATTGTTGACCCACGCCCTCTGAGCTCACCACAGAAATTGTGGCAGATAACCCAGTTGTGAGAATCGGTGGCCTTTTTCTAGGCCTCTAGGCCTGTTTCTGTCCAGTAATGCTCCTGGTATAAACACAGGTATAAACATTGAGGGTTAGTGGCACAGTCTTATATCATCCTATCATTTATAACTAATTCCCCATATGATTCAGATTAACTGACTCCATCTTGCAAAAAATTCTCCTCCTGGCCTGACCACTTTTCAATGTTTGAAAACCACAGAGCACTTTTGGGCTCTGTAACAGCCTGTTGGGAGGGGGGGGGTGTAATGGGTTTTGTTTTGAGGCTATAATGATTTCTTTCTTGGGGGCTCTAATGGTTTTGTTTTTGTTGCAGAGTGACTCTGCCTCTGAGTCCTCGGATGAGTGCACGAGCGACTGCAGCGAACACTCGCTGGTCGAGCAGACGTTCACCTCACAACAGAAATGTCACAAGTGTAACAAACATCTGACCACCGAACGCCAGGGACTACAGTGCACCGGTGAGTGAAACATGCCTTGACCAAATGCCAACAGGGGCGAGTAGCCTCTATAAAATCCTTGTAGGTGCACTGCAGTTGCTTATGATCCTGCGATGTCCTCGGGCGATCGCAAAAGTTACTCCGGTCACAGAGCAGTCATGCTAAAGATGGTTGATCTTGTTGCGCTTGAGATGACATTGCGTGTGTGGGTGAATTCATTTGAGCTGTGCTCATAATGACGGTTCACGTCACTAAGTCTTTTCGAGGCATTTTGGCCGTTAGCACAGGGGAGGGATAGAGAGAGCTGTGTGGCTGGCTGATATCAGCTTCTCGCCTTTATCTCAGTCCTACACTATCTGCACTTGTGGTTTGGTTAGCGATTATTGTTAAAAGGTAAAGGGGTAAACAGCTATCGTCTTCCAGCTATCGTCTTCCAGCTATCGTCTTCCAGCTATCGTCTTCCAGGTATCGTTGTCCAGCTATCATCATCTCATCCCCACCCAGTCACTTGCGTCACTGAACCACTGTATCCCTGAGTCACCGGTCTGTGTGTTTCAGTAAGGTCTCACCACTCGATTTGAATTCTGCCCGTGTCCCCCAGCAGTGACTGTGCCAGGTGTTGTGACTGTGCCAGGTGTTGTGACTGTGCCAGGTGTTGTGACTGTGTTACCAGTGTTGCGACTGTGTTACCAGTGTTGCGTCTGTCGGGTGCATTGATTGAGTCGTCGTGTTGTGACTGCATGGTTATTTTGTAGCCTGCGGTCTCTGCCTACATAAACAGTGTACCGATGGAAAGATACAGGCGTGCCAGAAACATAAACTAGGTAGCAGGAAACTCAACATCGGCCAGTACTCAGGTTCGTCAATACAAAATCATACAGTGTAGTCATATACTGGGTGCATACTAGCGATAGTCGCGCAGTTGGTCCGTGCTTAAAGTATAGAGCATTTCTATTGGCTGGTACCCAGTTGGCACCGAGTTTGGAATTGGCCCAGCCAAATCATTCGATCGTGGTTAGTCTGCATCAATTTATTGCACATTATTTCATGTAAGTTTGCGGGAAGTGTCTGTGATCAGCCGGAAGTGTCTGTGATCAGCCGTGTAATTCTTCGCGTATTTTGAGTGTTGCGCGTAGAGGCAGTCGTCACTACATACGATAAGGGGCTTTTGGCAACTTAGTCTGATGTGGTGGACCCCCCCTCCCATGTGGAAATCATTCCATCTTAGTAAGAGTAGCAGTTGTGGTGATATGTGACAATTTGGCATTAGGTGATGCCAAAACTGAGTTAGTCTCATGCCTAACGTAATATCCTGTCAGGATAGTGCTCTACGCGGCCCCCAGGGGGTCACACGACCTTTCCGAGGCAGACCCCACGTACGAGCACGTAGGCAAATCACCGTCAATAATCGAGCGCTTTTAACAAAATGACTATGCAGTCATGCGGAAACGGTCTAATAGGCGTTCACTCCTCTCTTCGGCAGTGAAATCAGCTAGCTATTGTTGTTGCTCCCCTTCTTACCCCCACCTGATATTGATCAGTTCAGTGAGAAAGCCTCGATGACAAAAGACTGCCTGCTCTACGCTTGCGGGCAGGGTACAGCAGAATCAATGCATATACTGGCACATGTAGCTTCAAGACCCCTATATCTCCTACCACAGTGAAGAATACTATGCAGTCTGCAAAATCTACTAGGTGTGGTATAGGGACCTACCAGGGCGTTATGCTACTCATGGGTACCCGGTAGTACTAGCTATGAGTGAATGGTTGCTGCTTTTACAGCTCATTGAGCCATCAAACATCAGCTGTTTGGATCGATATAGCTAGCCTTGTGTAACGAGGCGTGGGGCTGGTTTGTTAACAGAGTATTCACTATTCATTCAGTCGCCAGTTCATCGCAGGCTTTGTTCAGTCTTTATTTAGCGACAGCTAACAAAGGCCGTTTGGTTTCAAATAATGCCATATTAACCTACTAGGCTATAGGTTACCCTCCAGCAAACTGACCCTAAGATATTTGGCAAGTACTATGTATTTGACATTAGCAGTATGTGAGATTTCATTCCCTGTAAATGTCGGTGGGTACACACTACACAGTCAGCTGAATAGCGTCTGTCGGTGTTTTGCAGATCCGATGCTGGACTTGGAGAGCGCGTTAACCCGAAGCCGAAACCACACAGTACCCGACATTCTTTACATATGTACGCAGGAGATTGAGAGGCAAGCCAGAGATAAATCCCTAGGTATGAGAGATAAGCCTCCTCAATATTGGTCGCTGCCTGAATTCACTGCCCAGTTGAAGGAATGTTGGCTTCAGAGCTGTAGATTTTATCTGATTGGCTGATAGCCAGCTACTCCAGAGTTATCCATAGTTGCGTTTTGGCTACACTGAAATCCCGCCCATACTCACCTGGCTAGCACTTTAGCTTACTTCTTACTGCCAATGGTCTCAGGATTCCCTGAAATAAAAAGGCTAGTGAAATGAGGTTCATCTGGTGAGTTTACTATTTCATTTTAAAACCAATTGAATTTAGGAAAATCTTGGTTCATGAGACAAAATCCAGCTTTCGTGTGAATCTATTCCATCCATTTATTTACATCTGATTGCAGAGGCTGACCCGGTGAAGGCGTACAGAAGTCAGGCTTCAGGCGAAGCTGCCTGCCTCCTCAAAAAGAGCTTTGACGATTCCGGTAAGTCGATGGAACTGGGTAGATCTCTATGATTTTCTCTATAACCAGATGAGAGTTACCAGTCAAGATAGAACTGCTTCCCAGCTTTTGTTCTGCCACCTTGCTGTTGCCACGCATCCGAGGGCTAAATATTTGAGTTGAGAATATTGGCTTACTCGACAACATCTGGCACCGCTCTGACCAATGAGACTATACATCGACTGTCACCGTGTGACAAGAGATGCGAAACTTACGCTTATCACATTGCAGACGATCCATATGAGGTAAAGGTCAGGGACATGGAACTGTCAACGCTTGGCGGAGTCGTCAAGAAGTACCTGAGGGAGCTTTCCAACCCACTGATACCGACCCAGCATTATAACCAGTTCATAGAGGCAGCCAGTGAGTATGATAGTTCGCTAGTAAACTGCCTGATTTTGTGGTATTCCAGTCAGCTTTATTTTTGGCAGACTTAAGGTAAAGCTGTTATTTTCCTGCAGATGGCATGATGGACCTTTACTAGCTGAATACCTGTGAGGACTACGTGCGTGCGTGCCCACCGGGTGACATGGCCGATTTTTATGGCATAATTAAGACTAAAGCCGTTTACGAATATGTGATAAGAGAGGTGATAAGATTTTTGCCAATATTTGCGTAGGGGCGAGTGACAAGCTGACTATAGTTACTGGCCTAGCCTCCTCACTACTCTTCCTCATCAGAGCATATAAGTGCCTCAACTCCTCACCCGTGATATGGTACAACAGTCAACAGCTGATTGGCTGCGGCTCATCCCGTCACTATTTGTTGGTTTCTCGGTCTAAATTATATTTTCTCACTTTGCTGCTATTACGTTGAGTGACTTTTTGAGTCGCTCTGCTGTCAGCGTCAGCGCTCCATCATCTGCTGTCTCAGTCACGCTTTCTCTCCCCCCCACAGGACTCGAGGACGTCTCCAAGTCCCAGGAGCGGATCTGCGGTCTCGTTAATGAGTTGCCCAGGAGTTACAACTCGACGCTGCAGTATATGATGGCGCACTTTAGCTCTGTGGCTGGCAACAAGGAGGCTCAAGTCGTTAAGCTCGCTCAAGTTTTCTGTCACATCATTCTACGGCCAGACTGGTTGGATATTATGTGAGTATCATCCCCCACAAATCATTACAATAATTGTATCAGTAGTGCCTGGATGCTACCGCTGGCGTCAGAGCGGTCAAAGACCTGTTAGCTTGACAGATTAGGGCAATAAACTTCACCAATAGCTCGCTCGCTTGCTTGCCCTCCAACCGAGAGGTTAATGACCCGTAGCTGCTGGTTGGATAGCTGGGGTAGTGGTCCATTACAGCAACTGGCTGTGTTAACAGTGTTCCTCTCTCATTGCAGGAACATGGTGAACAACGCCAAGTATCACATGATTGTCTTCACCCGTCTGCTCTCCATGCATGACAACAATAACGGCGAGCGCCGCGAGAGCCTCTGCCCTTCCGCTTCAGGGCCGGAAGAGTTGCTGACAGGGCTGCCGCGTGTCCCACGCCCTGAAGTCTCTTTTGAGGCACCTGCTGAGCCCGCTGACCTCGAACAGTGCTCTTGGTACTGGAGCGACGGCGACAGGTAGGTGGCAAACTGTGGGCAGGCGAACATCGCGGTTCGGAAACACTCTGCGGGCAATTACTGTGAAGAGCCAATTACAGTCCATCCCAAAGGAGTCAATTGACTGCATTCGTCCACTGACGATTGATGCTGCTCCCCGTGGTGCTAAGGATTTTAGTTCAGCATTCCGACATCACTAATCGGATCCCGTATGCCGAGTCATTGACTTGCTTGTGAGCACGCGAGCGCCCTATGTAATGTAGGTGAAGGAAAGAGCTCGGGTCATCGAGTACGCATGCCTGACAGTACACACACATTCTCTACTCGTTTGCAGGGAAGAAATAAATGATCGGATGAGTGAGGCTGCGGATGGGACATTCCTGGTCAGGAAAGCGTCCACTCACAGCACACATGGCGATTATACCCTTATACTCAGGTGAGAACTGCGCCCTCTCTGCTCCCCCTTTCCCCAGCCTAATAACTGTCCCCCCTCTGTCTGCCCTGTAATTTCTTCCTGTCAACCCACCTGTAATTTCCCCCGCGTTACACCCAATGAATTTACGCACTAGCGGCGAGTGCTGTGCCCCATGCTCATCCTCCCATGTCAACCAGGAGTGGTTATAATACGTTTGTGCACTCCTTTTTCAGGAAAGGTGGGAGCAACCTTTTAATAAAAATTCTGTACCGGAATAGTCGGTACGGGTTCGTGGAGCCATGCGAGTTTAGCTCTGTCCAGTCGCTAGTCCGCTACTTCAAGACTCACTCACTAGAAGAGTACAATCCGGCTCTGAGAACACTACAGACACCGCTGACCCGTACGGTGAGTTTCTGCCCACTCCTCCTGCATGTGATTGCCCGCTGCCAGCGCGCAGATTACATGGCTAGCCAGGATAACTGGGAGCCCCTCAGCTCGGTGTCGCCCAGCGACTTACTGGTCTGTCTTATATATATGAGTAAAATACTCTGATCGGGATTGGCGATTATATCCGAAGATTACCTCTAGAAACTACCTTCCTCTTCGCGCTCAGCCAACAGGTAAACCCCCTCCACTTCATGCGATGGGTCAGTCTCTAGTCATGCTTCACACGAAGTCAAAACATCTGCACAGTCAGTCAGTGGTGAGGAATTAGATGTATTTTGGGTACAATAACTAATTAGCTAAAAATAGAGCTGTCATGACTGGCACATCCATGCGCTCTATAGTAGCTCAGTTCTGCATCTCAAAGGTGCCAGGAGTCTCTTCTCTCACTCTGACTCGCGCTGTAAGCTCCTTTACTCACTCCGTTCGCTTTAGTATGGACATTCTCAGTACACGGCCCCGTTAGCTCATTTACTTCACCTATAAGACACTGGTTAATCTCACTGGGGCTGCATTGAGACACTGTGCATCATTGTCCTTTATGTCACTAGGACACCTTATACAAATCATAGCAGCTGAGCGGCTGCTTGTGGTGACCTCATGACCTCTCAGTGTTATTCGCTGCTGCGGGAGAACTGAGAATGTCTGTATCCAATCACCTTTTTGATTCCTTGCGCAAGCTTGGCCCTAGGTCGCCTGGGTCACTAGTTTTCATAGTCAGGCATCACTAGTTGAGTCTGCTATGAACAGTTAGTTGTGCTCATCTCAGCGTGGAGGCTATGAATTATAAGTACAGTCTCTGCCGCCTCTATACATTTCCATTATAATAATCGTCTTAACATAAGAAAATTCCAAATATCTGATAAGATCACAGTTTTCATCAGGATAACAAAATAGGAAAATTTCCAGTCCTTTCTTACACTTTGATCCATGTAATCATAACAATGTGCTAATGGAGGAAAGTACTTGAGGTCTTTCAAAGTCCAAAAATGTCAGGATCATCAACAGGCAAGAAGTAGAAGCCCGTGAAGAGACAGCAGCAACGAAGCCTGCTGAGAGTTTAATAAAATAATGGTCTTATATCCATTACCTTGTAGGATGAGCACTCGACAGACCCCCACTATCTGCTCGACCAGTTACGTACGATTCACGCAGAGTATCTGACCAAGTCAGTGGACTATGATCACCTGTGTGACTCACAGAAACGTCTGGCACATGACCTGCAGCTCCTCTATCAGGCCCTCGATTCATTCAGTGAGCTCAGTAAGATATTTGAGGAGCAACTCCGTGTGCACTCACACCTACAGGATAACGCCGCCTCGCATGAAAAACAAACGTAAGTCACTTCTACCATTGTTCCGCGCAGATGGTTTGGTGAAAAATGGAGGCTCTATGTTGGGGCCGAAGTATTTGTGTCTGAAGCTCTCCTCAACAGTCGATGTATTGCGCTTTTTGCCAAACATACAGCTCTCTTGAAACCGATTGTCTGACATCGGCAGAGAACAGCATAAAAAAGAAGCCTCACATAAGTAAGCATATAAGGCCCACACCGGTCTCTGTTACAAGGATGTAATCCACAGAAACGAGGTGGCAGGGCTTTAGTCTCTGTTACAAGGATGTAATCCACAGAAACGAGGTGGCAGGGCTTTAGTGTCTGTTACAAGGATGTAATCCACAGAAACGAGGTGGCAGGGCTTTAGTCTCTGTTACAAGGATGTAATCCACAGAAACGAGGTGGCAGGGCTTTATGCTCACGGCAGGGCCCTACGCTCGCCAATTTGTCTTTTGCAGAGATTTAATCCGCGAAATATTTTTGTTTTCCAGGACGGAAAATAACTACACGGTGGTGAAGACACGTCTACAGAGCATTAACGCTAACAAGGAGCGCCTGGAAAGTACAATCGCCGAGCGTAGCAACGAGAATCGCCTGCTTATTGCCGATATAAACTCGTGGAAACCTGAATTTAAATGTATGACGCGCAAGAGAGACCATATCATAGGGTGAGTGAAATCGCGCTCTCAGCAATCCCCCGCCAAGCGCTGTGACCATGTGACAGTCACGGTGACCCTGTGAAAGTCACAGTGTGATGTTGAGAAAGTCACCGTTTGTTGTTGTGATGGTCACAGTGTATTGTTATCTCATCACCAACTCAGTCTGTTTAGGGGGCTTTTCGTAGTATCGCCTTTCCTGGACATTTCACTGGATCCCCGCCGGCCGGCTAGTCGTTTGTCACCTAAGGCAGTGAGTGACCTGACACGACAGCCACTTTGGCACTGCCTGATAAGTCTATCATCTTGACTAGCTTTCAAGAGACTGACTGACCACTGTTAGCTGATAAATGAGTTTTACTGCTATGTTGGGAATGCCAGCCATCTAGCAGGTGACAGTGCTCTGCGTGTCTCCTTTACTAACTGGTTGGCTACTCGCCCCACAGCTTTGTGACACAAAGTAACTCCAAGCTTACAACCAATTCTATTCTTTTTGAAACAACGCCTGCCCACTGGAATTGAATTGACTCATCTGACGGAAGTGTAACCAAACATGAATTTTCCACCCTTTTTTTTATTAAAGCCAAACCTTGAGGGGTTACAGTTTTGACCAGGCCTGACCTCCTCACTGTGTCTTATAGCTACTGGCTGCTTGTTGTTATGCGAACTTCTCTCTCTCTCTCTCCCTCTCACTCCCAGCTCAGTGTTATAAATGTCAAGTTTTATTTACGTTGGCAGCAATCGCTTTCCAATCTTTTATACTCGGATTCTTGGCCAGAAACTAAAGTTACTTCGGTGTGAGAAGTAGCATTATTTTTCTTCCCATTCATTGTGCGCAGCATTCTCTTCCCGTCGAACTCCCCTAACTCAGTTTTGGGTATCTTGCAGGCATCTTCTGAAGTTGGGAATAAGTCGAAATGAGATTGATCACTTGCTGTCAGGCGACACTCCCAAAACGTCACCACATACCGACCAGTCATCGTGGTATGTCGAGTGCTCTCGCCAGGAAACTTTTCAACACCTCGACGGCAAGCCAGACGGCACATTTTTAATTCGACCTGGTACACAGGATAACCCCTACACCCTGTCCATAGTGTAAGTATTCTCATTGTAGTTCACTGGGCCTGGTCTCCGGATTTTGCGCCCTTGAACCTATTACCCTCACTCATAGTGAGACTGTACGTTATGTTAGTGCTCCAAAAGAGCTATCCTTGATTCTTTCTATTTGAATCGCACCATCAGGTGGAATTTTCCATTGGTTAGTGATGATTTGCCCGCTATGGGACAGTAATCCAGAAATCTTGGATGTCTCAAACCAGCGCTGATGCTGTCGTGATTCAGTTGCCACAGCATTCATTTGTCTGGCCAAGGAAGTACGTGACATTACTGGGTATAACACACAATACGTGAGCTGCCAGTTGGCACAGTAACCTTAGATGATGGCATAGAAAATTGCAACATCCCAGTTATGTCTAGCGGCCTATGCCAGCGGGCTGTGCGCACATTCTTGGCAGGCTGACAAGTCAGTAATAATAGTTCTGGGGATGAAGCTTTTGGCTAATAGTCGCCCTTTGTGATTGTATAATGGCTACAGCCCCTAGGGCCTCTACGTGCAGGCTTGCGGTTGGCGTTTGATTCCTGGTATTAATAGTTATTCATCTTGCCTAACGAGATTGATTTGGATTTGAAACGGAATAAAATTAGCGTGTTACTTAGGAACTTCATCGGTATAAAACGTTGGTTGAGTAAGTTAGTCGGCCAGTAAGTCGGTTTGCCAATAAGTTGCTCCCCTCTGTTTGTAGTTGTAACGGCAGAATCGAGCACTGTAAGATCTATAAGAGCGATAAAGGCTATGGATTCGCCTCACCCTACCTAATATACAGCTCACTACTGGAGTTGGTTATCCACTATCATGATCATTCACTGGCCCAGCATAACCCTGTACTGACCACGCTGCTGCTGTATCCAGTTAAGGGGTGACACGTCCCTCTCTCCGTGTACATATATACTTCAAGTAACAGGCGGCTCTTGGGCCCCTCATTTGTGCAGCATACCTACAGTTTAGCTCCTAGAGCCTATGGACAGAGCCTTCAGTCGAGGCCTGAAAAAAATCCTCTTCCTTATCCGTGGAAATATGCCCCGGATAAAGCCTGCTCCGGGCAAAGCCCTGGGCCACTCGCGACCTGATGTATTAACGTTGTCTGTGATGGTGCGCCTTGGTATATCATTGGCCTATACACATGGTGTGTGCCGCTGCATGCATATCAAGGAGAAACTCACCGCATGAGAGAAGCCAGCAATGTGGGCAATCATCCTCTTGACTAAATTTTATCTATAACAGCCAAACACTCTGGCTAAAAACCTGTAATGCCAAGTACTGGTTCTATTTTTTATAAAAAAGTGATCTATCAGAAAGCCAATAGTTTTGTACATTGTGATAAATTATGATGTTGCCGGAGAAAGGCAGTTATCTGTCATGGCTCAACACGAATGAATTGAATACAATTCTTAAATTATACACCGCGGCCTTATCTTCTTGCACACTGACGTTCCCATCGCTGGAAACTCAATGCGCTGCAAGCACTGGGGAATTCCTGAGATTTTCTATAGCTTCCTTCACTGTCCATGCCCTCCGCTCTACCTCACCATGTAGAGAATGCAGCGTCATCGTAATGTATGACAATCCGGCAGCAGTGACAAATTTCTGGCCAGGACAGGATTGTGACAGAAATATTTCCTCTCGGATAAACTAATGATGCGAAAACAGCAGATAAAAGACGAGGGGCTCAAATTGCTTTACACTGGTGCCTTATCGCGACCAGATATCAGATCTCAGAACCGTTCAAGCAGCTAGTGGTGCTATTTTGGTAGGCATCTTAACCTAGTTCAGACAGCTCGATTAGCATACCCCTTCAGTGTAGAGCCTAGAGGCTGTGAGGCCAATCAAGGTCAGAATGGATCGTAGAGAAGAGACACCTAGCTCTTTATGACATCAACTTGTGCAAATGATTTCCATCGAGCGGGTCCGAACCTCACCCCTGCACACTCAATACCCTGTGGGGCATCTTGTTCAATGCTGACCTCTTGGCATGAGGATGATGAATAGAAGTGCATGTTTGGCATTATGAACCCCGGAACCTGACCTAACCTTGAGTGAAATGAATCATTAATGTGGATCATTGCCAGCTTGCTTATAATAGGAACATCAGAGCAGTCCTTTCTCAGAGCGGTCTCTAGTCAACAGGGAGTATATAAATGGCTAGTATTATGGCAGAAGTAGACAACTCCAATTATATAGACCATTGATCCAAAGTCAGCCTACTTTTAATTTGGGCTTTCTTCAAACAGCAGCTCAATTTTAAATCAGTAAGAGTAAGACAAAAATTATGTTGTTGAAAGGACGCGAAATGGCTGCCCCCTCCAAAATGTTGCATCACCTGGCATAATCCCAATTGTCCGATCGATGACCCTCCCATTACTTCCTCAATACAGAATAAAAATAGTGGCGCCGTTAAGGTGATATATGATATCATGTGAGGATAGCGCTAAGTTCATTTTTTTTAAACTGAAATAATTTCCGTATCAGTGACAAGCTCTCTGCTATTTCACTGTGTGTCATTACCAAGAAATAATCTAATTTCTGTGGGGGTGCATATATATCGGTTATAACCTGAAATATAGAATGTGATCCGCATTGCATACTCGATATGCAGCTGAAGACACCTAGCCACCTATCATACAGCTTACAAAGAGGAAGTTTATAATATGGCTTTGTTTCTATAGAAACAAGAAGTATAAACAACATTACAGCCTCATACATAGTCTGAGCTCAGCCTTATCTCAGTCCTGCGTTCTTAGTTGTATATAGCTTTGCCCCCATAGAAACAGGAAGTTAAACAATGATAGCGGCATAAGATGAGTTTTTCCCTTGTCATCTTCATCGCAGTTCATATAGAATTACAAACTTATACGGTTATATATGTACATGGGTCAGTTCTATCTAACCCTAGAAGCTGAAAACAAAGAAACACTAAAGCTTTCTGTGATGAGGCCATGATAGTCATATAGCAGCAAGTCTCCACGAACTCAAGTTCTCATTAGAGCGCCTTGCCTCTGAGGGAGATTACTCTCCACATTAAGATCAGCTAAGTACTTTGTCCTCTGGCCCACTACCCGCCACACACCGTAGAGCCAGATCACTTGGTTATTTATTATTAGCAATAATTTCAAGGTCATCAGGTCATTGCCATATTGTATTGAGTCTACAGCACAGCGTTTTCATATACAGAGAATATAATTTATAATTACAGTATAAAATGTCAGTCAGTGTTCTGAGGGAGGGCAACTCCCATACTCTCCAGGAGGTTAGAGGTGGGACCAGGCAGACCCATCTGACTGCTGTAGGATTCCAGAAGATTTTTTACTGTATTCAGATCCACGTCCACTGCCTCATCATCTGATAACTCCTCCCCTTCTGCAAGACTTGCAGTGGCTGGCTGCAATTAAAGGAAATACAACTCCTAAATTCATCTAAAGGGATTGGGCTTCCCGGCAGCAAACACGGATACTTTTACGGTCCCAGCAACTCTATCGGTCAGAATTATTGGAGTTACCTCATAGTCCTACCCTCACACGACACCCCAGCCCCGCCCCCGCCCTACCCCATGATGAGGCTAAAACCCTAGTTTTTACTTTCTACAAAATGCAGACAATTGCGAGATCGAAATGAGAAACCTTTAATCATGAACGTTCAAACCCACGCAATTTGGACTCCAGATGTTTTTTCATGTCAAACGTCTTTTGTCAAAGCTCTTTGAGTTTGGGGAATTTTCTAAAGCAATATACCCGTGGCAGAACTTACTGGCTTGGCCCTCTTCTCAAAGCTTTTGCCGACGTTAGTTCGTGATAACTCCCGATCCATAAGCTGCATAAAATCCTCTATTTCAGGTTTGGCATCTCCTATAGAAGGAGAATAAGGACCGTTCACAACCGGAAACCTCAGTGTGCCATAAATACAGTGACGAGTTAGAGTAAGCCCAATACAGAGAAAATGTCAAAATAAAACTTGGGGGGGGGGGGAGACTAGC
>Ga0224501_10000985_pt1 | contig 21786 bp, 16 predicted proteins | sample SF_Oct11_sed_USG_4_FD_169105 | JGI IMG/M metagenome (GOLD analysis project Ga0224501, IMG submission 169105) | Sediment microbial communities from San Francisco Bay, California, United States - SF_Oct11_sed_USGS_8_1 | ecosystem: Environmental > Aquatic > Marine > Sediment | place: USA...
CAGCCACTCCGTACATCGGACATTGGGGCACGCGCCGCTGTAGCCAGGTACGTTCTGCGAAAGGCTTAGCATTGGCTGGTTTTGGCACCCCTGTAAAACTAGACCCCTTCTCAGAAACTAAATACGTTACGTTTCCTTCGAATGGGTGATAATACAGAGCTGAATGTATTAGTATAGAAGCCTGAGTTAGAACCCTCATTCCCTTCTGGTGAGTGATGTGACTAGAACTCTTTAACGTGAATGCCTCTACATTAGCTTACACTAACAGAACATGTATGTAATTTAATGGATGGCCAGCATGGAGCCAGGCACAGGCTAGTCTCACATACACAGTGGTAACCATAATTTTTTTTTATTCTAAGTAGTAACAGGTTGGTTCCCAACCTATAATGTCAGTCTTTTCAATGGTGGCTGAGCTGTGATGCTGATCGAGTAGAAACTACTCAGTGTTGCCGCTGTTTTGTCTTGAATTTCAATAGAAGCCTATCTCATTCCGTGTTAATTTAGTGAAAGTTTCAATTTGCGTCCAGAGGTCTATTACTGTCATTGACTTGATAGAGTTTTTTTCTCAAGTCGTTTCGAAGAACAATTATTAGCCAGGACAATCAGAGTTAATCATTGCCAGCTACTTAAGATATGATAGTCTGTCACCATGGGGCATTCGATAACAAATTGTGTCAAGTTATAGCAAGGGAAATGGCCACTGCGGTCACTGACCGACCAAAATGGTAATCATGGTCTGTCGACATAGACCCAGTTTTCATCATATTAAAGAAGAGTGTTGTGTTGGATTTACTGTAGGAAGACTCCAGAGAGGATTTGGTTTTGTCTGATGCATTGGAAGATGACCGTGGGACCATCGGCCAAAGTTCAGCAGGTCATCGATGCTCTCTACATGATCGAACTTCCATGGCTAGCAGGTACTGATATATATGTAGCTAGAATATCAGCTGGCATTAATTAATTTACCATGGAGAGTGGAGGTGCAATCCGCATGATATCTGATTGTTATTGGTGCATTCCTGGTCTCATCGGATATTTGGATCAGAGACTGGTGACTGTGTCTCTGGGTCGACTTCATCCATGCTCGGTGCGCTGACTGATCGCTGACTGATTGGTATACATGAGTTGCATAATATCACTGCAGAAGCCATGCGATGCGCTGAAATTCTCAATATAATTCATCAGCTGCACGCGATATGAGCCACAATGCAAGTCCTGAGTCAGTAATCCACAGTGAATCTGTGACACAAAGGAAAGGTCGGTGCGGTCGGTCGGTCAGTAAAATTCATAGATCAAGGTTCATCAATTTATAACCAGTCCATCGATCATTGTGTTTGTATACACCTCAGAGAAAAGGACAATATTTTATTAGAGTTTGGTTAAGGTCGCTGGCTGCGTTATGAGGATAATAGGGGCAACCAATGGCCATGATAAAGTAGTGGGAATGTTAGCAGTCAAGGTATATGGCGAGTATACTGCAAAACTGTAGAGGTATTTCATAAATTTAGTGAGGATCCAAACATGTTTCCTGTTTCACTCCATCATGACTCAGAGGACATCGAGTAATACCATGCCCCTCTATACCTTTACATACATGGGCACCATAAGTTAGCCAGAGGCATGCTTCACATATGGTCCTTGACACGCTCCATAGAGAAAGTTAAGGCGACTCCAATCAGAGAAGGGTGAAGGGACAGGTACAACAAGTATTAGAAGGGTCAAATTATGCAAATTTTAACTCACAGATCATCTCATTGTAGATGCCATACAGAAACATTTAGAAGGTGAAGGTCACATATTTCGTGTACGGGTTCGTCATGGTGACACCTGCTCGACACGTAAATCCAAACCGACTACAGCACAGACACTAAAAGGGATACTAACTCACTCCCTACCAGCATCCAGAATGAATGATACTCCGGATACGCTGATCACTACATGATTCTATTTTATTTTTATACACTTTATTTTTTTCTACCTATCTCTGGCTATGGCAAACAGAAACCATACAGTATATGATATCTGCACTTCAATTTGTTTGTTAAGAATCTTCATCTAGCGTCTAGTTGTAAGTGGAGTAAGCTGAACGAAATTGTATAACAGAAACATATAAAAGATTGGGCTCAGACGCTACTATGGATATCTTAGGTGATGGTTCATGATAAATTTACAAAGACATTGGGGGCTGCTTGTTGATATTATGCAAGGGAGTTACCAGTAGTCAGAACTCCACATTCTACACAAGCTCTACCAACAAATGCAGTATGACGAAGCACACTGCAGCCAGCAAGATTCCCCCCTGGCCTTCATGTTGATCTACAGAAGCGAGTACCATAAGCCGATAAGTAGCGACACAGTGGCCTAAATGCAATAAACTTCCTTTATTCTCACATAGTGAGTAGAAACCTGACTAGAGTCCTGACTGGCTTTAGTTGTCCATGATGGAACTAACATTGGATTCTTCTGACCGCTAACCACAGGGCACTGATATTTCAAGCTAAGTGGAATTTGTGTTTAGCTTCACCAGGCATGGAATATTAACAAGACAGATCTGTGTTCTGCTACACAGATTTGGCACTAATTCTAGGTTCTTTGAATTGATATCTTCCTAGAATTGTTATTCATGCATTACAGTAATGATCGAGTCACTAGTGGAATAATAAGTGTTTCAATTTGCGTTTTAACAGACTGGGCTCATAAAATCAGTTGTGGGTACTTGAGACGGATTAGCTAAACAGCTGTGATTTTCATGTTGATGTATTTTTCTCCAATCCGTGATCCCGTTAGTGACACTAAAACTTGCGCGTTTATAAATAAAGCTGATAAAAGGATTTCTGTGTACCAGCAGAATTTATTGCTACTGCACCATTGATGAGGGTAAATATTTGGTACATGTGTTATTTATCAATGGAATAAATACTTTGTGAATGTTCGCAGCGAGGATAATTCCAAACTATCCATGCATATAAGACAAACTATCCATGCATATAAGATCACCACTGGTCAATAGAGACCGGAGACCAATCATTACACAAGGCTTATAGAAAACAGGCGTCTGCCGACACTTAACACTTCACAGAAGGGAACAGCTCTCAGGGACACTCTCACGCCATCTTGAGTCCAACATCTTTGGTCAGCCAACTTTGATCCGCCATCTTTCATCTGCCTTTTTGAGTCTACCATCATGGCTCTGGTTGATGTCAGAGAAGGAAGGGTTCAGATTTCCGTTGATTCCTGGAATTCAGACAGAACACTAACAGCAGTGTTTTAGAGACATGCAGCTAAAATTCAATTTAACGGACTGTCTTCCTTGAAATAAAAGCCCCGTTTAGAAGTGGTAATGACACTATCTTTATTCGGATGCCTTCACCATCCGCGTTTAACATCCAGCCATGAGTGAAATATGGACGGAGTCCATCCCCGGTACTTTCTATCAGAAACTCATCCAGGCACCTGCCATAATAGAATCTGTAAAGGGTAGATAACTCTCAGTCATCGGAGTCACAATTTGACCATGACCTTTGCCTCACCTTTATCACATCCTGCTTATTGTTTTTAGCGAGTTCTTTTTTATACTGGGCGACGGCGTCTTTAATACGTTTGTCTTCTGCCTTAGCATCAATTGGCTCGATATCCATCGGGCAGAGGTAATCTGAGCTGCCGGATTTGCCTGTGGCGAGAAGAGACATGTGAGTGAGATTGGAACTATAAGAGAGCATGACTCCTTTAACCGTTACATTATGAGAAAATACGAATAAAAGAGAAATAAAATATGGGAAACATGGTGATAAGATTATACGGAGAAATCTGATGTGCGGACACCTGTCTATTTTCTTAGTCCCATTAGCCACCCACAGAGTGGAGAAAGTGGCGGCAGGACCTTAATTTCAGCAAGCCAACCCAACCGTATCTTCACTCCAATAATCTTATTGGGGGTTGCAGTAACTCTTCTTTCCCAGATGGCTTGGCTTGGGATTGGCCAAGACGTCAGTCAGGGGAGAACTTAACTATTCCATTTTTATAACATTTTGACAATTATGTTTCGAACTGAGTAGGAACCGATTTCGTACGAACTATACCTTTTTTGAATGGGTTACGTTTACTCTTCACTTTCGTGTTGAGTGTCAGTGCCAGGCCATTAGTCTCTGAGGTCTCCTTCTCAGTCTGCACATCGTGACCGACGAGATTAACAAAATGAGCTGTCAGGTGGCGTCGCAGGAGCGTCTTCCCGGCAGGAATGTTTAATATCGACGCAAGATTCTCCACTGTGAACTTCGGCTCCAGCATCTGTGAGGGGAAACGTGACTTTAACTTATAAAAGATATTCGAGTGGCAAGCCAGGAGTTATTTTCCCAGCAGTGACGGTGAATTCCTATTACTGCCTAGTAGTTTCAAGCTGAGGGGATGCTGTAATGAAGTGATTTAGGTAGCTAGGGATTGATTGGGTGACAGTCAGGTGACTCACTATGAGCGCTCCGTGGACCCCGCTGCCGCGTAAGTTGGCAGCGTATTCGCTGAGGTCGATACTACGCATCCACTCCATTACTCTGTGATTGGTCCAGAGCACCGCAACGTCGCAATCTGATTGGTTCTCCGTGTCCGATGTAGGACGCCTTTTTAATGCTGATAAGCTGTAGAAAACAATACAGGGAGAGTGAGGGAATGTTTGCTGGTACTGCGTCACCGAGTGATATAATAGTCACTGGTCTTCATAGTAGGGAGTAGCTCAACTGGATAGAATCCCCACAGAAACCTATCGCAAACAATATCGTATCTACCTATTGGTTAGTTGAGACTAGAGGCTTGATCGTCTGGCTAATCAAAAAGTAAATACAGGAGAAGCCAGACACTCACTCAAAGTTATGTTTCCTCAGCACCTCGATGCCTCGTTTTATACTGGCGTGATGGAGGGCGTTACTAATCTTCATATAAAGCAGGTCCTCCACAGTTATATAGTTGAGCATGCGTGAGTCGACACGCGCCTCATGGAACTGGTCTTTATACTGAGGTAAGCCGATGTCATCTAGCCATTTAGAGATCCAATCAGCTTTCAGATTCAGCGTTTGGTCTTTCTGACTGCCGCTACGTTCAGCTAAAAACCGGCATATGGATGTTTGAAGAGAGCTTAGCTAACCAGCCGACACCTGCCTGTATCAGTACAGTGAATAGAATACACCTAGTTATCATTACTGGTGCAGATATAAAGCCAAAAGACCCACATCAAAGGTTTAAATGAAGTTTGGAGTTATGCTCTCTTACATATAATATGTCATGGTTAACTCCCATTTGGTATGCGGTATATAGTGTTCTCATATCCATATAGCATTATAGTTCTAGGAGTTTCCCTAGTGGTACAGAGTAAAGACCCGCTGTTCCGGACAGACCCATAGAAGCCAAATCAACCTTCTAATGCGAGGTGGAGTTTCTTTCGATGCAGAGGATTACAGATTCTCAGCTCCTTATCTATTTCCTGTGGTGTTGACTCGAGAATGTGCTGGCCAGTTTTGTTCCATCTGCGGCACTCTGTCACATACATTGTTAAGCCCATCTCAGCCAGCCAGCTAGCAACCTGTAGTATGAGATAGACAATTGTTGGCAGAGCATTAGTTTATCAATGAGCTGAATGAATACATTTCATTCCTCATTTTCCAGCACTGCATTCTCAGTATTGATTAGTAACAGCGGTTAGGCTCAGAGATATACCTGGATGGCATCCCATTGGTGGAAGGGTGTCCTGATTTCGCTGATGCCATTATGAGGTCGGGGTCGCCCGCTATTCTCCCGCGACCAGCCGAGTCTCGGTCCCGCTGTCGCCCGAACTCCTCCGCGTTTGAAGTTATTTCCTCCGGCTGCTAACTCATCCAGGGCCTCCTGGGAAGAGCTTCTCTTCAGCCTGTGTATAAACACTCCGAGTCAATGAGGTGGACTAGGAAACCTTAACCCAAACAATTATTAAATAACACACTGGATCAGAGTTTCCTGATTAAACTCATAGTTCGGGCACCATTTCAATCTTTCACTCTGACCAGATTTGATTTGCGATGGTAAATTATAAAGACAGAACACAAATAGAGTGCCCCTCTTTATGAACTATCATGAAACATATCCCTCGCTTGTCGATGGATTTGATTTTGATGAGCACAATGTCAGGATGTTCACTGGAAAGGTGGCTCTGCTAACAGTCTATGATGAAACAGAAAGACCCGCGCAATTGGCTGCTGACAAGATTTAAAAACGATTGGCTGTTGCTATGCGAAACAGCTTATTGCGCCTCGACCCCAGTGTGTGATGTTGTGGTCGTCAAGCTACCAGAAGACAAACTCAACGCTGTCAAGAGTATTCTTGAGTGACTGAGCATACGTCTCACCTGGAGAAGAACTTTTTCAGTCCTTGCTTCTTCTTCTTATGGTCAGCTTTGTGCTGTTCCTCATCTTCCGATGCGACGTCCGATTCTGGCACGACATTCTCTTTCTCAGCGTGACCGTTATGAACTCCATTTTGTTTCCGTAAACTAGAAGCAGGCATCTGCAACATAAACAATGCATGTGATGAAAAATTTTTCCTACTGTGCATGGGGCGTTTCTGAGCGGGGTATGTGAGCATACCTGGATAGGGTCTGTGAGCATACCCTAGCTGGGCATGTAAGCGCACCTGGACAGGCCAGTGAGGGTACCTGGGCGGGTTTTGTAAGCCTACCTGGGCAGTGTCAGTGGGCGTACCTGAGCGGAATCCATGATGATCCTATTGAATTTGCTAGCGTCATAGCTGTTGGATCGTTTCACTTTTTGCTCTGATGGAGAAGTGATAGCCGACACCTGCTGTAGGTCTCCGTTCATTATCAGCACCCCTGCCGCGCTTACTGCAAATGATTTCTTTCACTATTATTATTGTATTACGTGGGTACTCACTATATAAGCTTGAGACCTGGCCTGGAGTTGAAGCCCAGGATTTCACAACTGTAAGTCACTGGGCTACCCAGATACACTCTTAAAAAATGGTGGTGAATGAAAGTATAATTTGGCGCTGTAAATACATTGACTGAATGACTGTGTGGGAGTTTTCAGCTCGCACACAATTACAGTGAAGAGGCGATAAATTTTGGTTTAATGGGGGAGGGGGGCCTTTCGGAACAGGTCATAAATATTTGGCTATAAGATTGGCTCAGTCACGATAGCTCAGTGTCTGTCTGTCTCACTGTCTGTCCTCCCTGTGGCCCGGGTTCAATTCCCAGCCACGATGGAGTATTTCAAGTGATTTTTCCCTGGCTGATCACACTCTGCCAACCCGTCCTGAGCCAGCGTGGCAAAAATGGCTCGATGTCCCCTCAATAGATGGCGAGGAGGAAGGCCGAAGTCCAACCATGGAGAGACAATAGCTGAAATAAAAATTTAAAAAACAAAGACCGGCCAATGTGTTGGGCTGCCGAATGCTCCACTCTAGTCACTCGGATTTTCATCCACAGGGAACTGCCAAGTTACATTTAGCACTAATTAACCATTGGGCTATGGTTGGAATTATCTTCAATGGGGGCATTGGTGCTAGATCACCCAATTGGTTGACTGGTTCCGTATACGAGTTAATCTGCAATATGATGCGAAGGTGACGTACACTTGTTCTAAGATGCCTATTATTGCATACCCACACAAGACTGGATATTCTAAGCAGGGCACTGAATAACACCAGTTTGAGTTTATCTTGAGAAATCAAAGCAAAATGAAGCGCAGTCAAACAGAATCAATTCCGAAACCAAAACACGTCTCCATTGTGCATGCGTACATCTAACTCATTCATCTAACACAAATGACCTGTACCCCAAACAATAACTAATGAGTGCCCAACTGTCCCACTCCCGTGTGATTATCAGGGGACTCCAAGCGGCCAGTGGGAAGATGACACAATCTCAGAAACAATCTGAGGACATTGTTATGCCTTCTTACAGGCAGTCGGGCGACTGGAGATAAAAGAATCAAACAATGATTTATAAGTGACCTGTGCAGTGAGCCTTCCTTGCGTGAGAGTTCGCCCATCCCTTTACATGGGAGACTGTGGGGCTGTACCTCTGGGGTTGTAACTTCGGTAAAACACCTGGTTTATATAATAAAGGGACAAAACTCCCCACTAACTACAATCTCCAAAGACACAGACCATCATTCACAAAACAGGAGGTGAAAACATCTAGTTTATATCACATAGCCTCTTCATTTTAGTGTGGCAATTTTGTGTGGGCAGTTCCTTCAGAGGAAGGGCTCTGTGGGGGAGGGCTGTACCTACCCGGAGTGCTGGAGGCAGCGGGGAAGCCGTTTTGGTGTTTACGTGGTTCAGCGGGTTTCACAGTTCTGTCAGGAGTGGAGCCGCATGACTCGGTGTCCGATGAGACGGGCCGACCCAGCTGTGACTGCATAATAATCTCCTCTACTCGTTGATACGTACTCACGGCTAAAACAGGGGAGACAACACCTGAAACCCTATAGTCCTCATTAGTATGAGGTATATGACTAGGGAGTATTGCCTGACTTGGAATTGGGTCGAAGGGATAGATGTGTGAAAAGGCGCCGGAATAAGATGTTTTTTCTCATACACAGATACCGTATACAGAATTTTGCACTGACAAGTAGACCCTGGGGTCCGCTCGATTCTAAGTAACAAACGTGTTGACTCACGGTTACTGATACTATCACTGAACAAAACATGTTTAAGGGATGCATGTGTTGATAAGCGCCAACCTGTTCACTGTCAGATAGTATGAATCACTTTTGAATATTTGACTTCAGTAAAAATTTGCATACCACTACATGTACTCATACGGTACATGTAATCACAAGTAGAAACAAACCAATCATGCCATCAGAAGGTGACGATTGTTATCCCATCCACATTAATCATCTATCTATCCATGATAACCTAACATCACAAGCACCCTGATAGATTGGTGTTACGTCATCGGTCTGGCTTTACGGATGGAGCCGAAACAGTTTGGTATACCCTGGAGTTCATTGTCCCGCTGCAGTTTTATGTCAGGCAGGAGTGTTGCGGATCTACCAGCCAGTAATGTCTCTATAGGTAACTTGTGTCTAACAGTGGCAAAAACACACCTACAATTTCTATAATCCAAAAAGTCAAAACATAAGGTTCAATGTCTGAGCCATGTCTTTAGACTCGCGGTGGGTCAGTATGCATGCCCTAATACTGGTGATAACTAGTGAACAGTTGCCATTTGGTCTGTAAAAACTCACACTCAATCCCTTTCACATCGATGTGAAAGCACTTCTACTACTGTACCCCTTCATTATCAAATTGTATCAAAGCTTTTCTGTGGCTTTCATGCCCAGTATTGGTTATGGTAATTAGTACAATTGTGTTTTCAGAAATCTAGGCACTATTGCACCACAGGGCCAGTTGGAGGATTTCCATTCACGGTGGAGGTTTTGCTGATTATTCACTGAAGGATTTATCTCATCCCACTTTCTTACACACCATCAGGCTCGCTGTCTTACTCACCCTACCATTAGAGATGTATGTATTGTCCGGATAGTTTCACAGTAGTTTCACTCACCTTTACGGAGTTCATTTATCTTGGCATCTTTCTCCTCCCCTGAAGCCATTAAATCCGCTATCATCTGCTTCAGCGACTGAATCTCACCACCTGTAAACAGCGGCAACAATTTTATATTTTGTTTCTATGCAGACGCCAGTGACATAATGGAATAGCTGAATAACTATGGCTAGAGTAATGTATCCCACAGTCACGGCAGGCGGGTAGGCATCTTCATAGACCCGGAGGACTTTTTGGGGAGGTATGAATTAAAACAGGCAGCTCAGACTGCCAGCCGGAGCATGGTATACGACTAAGGCCAAGCTCTCTCTCGCTGAGGAGTAATCCCCCTATATCTGGTTCTAAAACCGGAAGAGGCATGGCCACAGGCTGTATCGAGAAGTCATTAGCACTGACAGAACTATGTACATTATATCAATATCAATCTGGTAGGTGAGTTTGATGGTGATCAGCCATTTATCTTTCAGTACCGCGGTACCAGATGGCTGTTGTCTCGTTCACAGTTCACATAATGCACCAGTTAGAGTTACCTAACTATTCACCAACACTTGGCTATTGAAAAAACAGACTGGGTCTAAGAAAACTGTTTGTTATGCGAATAGAAACCTTTGGTGTTATTACAACGAGGTGACATTACAATAAAACAAGAACATGCAGCAAACAATCGACTCCATAGTCATATAATACATATGCATAATGATTATACGTCTATGGGCGAGTCACCATCACCAAGCAGCGCGATTCAGCGACAGAAGAGCCATCCCTTCTCATCCATTATAGAAGAGCTCGCTATCATCTTGAGAAAATTAGAAATTATTGACCAGTGATTGTGTCACTATCGATATGCGACTGCAAAGTAATGGAGACCAGCTCGCTGACTATGGATGCGCTGCCAGTTCATCCCGACAGTGCAATGGGCAATGATGGCTGCACAGCATGCATCTTACACTGACGGCGATATCGCAGACCTTCTCTATCCAGACTCCCGAATATCATGCCTGAGAGAGGAAGTGATGTACAGAGGTTTTCTTAGCGGGGGAGGGGGTGGTCTGCCGACAAGAGCGGGTGGTGATTTTGGACAGGGATTTATCGAGCTTTATCAGAACACAAACCTTTGAAAACAGTTTAGCATAAACTAAACTACATCAATTTAAGAGCTTGCCCGGGTGCAGTGATTTGAATCGCACATGATTTTGTCCGGGAAAAACCATCTTACTTCATATCATACCAGTACATTACGTCATTTGAAGCCGAGACAGTCATGCATGCAGTGACGCTCATACGCTGACCCGTGCCCAGTGACCCACGTGAAGTGAGACATAACTATCCCGCTACCTGGCAGATGACCGGAGAGATAAACGTACCATCGTGAATACCACCATTAGACTCGCCATGGTGAAAACCATTTCTGACGAATCGTTTCTTCAGTTCATTGATTTCCCGGTCACGAAGAATCAGCTTTTCGTGGAGCTCAAGGACTTGATGCTAAAAATAAAATGTCCGATGCGTTACACCAAATCATTGAGTCTTTGTATAGGAAAGATCTGCAAATGCTACATAATAATGCACGGAATGGCCATGGCTATCACAAAACCCATAAGCGGAACAAACAGTTGTCTGTGTCATCATAAAGTTAGTCGCAATGACTGCATGGTTTGTGTACATACACCTTAATGATCAATATCTCCCACATCAGTGCACTGATAAACGTCTGGGAGAACCGCCGCCACTTAAAATCCACAAATAAATTTCCTCAAAGCAAAGCCGCGCATTCCCTGGGGGTCAGTGAGAAGGAGGCCAGGGGCCAATTTGTAGAGACGTTTGCACGGTCCTTTGGGGATGTTCAAGATTGCATTGAATCATTGCTCGAGTCATCCATACCCGTAGAACTGACAAGTGCACGCTGACACCATTACGTGTCCATTAAGACAGTTTTTCACTACATAGGGCGTCCGGTCTGCCTCAGACCGAACGCTCGAGATGGGCGTCCGGCCCCCAAAAATGAAATGAAAAGGCCTCGTCCGATCGAGCCCAGACGCTCGCTCGGACATCCGACCGTTTGTCTCCCAGAGACAAAATGAGTCCGACGTCCGACTCATCAACCAATCAAACGGTCTTCCAAAGATTACCTAGCAACGTCCACTGTTTCTGGTCTCACACTAGGATCATTGGTAAGGGTAATTTGTCTGATTTTGCAACAATATTCACTCGACTAACGGCACGAAGTTGCACTAGAAAGAGAGGCAACAGGTAGTGAAAGGAGTAAACAGTGTGTTGACTTTCTTTTGAAGTTGTGGGCAAAGAATGGTTGCTGTTTACGGAAACACAGGTTCGGCACCATTGATTGGCTCCAAAGTAATCCGGGATCGCGCATCCAACGAATCTGTTTGGAGTGAAAAGGGGCCTTGGATCCAAGGTCCGACGCAGGGTCAGACACAAACTGCGTCCGATCTGAGGCGGACCCGACGCCCAATGGAGTGAAAAAGCGCCTTTACTAACACTGACCTGTAAGCCCTCGTAGCGATCGCGATACTCAGACCGTTCACTCTCCGATCTCTGCAGTCGCATACGCAGCTCCGTGACCTCCGTCATCAACTCTAACTTATGAGACTCCATATAAGTCTTATTCACCTGCTCCTGGCGAAGAAAGAAACCGATTCTCGTATGAACACATACAACAAGAGGGAGGGGGTCCCTATCACCCCAAAAATCATAACCCCCTCCCCATTATCCAATACAAACCCAAACGTTTTACATTACTTTCCTGATCTGCCAAATTGTACCCGATATTTCATATATTTATGTTGCGGATCATAATGTAAGGCATCCTGTCTCATTGGCTTTACAGAGCAATGGCGATTGAGTGGGATGGTGAAATTTCAAAGACTGACATTTTTAACCATGGTCTCTCATTACAGTCCAAGATGAAAGACAGTAAATTGTTGGGGATGGTATAGGAGCTATTCTGAGGAAAGACCTCTGGCAAACTGCAGTGGTCTGATCTGAAGTCAGATGGTGTTTACCAACAGCATGCTACTTACCACACCAAATGAATAGCTTTAACAAGTAGGTGCCTTTATTTAGATGGTCTAGTGGAATCAAACAATGAAACGTACAATTCAACCTAAAGTCTGTTATTAACAACACAATTTTCGGTAAAATCCCGCAGAACTAGAACTTACAGGCCTGAGATGGGCTCCGGGTGTCTGAAGGCTCCGCTGACAGACTTAACCAAGAGACTCGTAGTAATTATCGAGTGAAGCTCCCAGGGATATTACAAGAGGACAGCGTTTGCATACTTCAGTCAGTAGTGTCAAATTGTCAATTACATTTCTGATTATAGTCGTTACAATATTTAGTGGATGGTAAGGAGTTACTACAAACTATTAGTAACAGCCTCTTCAAAAACATATGACACCCGTGATGACAACAACTGGCGTGAAAACGCAGAGATGGAGTGTACGAACCTGTGGCAGGAGACTGGCCGAACTGGTATTATCTACTGAAAACTGTTATCAGGCCTAAGGTCAACCCAATCATAGCCCGATGGGTTCAAATGTTAGGCCGTGAGTGCGCACAAAAGACTATAAACGTACAACTGAATATAGAATCTATTCAAACAATCTGTTTACATTTCCCTTTGAGAATATGGCGAAATGAACACGTGTTTCGATTGGTCACAATGAGATCAATTGTTTAAGCTGAACAATCCGCTCCAGTCTGATTTGCTCGCAGGGTTTTGTAACCGATTATTTTTATCTCAACAGGCAGGCTTATTCGGTACAATGACAAGCTGGTAAGGATGGGACCGGGAGCGGGCAATGGACAGTGAAGTTCCCTCAGCTCTGCAGGTTATCAGGGCATGATTCAATTGAGCCAATCGATATAGACAAAGAATCTCTGGTAAAGCTACAGCGCCTACAGTGGGTCACCCAAATGAAACCTAAAAAAGCAGTAACTACAGAGTCCTCAGCCTAATCTCCTAACCCAGCCCAACAACGTGATAAAAAATAAAACAAACTCAATTAGCAACTAATTTATAGTTGTTATTGCACTCTAAAGAGCAGTTAGTATGAACATGAATAAAACACGCTGCCCTGTGTACACTTTGTGATAGTATGCTCGGTCGGAACCCGATTGTGTGTGTTCAATCCTCTTTACACCTAGGCACTAACAGATTTAAGCAGCATGAGACACACACCTCATACAGTATCACAGCCATTTATCGTGTGGTATTGGTCGCTGACAGGTGAAGGTCAACGGCTGGCACCAGTCGTGGGCGCTGACTGGTAAAGGGTGCATTAAGGGAAACAACATGTACAAAATGAAAGATGCTAGGGTAGCCCGAGGGCTGAAGAACTTCACCAGTGATTGTTCTGAACGCGAAGACCTCACACAGTAGCCAGCTCTTGTTGCACCAGAATGTTCAAGACTCAGATGTCAGATAGAATGGCCAAGTGCCCAGTTAGAATAACAAGGTAACTCCTACCTTACTGACCAGCGACAATACAAAGCAGAGATTTAGAAGGTAAGTGCGACGAGGTCTATATCAACTCCAGTGATAGATTAAAAGTGCTTACTAACAGAGTGGCTAGGCCATTAACCATTGGATCTTATCTAATGATAGCTCCTGTGTACTGATCCATTTAATCGCGGCCATCAAACTGCAATAATTCAGAGTGAGTGCCAAGATGAGGCAACTCCAAACGGCTTACTGTTCTGAGCATTAGCATGAATACTCGATATACAAATATGCACTGTGGTAGTAAATCGCATTACCATAATATATAAGCCATTAGGTAAAGGAAATGCAGGCATAACGGCTGAACTGATAATTGAGTTCTAACCACTTGACTCCAATGATGCTTGTAAACGGTAGCCATTACTGACTTGTCTGGTGGTGAACCCAGTCCTTTAATTTGTTGTCAATAAATTGAGAAAGAATAACGCGAGTGAGTGAGCGGTGGAGGGGATGAGAGCCATTTTCGGAAATTCATATTCCGGACTACTGAGTAGCTCAGTGAGCAAAGGAGCCCAACGATACATGCGTGTCATAATTATAATAAGAGTGAGGGCGATCCAGTACAACTTCGCTCCGAATCCGAATGTTGGGACGGGCATCTGACCGTAAACATAATCCAGACAAACTCCCAATATTACACATGGGTAAAAGCCAAGATCTGTTGGTAACTCTGAAGCACTTTTCCATGTGAATGACCCCTGAACCAGGCGTGTCCTGGGTTAAGTTCGATTGACCGTTACACTGAGAAGGCATCTGTCTGTTTATGCTAAAAGATATCAGCAAGAAAACAAAACCGCAGCGCAACCAAACCGATTCCAAACAACTCCACCAATAAGAAGCAAGAAAGCATGTTACATCTAACATGGAGTAAAGGGGGCGATTCCTGCCGAAGTATCTCCTGATGTCTTCCCTACCTTCTGGAGACGTTCCTCGGCCTTCATCAGCTTGTCATTCTCAGAAACGAGTCGACCCTCAGTCTCCTTGACCTTTTGTTGACCTTGAGTAACCTGCGATTGCAATGAGCGTACCTGTCGCTAAAAACAGATAACAGCAACCATCAGTGTCATACCAAATAAAGCAGATGTTAAAAACTAGCAAAAAGTTGTGGTCTGTTCAGACCGAGACATATGGTCGTCTATATTTAGGCCTTGACTGAGCTTCTCAGTCAAAAAGCAACCCAAATGACAACTATGGATTTGCAGTAACAATCAGGACCTAGGAGCTGACAACTCCCCATAGAAGATGGCTATTTTAACACACACAGAGGTTCTGGTCTAGTTGCTATGTCGGTGTCATCGTGCTACTTTAGGGTCGGCGTATTTAAATTTTGACCATAACTAAATGAGGCCAAACCATACTGTAAAATTCTCTGCTGGACCAGCCTGGAGACAACCCATTGGATTTATCTTGTTACCTTGAGGGAGTTAATTTCGAGCTCTAATGCTCGTGACTCTGATCCACTATGGCTGCTGGAGTAACCTGCATCCTCGATACTGGGAGAGACACCATTCCCCTGTAAAGAGTAAAACTAAGATTAGCTAACAGATACCAGGGGGATAGATCCGGTGTTAGGACGCCTGCTTCATTAGATCCATCCCAAACTCCCGCTGTGATTTAGAGCCCATCATACAGTAACGATGTAACTGCCATCTATCAGTCCATACTGATTAATACATGGAACAAAAGTCTACTAAAACTATTAATGCGCTCAATTCCACATACTGTACACTGCATTGAGAAGATACTGAGCTACTGCCTAGTTATGGTATCGGACTTCTGACAGTGGTTAGTAAGACGTTTAGGGGTCCGTCGAAGCAGTGACATAATGGAGTCTTTATGTCACTGGTTGAATAGAGTAGCCTAGTGCCTGGTATAAAACAGTAGAAAGGGCCAAACATTCCAACAATGACTAATGACAAGGATTATGGTAATCTTCTACATAGCTTCGAATCCGCTGGCGAACCTCTGAGATCAGCGCTACAGAAGAACATTTTATATCACGATAAAACTATTCCGGAGGAGCATGGAGAGCTAAAGGCAAAGGATTGAGAGTTAGAAGCGTGACTTGACAGATGGGGCGTTTATTATCAAAGAATTTCCTCGGCACCAAATTAGCAGTTGTTCACTAATTTTTTTTTGTATGATTGAGTAGAGGTGTCTGGTTTCAGCAGTGTATTTAGATGACTTAATTCTCAGCAGCTGATTATATACAAGAAGTCCCTGTCCATCTACGCCTGATTTATACTCAGTATAGTGTGGCACATTCAATGAAAAAGCGTCCTGGCTGCTTCGCTGAACATCACTATCACAGTTGTGATTTGGGACCAAACTTAGCATAGTTTCAGAGCCCTGTGTAATGTGATCCTCCCAGGGGCCTCAGCATCCTCATACTTCTTGCGTATATCACGGCACAGAGTGGAACAACAGGGAATGTATATAATTTATATAATGATTCATGAATACCAGCCAACGAACCTGGAAATTTCGGAATCGTCTGTTGAGGAGGCGAGGGGAGAGTAATCCGATAGCGATGGCCGATGGCCCATGCTGCGGCGACAGCGCCATGATGAGAACTAATCCGCCCTTACTAATGAGCTGAGCTGAGTAAGGTGAGCGTGGGGGTGAGATGCTTTCGGCCTGATGATCAGGGAGTAACTAAATGATAGGATCAGTGAGATATGCTCTGTAATTATACTCAGCACCCATTCACGTTTTATGTTTCTCTAACGGATCACAGAGCTTAGGCTTTCAGTGCTGAGCCACTTCACTGATCAGGGCAGGGAGCTGAGGCGCTGAGTGTGAGTCGGTGCTACCCAGAGAGCGGCCCAATCACAGAGTGGTCTGCATACACCCAGAGTAACAGGATCTTGTTAAGACAATCAGTAAATACACAGGGTGTATTGACTATGGCAGAGGTAGGGTTAGGGGATCATGATCATGTCAGTTTATATTTACATTCGTGTAGCTGTACAAATGAAAGGGGAAAATTTCTGCAACTTGAGAGAAAGCGCGATCTGTAAATGAAGGCTTCTAATTCAGAGATCGCAGCAATTATCCAGCTGAAATCACCCTTATATTCCCAGTCACAATTAAAGCTTAGTTTGTTCCTCCGTGACAGCCCTGAGAAGTCGGAGTTTGACTATTAAATATATTTTTTAAGGGATTAGGATAATTTGACTTGATTTCACCACAACTACTGCGGGGAGTGAAGCCATCACTTTGCGGATGGAGGGCCTTTTACCAAGATAAGATAACTCTGAATCCTATAAACCAGCCTCACACTGGTGAGTGGGTGCCGGTAACTGAACATGCAGCGTGTCATCTCAGTTATGGCACTAGTCAGAAGTCACCCAGCGGTAGTTTAGGCTGGAAATAGGCCTGTCGGCACTCAGAGACAGAGGATATTCTTTGATCTGATTATATTGCTAAGTGAACCTTGAACCAATAACAATACATGTATGGTAACATGTACCGTGGTTTAATCCCTGTCACCAATCAGGGGATACAAAGGGTCAATCAGCCAACATCCTGAGTGATAACCAGCTCATGACTGTCTAATCCAAAGCTATCCCCAATTGAATCTGAATTACCGATTGCCTAACTGTCACAAAAACTCAGCAGGATGGCGCCGAGTCAAGCGTTCAGAAGTGACATTACCAAACTAGTACTGCACGTGATAATAGATCCTCTGACGCCAATGGATGCCAACCTGAGGGAAGCCATGGGGAGGCAGATGTGTCAGTACAAGCACCAGCTGGTCACGATCGCAAGTGCTAATGATAACGCAGCGACTTGCCATTCGTTAGTGATGGCGTGGTGTCAACGAGAGCCTGTCATTCCAGGCAGGAAAACGGCTGACGCACAGACTTAACAGAAAAGTTACTTTTCATTCTACATGAACAGCTGCCCATGCTAACCCGTGGGCCTCTTGAGTCAGAGACTTATTCCGGACTTATTCGGACCTGGGAATTATGCTCGCATTCAGAATGTGAGCCATGATGCACCACCCAATGGCCACATCTATGTAGACTGAGGGTACTGCATATACACCTGCCTGTGCAGAAGTGTCACTGTCAGGTCTATCATTGTAGCTAATGCCAAGGACACCTACCTGTGTAGTGGTGTCACTATGTGTGCTGTCAGTTTGGCTAGTATCACAGGCACTATCCAGCCAGTGCTTTAGGTACTTGGTAGTATCTATGGGAATTCTAGCCAAGGCTGTGCCACCATCATTGCACAGCTGAAGCAGGCGTCTCAGATCCTCGGAGTAGGCTTGCACTTGTATGTAATAGCTTTCTTCATCCGTGTTGTCATCGAAACTCACTGCAAGGACAGAAAATTGCCAAATCTGACACATTCATGATAAACAACCGAATAATTGAAAAGAAAGTGAAGTTTGGTATTAAATGGATACGGGAAAGAAAGGGCAGAGACTAGTGCTTTTTCCATTCCGACAAAATTTCTATAACCTAATCGCGTTCAAATCTATTTTGAAGAAATTATAACAACATAAGTGTGGCTAAGCCCTTTTGATTGACGTGATAGGGCTCAGTGTCAATAGATCTGCTATAAAAACCACCGTATGCATGCAGCAAAACCCTGCTGCTGATCACTGAGCGCCTGCTCCCACCTGATGCGGTGAGGCGAATGCAGGGTATACAAACTGACTGGATAGACACAGTCCCGGGAGTAGGCGGATGAAATCTTTCTGTTCATATCTCACAGCATTGCATTTTGTTAGTACGAAACCGCAGTATATGGATTACAAAATAGGGATTTACATACCATTAATGCCAGTCAATAATACCATCTGTTCAGTATAAAACACAGTCACAGCCGGACCCTTCTAGGCCCCGAGTCAGTGGCCGGTGATCCTCACCTTTCACAATGTCATCCATCTCCTTCAATGCCGCTTTCAGTCTCTCATCTACATCCTCATTCATGTGAGCTGCCGGCATGTTGTCAGGTGCTGCCAGGCAATGTCAGGTGCTGCCAGGCAATGTCAGATGTCCTGTAACAGCTGGAGGTTTAGAATCTTCATCTAAGAAGTGTCACGGGCAGACTTGCCTCTTCCTGTGTCATCGGAATCTGCCCTCAGTGCTGATTCCAATAATTCTAGACAAACAGCCTACTCAACTGTGACTCCAATCAATAAAAGTCAACATTACTCCAGCCTGTCACACAAATAACCGCAGAGCACCAACAATAGCCCTGGCCATCTTCCATCAGTCAGTCAAGCCAGAGTGCCTTTGTTTAGTGATTTTCTATTGTTTTATAGGGCAGTGAAGCCGAGCCAAAGAAATATTTACACAATTTCGTTTTCACTGAGTATTCAGATTAACCAGTTACAATGGATTGCACAGGAATAAAACCGGGGCTATGGGTTATATTGGCGGTCGTCTAAAGACCACAGGCTTCACATCATTACTTTGGTTTGTTTCATCGAGGGTATAGTAACAACAGCGTTTAATATCATCTAGTGCAAGAGTCTTGTTTTTCTTCACTGACCGATGAGCGTCCGACTAACATTGGCACCAATGAATATATCATAACTTACACATAAGGCATATCCTGCAGCACTGAGAGCCAATCCCTTCCCTGACTGAGTTAGAACTGAGTAAGATGGGAGTGGTAGTGAAATCGCACTATTTTGACCTGAGAACTCATTCAGGTTATAAACCGTATGAAGTTGAATTGCCAATTGATATTCGTTATTGGGATACTCGTTTTAGGAAATGTGCAGCGTCACAGTTATGGCAAGCTCCAGAAGTAGGGAAATCAATCTGAAGTCGTGATCGCGCATGGACTCTTGTTAGTGATACCTTCTATATGTGAGAAAGTCCGCTCGAGGGCATATTTCAATCCACAGAATGATGTGCTAATTACAGGTATCAAAACTACTCCTTCAGCCTGTTTGGACATTTAAACCGGTACAAAAGGCAAAACATCAGCTAATGACTGGCACAAATATCCGGTTAGATTATCCTGCAACCGGACAAGTATCAATTCAAATTTACATATTTCTCTCTCGGATCCATGTTGTTTAGGTTGGGATCATTCCTCCTGAGAACACTGCCTGAGCAAAAAGCTGGCAACCCTACACCTACATCTTCTAAATGTACATTTTATAGAAATCAGTGGACCAATAAACATAGAGCAAAACTATCACCACAGCTCAATTAGCGGTAGGGGTTATCTATCAGGTACCATTTACCTGCTAACCATACAATACATAGGCAAGTCACATAATAACCACAGTAATCACAAGTGTCACCACCAGGAGTGTGCAGTTAGGTCTGATTAACCTTCTGTAGTACTTGATATGTATTCAGAGTAGTAAAGCTTCCACCCCCCACCCCCCACGACTGCGTAGACCATCAGTGGCAGTCGCAGAGTGTCATTACGACGATTATTTATTACTACTAATATTAAGAAGTGTCAGACCTGGTCAATAGACTATCCCCGCTTTGGCTGTCACTTATGGTATTGAAGAAGGCATATGGAAGTTCGTTTTTCAGAGCCGACAGGTGGCTACTCAGCAGAGCTGGTGCTGGTATTGATGTAGTTTGAGTTGTAGCACTGGGTAGGCCTGATGTTAGAACGGGTAATGCTAGCCGAGAGAATAGTTTAAGACACAAACTTTATTCAGTGCTGAGGTCGGATGGGAACAGCTTTAGTTATTTCTCCACGCTCACCAGGTCACCATGTAGCCATATATAGTAGTAATTTGCTGTCTGTGCACAAGCATGGTTTAGTATATTATGCTGAAAGAGTGGGTTTATCTTGACAGAGAATACAAATACAAGCCCGCAACACTATTTTCCTACCAACTGATAAGAAACTTCATCATAGATCCAAAAGCCAAGGAGTTACCAATAAAATAAGACAAGCCAGTCTAGCAAAGATGGTGATCTCTGTACTCTATGGTACACCGTATCTATGCTCACTGTCCTTGCATGCTCATTTTCCTCACACTGCAGGTTGCGTTCATATTGAGAAAGCATTACAGTCTATTAGTGCGCAGGACACAGTCTCGGTTTGGAACATTCAAGGCTGCACTTGCATTGACTTGTATTGAGTGATTCACTGATTTATTCAAAAGGTTGACTCTATCTGTGGCGCGTCTAGCTAGGGTCTCCCTAGGTTACACAGTGCTGTACTAATAATAGTAATTGTAATACGAGTACGAGGATTACTAGCGATTATTGGTAGCTAATCTCCATGAGTGTTACACTTACTGTGTCATTCACTTACCCGGTTACCGTTGGTATTACTATTAGTATTAGTGAGTGAAGTAAAGTGAAGTCTAAACTACCAGTAAGTTACTGGTAGTTTAGACTTCACTTACACTTACAGTTAGTGTTACAGTGAGTTACACTTACAAGTTAATGTTATTCACTTACTGACTACTGTAGTAGTACTAGTAGTAGTAGTACTGAGTAGTGAGTAACACTTACACTGTAACTATAAGTTACGGTGTAAGTGTAACTGTAAGTTACAGTGTTAGTGTAACTGTAGTGTAAGTGTAACACTATGAGTATGACTAACACACTGACTGACTAACACTAACACTAACAGTGAGTAACAGTGCAAAATCCCATGCAAGTGTCGACCGTGCGTTAAAACACATACCTTTATTATCATCAGATGTTGAGTTTGAATAATTTGTTCTGTTTCTAGTACTAGTCCCTTGGTCAGCGAAGTTGAA
>Ga0224501_10000986_pt1 | contig 21770 bp, 23 predicted proteins | sample SF_Oct11_sed_USG_4_FD_169105 | JGI IMG/M metagenome (GOLD analysis project Ga0224501, IMG submission 169105) | Sediment microbial communities from San Francisco Bay, California, United States - SF_Oct11_sed_USGS_8_1 | ecosystem: Environmental > Aquatic > Marine > Sediment | place: USA...
GGGAAGGACTCCCGAAAGAAATGGAACTTAAAGGAACAGGATCAACAACTTCAGAAATTATAATCCATGCAAAACAACAGGGCCATCTAATCCTTTGGGCAACAGGCCCTCTTCTTGACTACATAATGCACCTTCCAAAATCAATTCCTTCGACAGGCTCCACAAAGGGGGAGCCAAGTCGCCCCGGTTCTTTTGAAAGTGTATAATCCCTGGAATGACTTCGATACGTTTTTTCTTTTTCCAGATACTGACCGGCCTTCTGCTGGCCGTCCCGTTCGGGTTTGCAGAGGGAGCGGGGGCCCAGGAGTTGCCGCCGTTCACCACCGACCGGCCTTCGCAATCGGATGCCAGCACTCTGGTGCCGCCGGGATACCTGCAGGCGGAAGCGGGGTACACCTGGGCGGAGGACGACTCCGCCGGCGCGACCACGGAAAGCCATGCCGGGCCCAACCTGTTTCTGCGTTACGGGGTGATGGACCGGCTGGAGCTGAGGCTGGGCTGGGACGGGTATCTGTCGGTCCAAACCGATCCGGACCCGACGGTCCACGGCGCGGGCGACGGGCAGGCGAGCGCCAAAGTTTATTTATGGGAAGAGGCCGGCGGGCTTCCCGAAACCACCCTGCTGGCCGGGACGACCCTGCCTTTCGGTAAAGACGGCCTTTCGTCCGGGCGGAGCGATCCCTTTTTCCGTTTTCTCTTTCAATACACCCTGCCGGAGGGATTCAGTTTCGGCTCCAACCTGGGCGTGACCTGGAAGACCTCTGCCACCGCCACCGGCGGGAAGGACACGGACGCGGATTTCATTTATACAGCTCTGCTGGGCTATGGGGTGACTCCGCAGGTGGACGCGTTTGTGGAGTTCTTCGGGGCCCTGCCGCTGGAGGACGGGGTTGCCGGTTCGCCCACCGAGGACCGGCACGGGTTCGATGCGGGATTTGCCTGGCGCGTTCTGCCGACGGTGCAGGTCGATCTTTCCGCCGGTATCGGCCTGAACGATGCCGCGCAGGATCTGTTTATCGCGGCGGGCATCTCCTACCGCCTGCCGTGATTTCCTTTATGTTTATCTGTGATCCCTTCGACAGGGTCAGGACCGATAACGACGGGGAACAGAGAAAGGGAGAAGGGGAAACCCTCAATACCTAGATCCTTCACTTCGTTCAGGATGACAGACACTGATTTCATCCGTGTTTATCTGTGGTTAATGAATCCTGTGATCCTGTCAAAATAAGGAAGGTTTCATCAACCACCCCCAGCCCCTCCTTTGGAAGGAGGGGGAGCGGCGAACCGCCGCAGGTAATTTTGGGTCCAGCGGCCCGCGCCAGCGTACCGCAAGTTGCCAGCGGGCTAAATCACCCCAACCCCTCTTTAAAAAGAGGGGCGCATTTATTTGCCGATACAGAAGTCGTTGAAGATCTGGTCGAGGAGGTCGTCGACGAAGGTTTTGCCGAGGATGCCGCCGAGGTGCTCGAGGGCGATGTTGAGGTCGACCGCTACCAGGTCTTCGGACCGGTCTTCCTGCAGGGATTGCGACACGCGGGTGAGGGCGGACTGTGCCTCGGCCAGCGCCTGTCTGTGGCGTTCGCGGGTGATGACCACCGCCTCGCCTGCTATCCTGCCTCCCAGTGCGGATTGATACAGCGCGTCTTTCAATTCATTCAGGCCTTCTCCGGTAGTCGCCGACAAACGAATGGCCGAATCCCTCTTCAACTGTTTGAGCAGAGCGTTGGGGTCGATTGCGGTCGGCAGGTCGCTTTTGTTGAGCAGGACGAGTTTCTTTTTATCCGCCACTTCCTTGATGAGCAGGGCGTCGTTGGTATCGAGCGCGTGCGATGCGTCGAAAATCACCAGCGCGAGGTCCGCCTGCGCCAGCGCGTGGCGGGTGCGCTCGATGCCCATCTCTTCGATCTCGCCCGGCTGATGGCGGAGTCCTGCGGTATCGACAATGGTGATGTGGATGTCCTTGATGCGCACGCGTTCCTCCAGCGTATCGCGCGTGGTGCCGGGGTGGGGGGTGACGATGGCGCGGTCTTCCTGTAAAAGCGCGTTGAGCAGGGATGATTTTCCGACGTTGGGTTTTCCGACCAGCGCGACTTTTAAGCCCTCGCGGTAAATTTTGCCCTGGCGGTAGGAGTCGACCAGTCTTTTGATTTGATCGCTGGTGCCCTGGATGCGTTGCTCGAGTTGTTGTTTCTGGACGAACTCCAGACCCTCTTCCGGGAAGTCGATGGCCGCTTCCAGTTGGCCGAGCACCTGCAGGAGCTCATTGTACAGCGTGTTGAGTTTGTCCGAGAGTTGTCCCTTGAGTTGCGCGAGTGCGGAAGTGAGCGCCTTATCCGATGCGGCGTGGATGACGTCGGCCACCGCTTCCGCCTGCGACAGGTCGAGCCGTCCGTTGGTGAACGCGCGGCGGGTGAACTCGCCGGGCTCCGCCGGGCGCGCGCCCTGGTCGAGCACCAGTTGCAAAATTTTTGAGGAGACGTAGGCGCCGCCATGACATTGGATTTCGATCACGTCCTCGCCGGTAAAACTGTGTGGCGCGCGGAAGCAGAGGAGCAGAACTTCATCGACCGGCTGTTTGTCAGTGGGGTCGATCAGCATTCCGTAATGCACCCGTTGTGGTTCGAGATCGGCGGCCTTTGCCCCGCCCTGTGGCTGGAACATACCCGTGGCGATGGCCAGGGCTTCTTCTCCGCTGATGCGGATGATGTGGATGCCGCCTTCCCCAACGGGTGTGGCGATGGCGGCAATTGTGTCGTTCATTGTGGAATATTCCGTTAATTCATATTGAGAGATAACCTTAATGCTCCCCTCCTTGCGAAGGAGGGGATACAGGGGAGGTTATCAATAACCCCACCTCAGTCCTCCCCTTGGTAAGGGGAGGAGGAATATAGGAAACACAGATTCTTCATTAGCGCTCAGGATGACACCGGCTAGCGCTGGAGGCAATTTGGGTCCAGCCTCACTCTGGACTCTGTTTTTCAATTGCGCTCCACGATCATCGCATGCAGGCAACCGTCAGCCAGTTGCCTCCCTCGCTAGAGGGCTAATCTTTAGCTACATGGTAGATATAATATTGTTGGGCGATGGTCAACAGGTTGTTGACGGTCCAGTAGATGACCAGTCCGGCGGGGAAGGTGACGAACAGAAAGGTGAAGAGGATGGGCATGAACATGAAAATCTTCTGTTGCACCGGGTCGGCGGTGGAGGGCGTCATTTTCTGTTGCAGGAACATGGTCAGCCCCATCAGCACCGGGGTGACGTAGTACGGATCCTGCGCCGAAAGATCATGTATCCACAGCATGAACGGTGCGCCGCGCAGTTCGATGGAGAAGAACAGCGCGTGGTACAGAGAGATGAAAACCGGAATCTGCAGGAGCATGGGCAGACAGCCGCCGAGCGGGTTGACCTTGTATTTTTTGTAGAGGCCGAGCATTTCCTCGTTGATCTTCTGCCGGTCGCCCTTGTGCCGTTCCTGGATGACCTTGATGTAGGGCGCGATTTTCTGCATCCCCTTCATGGACTTGAAGCTTTTGTGCGTCAGCGGAAACAGAATCATTTTGATGACGAGGGTGAGTCCGATAATGGACCAGCCGTAGTTGCCGAGAATTCCATAGAAAAAGCCGAGAGCTTTGAGGATCGGCTTCACCAGGAAGGCGAACTTGTTACCCAGCCAGCCGTAGTCGATCAGGCGGAACAGTTTGTAACCCGAGTTCTCCAGTGTTTCCAGATTTTTGGTACCGATGTAAAGGAGATGCGTGGCGGATGCGGATGATTGCACCGACTCGAGATTGAGGCCGACGTATACCTGATCGGAATCTTTTTTGACGACGCGTGCGGACGACTTGAAGCCTTTATCGGGAATCAGCGCCGCAGCGAAATATTTGTTCTGGAACGCGGTCCATAAAACCTCTCCGCGGAAGTCGAGGATTTTATCCATTTCATCGACATTGGTTTCCTCGCGCTCGTTATTGACGAACGTGGTGGGTCCGGCAAATGAAATGAAATCCGCTTTTATATCCACCTGTCCGCCGAGGCCGGGTCCCCAGAAAACCGAGTACTGGAGATTGTCCGTCGTCATGTTGGGGGCCTGAATATCGGTATCTACCGAGATCAGTGCTTTGGCCCACTCAAAATGAAAGGTTCGCTTTACCTCGAAGCCGGAGGGGTGTTTTAAATGAAGCACCAGATTAGCCGAGGGGCTGGATTCGCTGATATCAATGGATTGAGTCGATGGTTCAAAATGTCCGTTCGCCAGTACCTGGTCGACCGCGGCGTTTCCCGTTTCCAGAGTCAGCGGAGATTTGGCGCCGGCAACCTGCGGGATCAGGTCTATGGGGCCATCGCCTGCGAGGTTGGTGTATTGATGCATTTTGACGTGCTTGAGCACACCTCCGCGGCTGGAGAAAATCATCTCCATCTGGCCTTTGGTGACAGTCACCAGAATTTCTTCATGTATTTGTGGAGCCGGAGGAGTGGGTTGTGCAGACTGAGTTTCCGTTCCGGTCGCGGGCTGGCTGGTTTCGCCGGATGGCGTCGGCAGGGACGGAAGAGTTGGAAGCTCGGGCGTTCCGGGCAGGGGAGCCGTCTTCTGAGCTTGTTCCTGCAGGGCGACTTCAGCGGTTTGTTCCTGGGGCGGAGGCGCAAATTGACCCAGAAACATGGCCCATATAATGAAAACCATTAACGAAAGCCCGAAAGCGATCAACGCTCTATTTTCCAACGTTTATTCTCCTGTGTTTATTTGAGCGGATCGTGTCCCCCTTCGTGCCAGGGGTGGCATTTGAGCAGACGAGTGAGAATCAGCCGGGAAGCCTTGAATAATGAAAATTGCTCCAGCGCCTGACAGGAATACTCCGAGCAGGACGGATGAAATCGGCACGCGGGCAGAAACAAAGGTGAAATCCATGCCTGATAAAAACGAATCACTGATTTAAACATCCGGTTCAACATGTTTTGAATTATTCAAAAGGCAGGAAGTTATGACAGCTTTTCTGTTTTATAGAGCGGCCCGAAGTGTTTTAGTCAATTTCCGTTCAAGGACGTCGTAAGGCAGGTTAACCAGTTTTCTGGCGGAGATCACTACGATATCCATGCCCCGTTCTCCCAAGTGTTTATGACGCCGGAAGACTTCCCGGATTTTCCGTTTGGCCCGGTTGCGGTTCACCGCATTGCCGATTTTTTTCGAAGCGATAATTCCCAATCGCTTCCGGTCCAAATGGTTGGGAAGGAAAAACAGGGTACAGGTTCGATCCACTGTTTCTTTTCGGCCCCGGTCCAGAACTTGTTTGAATTCGGAGCGGGCCAGCAACCGTTCATTCTTGGCAAACGACTGATCCGCCATGGCTTAAACCGTCAGACGTTTACGTCCCTTGCGTCGGCGGTTGGCTAATACCCGGCGTCCCCCCACGGAGGCGCTACGGGCGCGGAACCCGTGGGTCCTTTTTCGTCGTGTGTTTTTGGGTTGAAACGTTCTTTTCATACAAACTTCCAGACCTCAATCAGCTATAACTGATTGAATTTAAAAGAGTTTATTATTTTTTGAGAAATGTTGCAGGAAATCAGTATCGATTATTTCATCCGGCATGTTGGTTGTCAAGGGAAGTTTTTAAATCGAATTGGGAGTGGGAGAGGAATGGGGCCCGTTTTTCATTCCGATCAGGCTACGGAATTAGTTTTCAGTCAGTTCCGCAAATTTTTCTATTTACATCTTATGTATATTTGCTATTATGAATCTATCCCTAATGGCTTAAAAAAGAAGGGCATAAGCGAATTTTTCGCGTAGCCCCTTAATTTGAAGGAGGAGTCGGTTATGGCTCGGTGGAAAGCAACCTTTGGACTCAATTTATCGATTTTAGCAGGCATGATGCTGTCCGTGAGCTCCGTTTATGCGGAAGCGCCTGAAAAAATATACCAGGTAGCGCAAAATGTTCCCGGGCTGGAAACCCTTGACACAGGAAAGGGAACCTTGGGAGAGGAAGATGAAGAGCGCGCTTTTATGGATTCAGAAGAGGGGAAAAAGAGACTTGAAAGAACGGAAGGTGTTAAAGGCAAAAAGTTACTTTCCACTTCCGGAGATTTGGGCGACGATGCCAAAACCCTGGTTCCCTATGAGAAGTTTTTTACCGCAGGATATGTAGGTGAAGAAATGGAACCCGTTGGAAGTATTTTGGGTAACCGGGCCACGAGATCTTTGGGAGGGCTGATTTCACACGATTCCATGACTTTTCCGGACGTTCTTTACATCGATATCGGCCAGGAAGATGATGTTAAGGTTGGCGATCGTTTTATTGTATTTTCCCAGTACCATGAAGTCCGCCATCCTTTAAAAACATTTTTCATTACCTTTGAAAGAGAAATTGATTTGCTGGATGGTGAATACCGGGGCGAATATTATCAAGATACATTTGCCTTGCGGCACGATATTGTAGGCAATCAAATATTAGTTAAAGGCGTGATCCGGGTGATTCAAACATCGTCGATTACCTCCCGAGCCATTGTGGAGCAGGCTTTTAATCCAATCAAAGTGGACGACCTGATTGTTCCCCATCCCGAGCGGCGTCCTCCCATGATTGCCGCCAATTATATTCCTCCGAAAAAAGACATCAAGGGGCATATTCTCGCCAACCGGGGCAACAACCTTATGTTTACCATGAATGATGTGGTATTCCTAGATCAGGGAGAAGACGAAGGGGTGGAAATTGGAGATCGTTTCGAGATTTATGCGTTTCCCCTGACGATTGATGAAGACGAAGATGATATTAATCCTGAAGTTATCGGCGAGATCACCGTAATTTCCATTCAGGAAGACTCAGCGACCGGAGTTATCTTGAATGCCTCGGAGCCGATTATTCCGGGCCACAAAATTCGAAGCAAACGCTGAGATTTCAGGTCGTAATTTTCAGGAAACGTTTTTTTCCCACCTTGATCAGATATTCCTGTTCGCCTTCAAGGTTCAGGTTTTCATCGGTGACCTTTTCCCCGTCCACCGAAACAGCGCCCTGTTTGATCATGCGTTTGGCGTCCGAGGTGCTGGGACAGACTTTGGAATCGGCCAGGACTTTCCCGATCCAGCGCGGTTCCGCTCCCCAGGTTTTTAAGGTGGGAATTTGGGTCGGCAGATTTTTATCCTTAAACACGTTTTCAAATTCCCGGGCCGCCAGGTCCGCCGCTTCTTCTGAGTGGTAGCGGGCTACCAGTTCCTTGCCGAGTTGAACTTTGATGTGCTTGGGATTCATTTCTCCGGCCGCCGCTTTTTTGCGAAGGGTTTGCAACTCGTCTGCCGGGAGGTCGCTCAGCAACTCAAAGTAACGCCACATGAGGTCGTCGGAAATTGACATGATTTTCCCGAACATCTCTCCCGGAGGATCCATGACGCCGATACTGTTGCCGAGGCTTTTACTCATTTTCTGAATGCCGTCTGTTCCCTCCAGAAGGGGCATTGTGATGATATTCTGAGGTTCCATCTGGTAGGCGCGTTGCAGGTCTCTGCCCACCAGCAGATTGAATTTCTGATCCGTTCCTCCCAATTCAATGTCCGATTTCATGGCCACCGAATCGTATCCCTGAATCAACGGGTATAACAGCTCGTGAATGGAGACCGGCTGATTGTTGGCCAGTCGCTTCTGGAAATCGTCGCGTTCGATCATGCGGGCCACGGTGTAGCGCGCGGCCAGGTTGATCATGTCGGTTGAAGAGAACTTATTCATCCACTCGCTGTTGAACATTATGGTAGTTTTATCTTTATCGAGGATTTTATAGACCTGCTGGAGATAAGTTTTGGAGTTCTGTTTGACTTCCTCCGGCGTCAGGCTTTTGCGGGTTTCAGATTTGCCGGTCGGGTCGCCGATCATCCCGGTAAAATCCCCAATCAGAAACACCACCTCATGTCCCAGATCCTGGAACTGTTTCATTTTCTGCAGAAGCACCGTGTGACCCAGATGCAGGTCAGGAGCCGTAGGGTCGAAGCCGGCCTTGACTCTAAGGGGCTTGCCTGATTTAATGGACTTCTCCAAAGCGCGGGTCAGTTCTTTTTCGTCTATAATCTCAGACGTGCCGCGCTTGATAATCTGAATTTGTTCCTGGACAGATACCATGATTTTGTGGGCAAGGGTGATTATTAAAGAACGAAAGCTATCATACCCCCCTGCAAACTGCAATCGGTTTGGGGGGAAACATCCCAGATTGATAGCCCGGCTACCCTTAACGCCTCTTTGAGTTCATCATGCCGGAACCCAGAATCTTAACCCCCGATTATAAAAAATACCGTCAGGGCGCCATTGGTTTTGTGGTCTTGAATGGAGTGTACCTGCTTTTAGCTTATTTGAAAGTGCCTTCCTTCAATATCACCTTTCAAACAATCGGGTATATGTTATTCCTGATCATTTTTGTCGTGGCGCTGGCCAGATTTGTTTACAGCGGGTCCAGGAAACTGGTCCTGTTTTTGGCGGCTATTTATGCCGGGCGGATTTTATTTTCCTCGTACACTTTGATTGCAGGTATTGCTCATCCGATGGTTCCATATGTATTGCCGACCACGGTCATCGGGTTTTATCTATTCGGACGAATTATTTGGGACTGGCCATGAGACTGAATAATGACAGGGAGTCATCGCTATGAAACCTCTTGTTTTGAATGGCGATCATCTAACGCTGGAAGATGCCGTATCCGCATTGCGCAGCGGGGCATCCGTTAAATTGTCGCCGGAAGCCAAAGAAAGGGTTAAAGCGGCGAGGGGGCATATCGATTCTGCAGTTCGTGATAAAAAAGTTATCTATGGTGTGACCACAGGATTCGGAGCGTTCAGTGAGGTGACCATATCCCGCGCCCAGGGAAAGCGGCTTCAAAAAAATATTCTCATGAGCCACGCCGCCGGCGTGGGAAAGCCTTTTGCGGATGAAATCGTGCGCTGTGTTTTATTGCTGATGATCAACAGCAAAGCCAAAGGACATTCCGGCCTGAGTCCCAAAGTTCTGGACACTCTGCTGAAACTATTCAATAAAAAAGTCATACCCGTAGTTCCGGAACAGGGGTCGGTCGGCGCCAGCGGAGATTTGGCCCCTTTGGCGCATTTGTCGCTGGTATTGATCGGTCGGGGAAAGGCGCGTTACCAGGGGCGGACCGTTTCGGGAGCGCAGGCGCTCAAACGCGCCGGCATCGCCCCCGTCGAATTGGCGGAAGGGGAAGGGCTGGCTCTCATCAACGGCACCCAGGTGATGACGGCCACCGGCGCAATCACCTTGCATAAGGCCATCCAATTGGCAAAGGTGTTTGATATCGCCGCTTCGATGAGTCTTGAAGTTTTATTGGGAAGTAACAAGCAGTTTCATAAACGGATTCACCGTTTGCGGCCTCACCCCGGTCAGATCGATTCCGCCGCCAACATGCGATGCATCACCGACGGCAGTGAAATCATTTCCTCGCACAAGGATTGCGGGCGGGTGCAGGATGCCTATTCCCTGCGTTGCGTTCCGCAGGTACATGGCGCCGGCCGGGATACCCTGGCGCATGTCAAACGCGTGGTTGAAATTGAAATGAATTCCGCCACCGAAAACCCCCTGGTATTTCCCAACGGCCAGGTCATGTCCGGCGGTAACTTTCACGGACAGCCGGTGGCTCTGGTAATGGATTTTCTGGCCATTGCGCTGGCGGAATTTGCCGGTATTTCGGAAAGGCGCGTGGAACGGATGGTGAATCCCAATCTGAGCGGACTGCCGTCGTTCTTAATCGAGGAAGGCGGAGTGAATTCCGGATTCATGATTGCCCAATACACCGCCGCCGCCCTGGTGTCTGAAAACAAGGTGCTGGCGCATCCGGCATCGGTGGATTCCATTCCGACTTCAGCGAACAAAGAGGATCATGTCAGTATGGGGACGATTGCCGCGCGCAAAGCAGGTCAGGTGCTGGAGAATGTGAAACAGGTGGCCGCCATTGAATTGTTGTGCGCGGCGCAGGCATTGGATTTATTCACCAACCTGAAACCGGGGAAGGGGTCTCTCGCCGCTTACAAAGTGATTCGCCGCCACGTCAAACATATGAAGCAGGACCGGGAGTTGGCCCCGGATATTGCAACCGTTGCCGGTCTCATTGATAATGGAGAAATTCTTAAGGCTGTTGAAAATATTACCGGGCCTCTTTTGTGAGCTATCCTCCTAAAAAATGAACTCTTCCGTTTTTACAAATGATAAAGAACGTCTTCCCCTTCTGACAAAGGTCGGCCGCGCCTGGCAGGGGCTGGACCGGTCTTCCTCTCCGGAAATGGGTGTGCGCTTGCGGGAGTTGTTCGAGCATTTGAATACCCGCTTCGGATTTGCGCCGGGCGAGGCGGGACAGCGTCACCAGGATGCGTTCAACCTTCTTCTCCGCTATGCGTATCCGGAACTGATGATCGATCTTGCGGATCGGATATACGTTCAGCACGAGCGTCCAATGGTGTTTCTGAATAGGGATCATATCAAACTGAACCGCAACGCCGATACCGATCCGCCTCGGCCTGCGGCAAGGATTGAAGAACTCGGCCCGGATATGGAAGTGTTGTTTCGCGAACTGGCAGAGACGCTTCAAAGCCAAAACGATTTACGCGAGGACGCGGTGGTAGTGCGCTTGCTGGCGGAGGGGTATTCCTATTATATGGCGCTGACTAAAAACTTTCCGTGGGAGGACCCCCTCAAGGATCAGATTCCTCCAGGCACCGCACCGGTGCTGGATGTGGCCACGGGATTGACGGGGTTCAGCCTCATCCACGACTGGCCGGCATCCCATCCCCTGCTGGTGTTGGCCGATAGCATGCCGTTTATAGTGGAGGGGCTTACTCATTTCAAGAACCTGCTGGGAAGGAAGAATGTGGAAATCCTCAAGGCGGAATTTCCCGAAAGCCCGGGAGCCTCGTATAAATTTGGGACGATACACGTGAGCAAGTTCCTGCATCATTTACCCAGAGAGGATCGTAAGCGGTTTCTGAGCTGGGCGCAGAGTCAGTTGATTCCCGGGGGACAATTGTCGGTTATTGACACTGATCTGGAAAATCGGATTTTGAAGGATTCGGAAGATCTTCAATACCGCAACAAATTGATGCCGGGGTATCTGGAAACGTTGGTGAAGATCGAAGACCGGTTCTGTCACAATCTGGTGGATGACATTCGCGAACAGGGCTTTGCCGTCCGCAATTTCGATTTTCACGAATACCACGATGAAACCGATGCTTACAGCCATTACCCCGGCGATGACCTGCCCATTAAATTTCTCGGCTTCGATATCCTCGCGCAGAAAGTTTCTTAAAACAGTTTGCTTCCTTGATTGGGGTTTATTTGCCAGGAGGGGATTTAAGTGATTTTTGAACGGATTTCCATTCGGGGTCGATAGCTTTGAGAGCTTTAATTTCCATCTTGCGGTAAAGGTCCAGCATTTCGCGGCCTTCATCGGTCAGCTGTGCGCCCCCTCCGCCTTTCCCGCCTTTGATGCGTGCCACCAGCGGATGTTTAAAACAATGGTTCATGGTATCGACCAGGTCCCAGGCCCGACGGTAGCTGAGACCCAGTTCCCGTGCTCCGGCAGAAATGGACCCGGTGCGTTCGATGGCCTCCAGCAGGTCCACTTTGCCTGGTCCCAGCGCAATTTCGGCCCCGGTTTTTATACGGATGCGTGGCCGGCAGGTAGTTTTGGATGGTTTGGGCCCAGGCAATTGATTCTCTCTACTTTTTAGGTGGAGGCCTGCGGGTGATTCCCACAACATTCGGGATCGGCCAGGCCAGCGTATTGGCATCCGTTTCGTTCGAGCCGCTCGAAAAACTGCCCACGAATTCCATCTCTTTTTTTCCCGAGTGAATGTACATCTGGGCCTCTGAACCCCCTTCCACATACATGGCCCGCTTGAGTTTGACAGGAAGGGTAAGGAGATGATTGATCAGGTCATGTGTGCTGAACGGGGAGCGGACGTGGATGAACAGGATGTGGCCCGAATCATTCATTCCAATGGCGGCAGTACTCCACTTTTTGTTCTGCTGTTCCCAGACGTTTTTCCCATCGCACGAGACCATGCGGATACTTTGAATCAAAGTATGATACAGCGTTCGCAGATGATCGACATTCTGGCAGTCCCGGTCGAGAATTTGAGCGGGCGGGAGAGACTTTTTTTTGGGATCGAACGCCAGAACGGCCCTGTCTTTGGAAAACCAGTTGTTGTTGACATGTCCGAAAGTTTGCATCAGGGAAACACTGGTGAGGTTGTCGGCCTGGTACATACTGGCGTTGATTGCGGCGACCATCCCGTGCTTGTGGGCCCACTCTTTGGCAGTCAGGCGTTTGGCTCCGGGAGAAGCTGAGGCATTTAACAGCCGGAGTTGGAATCTTTTAGGGTCGATCTTTAATATTCGAATCTGGTTATCGCCAATCGAGGATTTTTGGGCAGGGGTAAAAGTGCCAAATTCCAAACCCGGCTCCAGATAAACCCATGGTTGTGGGCTGGGTTCTTTGCCGATAGAGGGGGTCTGCAAAAGGAAACCGAGGGCCGCCATAATTCCTGCCACCAGGGTCAGGCCGGTTAGACTTTTTGGAACCATGGCGTACCTTTTGTAGTCGTAAGTGGGCTTCTCTTGAGCAAAATATCAAGAGACTCCCATGTTTAACCCCCCGGGGCCAATTATATCAGGAATCAATAGCTGATAAGGTGTAAATTAATGAAATCGTTTATGTTGTTTTTACCTGCTGTATAGGTAGGGGGGGCTGAATATGGTGAATTTTTGTAACCATCAGTTGATTATGTTAAAAATTTGTTTATAATAGATTAACTTTAGATGTATCATTAAATGATTTATTAATATGAGAAGTATTACGCGGTTTTTGGGTTCCCTCAAGTAAGGGATTTTGTATTCTTTGATTTCAAACCCTATCAAAAAGGTGTATATATGAATTTTTTGGTGCGATGTGGGTCTGTTTTTTTGATGGTTTTGCTGGTAGGATGTGCCTCCCAGGGTGGAGGAAACGGTTCTGATTCGCAAAAAGCTGAGGGCTCTGGAAGCGAAGCAGTGAAATCCAGCCAAGCAGGAGTAACCATCACGAAACCGGCGCCGATGGCCGATGTGACCAGTCCCGTCGAAGTATGTCTGGAAACCAAAGGGTATGTAGTTGAGCCCGCCAAAAACGGCGTCAACGAAGGGAAAGGGCATCACCACCTGATCATCAATGCGGATTTGCCCGATCTCAGTCAGCCGGTACCCAAGGATGATCAGCATATCCATATGGGTGATGGATCCACCTGTAAATCCATTGAATTATCAGCGGGAAAGATGCATACCATCAAGGCTTTGTTTGCCCGGGGCAATCACATCCCTTATGATCCCGCAGTTACCGATTCCGTAGTTGTATTTGTAAAGTAAAATAAATCAAACAGGGAGAAGGATATGAACATTTTGTGCAGAATTTTGGCGGTATTCGTTATTCTGATCCTCGTCGGTTGTGAAACGACGGGTGGCTCCTCCAGTGGCGGCGGTTCAACTGCCAGCTCTGCCCCGGACGGCGGAATGACTGATGAACAACTGGAAAAAATTGGTATCAAGGAAACTTACGATAAGAGAATGTAGTTTGACCAGGTATTAAGATTCGCGGGCCTTTTGGCCCGCGTTTTTTTTTGCCGTAAACGGGTTACCGCCTGGTGAGTAGGGTGAGGAACTCCGAGAGGTTGTCCAGAATCACATCAGCGTCTGAAAAATCGATATTCTGATTCAGGCGATTTTTAACAATGACGCAGGCCATACCCGCTTTGTGAGCGGCGGTGAGTCCTTTCAACGCGTCTTCCACCACCATGCATTTTTCCGGGGCCAGACCCAGTTCCTGGGCGGCTTCCAGGAAGATATCCGGAAAGGGTTTTTCCGGCCGGGGCGGGTTTTTGCCCAAAACCGTTTGAATCAACGAATCCGCATTTTCGTTTTTGAGGATAGCGCGTATGTCGTGAGCCCATGATCCGGAAGCGATGGCTACTTTGTATCTGCCATTGATATTCTGGATGAACTGTTTGGCTTCGGGAAACAGTTTGATATCGCCGTTCTGACAAAACCGGGAATAGATTTCAAATTTCTGTTGACGCATCTCCTCAGGCTTCACATCGAGCTTCAAATCGTATCGTTCCACTTCACCCTGAATACCCTTGCCCTTTGACGTGAATTCCACCCAGTATTCCTCGGGATCGATCGAGTGGCCATATTGTTCGAACACCTCGTTGTAGGCGCGGTAATGAAACGGCTCTGAATCGGCAATCAAACCGTCGAAATCGAGAATGATGCCTTCACACCGGTCCAGCAGGGCCTTCAGTTTTTGGATTCTTTCCGGAGAAGATGTTTCGTTCATAATGTCTATAAAGATTTAAATAAAGGGGTTATCGATACACGGAGCTACCCAGCCGTTCGGTGCGCACCCCTGTATCCTGACTGTCCCAGGACCAGTAAATCCATTGTGCCTTTCCGCGCAATTTGCTGAGGTCCAGAACTCCCCACATACGGCTGTCGTGACTGTTTTCCCGGTTATCCCCCATAACAAAAATATGGCCCTCCGGGATGCGCAGGGGGGGCATGTTGTCGCGATTTCCGGTATCCAGAGATGGGGGTTGCGAATGGTGCGCATAGGGTTCTTTCAGCAATTTGTCGTTGATATACACCCTCTGCTGGATCACCTGAATGGTTTCCCCCGGCAGCCCGACCACCCGCTTGATAAAATCTTTCGACTCATCTTCCGGAAATTTAAATACGACAATATCTCCGCGCTTGGGAACTCTTGAGAAAAAATGAATATCCGGAAATAATTGAATGCTGGTGAAGGGGATTTCATTGGGAACGTGCATGCTGTAGCTGAATTTGGATACCAGAAGGTGGTCCCCTATCAGCAGAGTCGGCTCCATGGACCCCGACGGGATTTTGAATGCCTGGACGATGAAGGTTCGAATGATCAGGGCCAGGACCAGCGCTATGATCAGCGCTTCGGAATATTCCCGGATGACGGATTTTTGAGGTTTGTCGGTCCTTAAGCCCTCGGGAGTATCTTTGGTGATTTCTGGTTTATTTGACATCCGTCCTCAGTACCGCCAGAAATGCTTCCTGCGGAATCTCAACTTTTCCGATTTGTTTCATTTTCTTTTTGCCCGCTTTTTGTTTTTCCAGCAATTTTCTTTTGCGGGTAATATCGCCGCCGTAGCATTTGGCCAGGACGTTTTTACGCAGGGCTTTGACGGATTCTTTGGCGATAACTTTTCCGCCGACCGAGGCCTGGATAGCCACCTCAAACATTTGTCGGGGGATTTGCTCTTTCAGCCGTTTGACCAGTTCCCGTCCCCGGTTATATGCCTTGTCCTTGTGGACGATCATCGAAAGTGCGTCCACCAGTTCCCCGTTGAACAGGATGTCCAACTTTACCAGATTTGATTCCCGGAAATCTAAAAAATCGTAATCGAACGAGGCATATCCCTTGGTCGAGGATTTGAGCTGATCGTAAAAATCGAGAACAATTTCGCTGAACGGCAAATGGTATTGGAGGAGGACGGTTTTGGTCGTCAGGTATTCCATCTTGGTTTGAATGCCGCGGCGGTCGCGCGTTAATGACATGATGGTGCCCACATATTCCTCGGGAACGATGATGGTGCCTAAAACATAAGGTTCTTCTATGCGGTCGGCCCGAGTTTGTTTGATCAGATTCACTGGATTATCGATCATTTCCTCTTCGCCGTTTTCATGAATCAGCCGGTAGATTACGGTTGGCGCCGTGGTCAATAATTCTACATGGTATTCCCGCTCCAGGCGCTCGCGGATGATCTCCATGTGCAGGAGTCCGAGGAATCCGCACCGAAAGCCGAAACCCAGCGCTGCGGAGGTTTCCGGCTCGTAAGTGAAGGAAGAGTCGTTCAGACGGAGTTTTTTCAACGCGTCACGGAGCGGTTCATAGTGGTCGCCCTGAATGGGATAGAGACCGCTGAACACCATGGGTTTGACCTCTTTGTACCCTGCCAGCGGTTTGTCGCACGACCGATCCGCTTCGGTGATGGTATCGCCGATTCCCGTTTGATCGAGTTGTTTAATGCCGGCGATGATATAACCCACTTCGCCTGAACTCAATTGTTTAACCCTATGCGGGGCCGGGGTAAACGTGCCCAACTCCTCCACCTCGAACTTGTTTCCCGTAGCCATCATACGTATTTCCATGCCTTCCCGGAGCGTTCCGTCCATCACCCGCGTCAGGGTGATGACTCCCCGGTAAGGGTCGTACCAGGAATCGAACAGCAGACTTTTAAGAGGTTGATCGGGGTTCCCTGACGGAGGTGGAATGATGCGGACTACAGCTTCCATGATTTCCTTGATACCGATACCTTCCTTGGCACTGGCCAGAACTGCATCTGAGGAGTCGATTTGCAAAATGTCTTCCAACTGCTCCATTACGGCTTCCGGATCGGCGCTGGGCAGGTCGATTTTATTGATGACTGGAATGATTTGCAGATTGTGCTGCATGGCAAGGTTCACGTTGGCAATGGTCTGGGCCTGTATTCCCTGCGACGCATCGACCACCAGCAGAACCCCTTCGCACGCAGCCAGGCTTCGCGAAACTTCATAAGTGAAATCGACGTGTCCGGGTGTATCGATCATATTGAAAACATAGTTTATCCCGTCATCAGCCTTGTAGTTGAGACGCACGGTCTGGGCTTTAATGGTGATGCCGCGTTCGCGTTCGAGATCCATGCTGTCCAGCACCTGGTCCTTCATCTGTCTCTTTTGCAGGCCGCCGGTATCGAGAATCAACTTGTCGGCGAGTGTTGATTTGCCGTGGTCGATGTGGGCGATGATGGAAAAATTACGTATGTTTTTTAGTGACATGAAAATTTCGTATTAGCTTTCAAGTAAACGATAGGTCGCTTTAAATAGAAAATTGACCGGTCGAGGTTGATGAAAGGCGGGAGCCAGCCGGGAAAACCCGCCGAGAACCTTGCCTACGTGGTTCCGGCATCCACCCGGGGAACCGATATCCCCGGCGATGATTTCCTGGGTGCAGTTTTAATAGTCCACGGAACGGTTTTCCGTTGGTTTACGGGCAGGGGATAGAGATCGGACAAACGGTTCAGGTAATCGCGCCATTCGTTAAACCGGAGTTTGATCGATTCGTAATCCTGTGCGTTATCGATATCCAGAGTGGCTCCCGGAAGAGGAGACTCTAATCCCATAAATCGTGTTTTCATTATGCTGGAGATACATTCTTCCAAACCCTTTTTGGGAACCCAGGATCTGAAAAACTGGACCAGCGGTTTGATATTGAGCCAGGAGAAAAACAGACCCAGCAACAGACCGATGTAATAACGGTAACGGTTTTTTCTGTCTTTGCCGATGACCTCCCACCCGAACCGAATCACATTCTTGAAATTCCGCTGATACCTGTAATGGTACATCTGCTGTATATAATGTCGATTCCCTATCTGGACGGGTTTAACCATATGGAGATTGTTGATCCGGTAACGGTGTTCCTTGATATGTAAATAAGCCATTTGTATTCCAGGTTTCCCATTTTCAGGATAAAAGGGGATCAGGCTTTCTTCCGGGGTCAAACCTAGAATATGGTCGTAGTTTTCCAGATCGCAATTTTGAATAAAATAATCGATTTCGTGGGGTGTGATCAAGGGAGAATCACAGGGTACCACTAGAACCGCCCGGTCCTTATAAGGGGAATGCTCCAATTCATGTTCCGCTATGGGTTCCGGCAGGGTGTGCAGAAAACTGTACCAGACGTTTTCATAAAGATTCCGTTTTTGTTCCAGAACCTGGATGGGTTTCGGGCTGGCGCAATTGATGCTGTTTTCCTCAATGTGCTTCAAAAGGGCTTCCCGCTGACCGGTGATCGTGATGCTCCGGACGGTCTCCGCCTTTTGCAAGGCTTCAATCACATAACTGATGACGCATTTTCCCTCGATCGGCAGGAAGGCCTTGTGCTGATGGTACACCTTGTAGCTGTTTTTACCCTCCCCAGCGACCAACAGGGCATCATATTGTTTCAGTTTCATGGTCACGTTCCCGCTGGATACTTTCATGAGGTGCCCTTAATTATATTATATTAAGCCGCGAAATAATTATTAAAATACGCGATTAGATCATTTCTCAAAAAGGTCTGTAAAACAAGGGAGTTTTTCTCATTAAAGCGATTTTGGTCCTTGATCTCCCGCGGGAATTTGATTATACACAGTATTCGTCTTCAACCGCTCCACCAGGAATATCCATTTCATGTCCACCGACACGCCATTAAAAACCACGCCTCTGTTTGAGACGCACCAAAAACTGAATGGGAAAATGGTCCCTTTCGCCGGATGGCATATGCCGATCCAGTATGCCGGGGTCATGCAGGAACATCGGGCGGTGCGCCAAAATGTGGGTGTGTTCGACGTCAGCCATATGGGGGAAATCGAGGTTCGGGGAAGTCAGGCCAAGCCGTTTCTTCAGAAACTGCTGACCAACGATCTGGACAAACTGGAAGACGGCGGCATCCTGTATTCGCTGATGTGTTATGAAAACGGCGGTGTGGTGGACGACCTGCTGGTGCACCGGTTCGGGGAGGATCATTATTTTCTGTGTGTTAACGCTTCCAATACGGATAAGGACTTCGAGTGGGCGGCAGGCCTGGCCGGGGGGTTTGATGTGCAGGTGGACAATATCAGCGACCGCACCGCCCAACTTGCGATTCAGGGTCCCAAGGCTGAACCTCTCCTGCAGAAGCTGACCGATGTGCCGGTGGGTAATCTGGATTATTACCGATTTCAAAAGGGTCCGGTTTGTGGTGTGGAAATGATCATCGCGCGCACCGGTTATACAGGGGAAGACGGATTCGAGCTGTATCTGTCTGCCGATTCGGCAGTTGCCGTTTTCGATGCCCTTATGAAAGCGGGTGAGGAGTTCGATCTGCAACCGATCGGCCTGGGCGCGCGCGATACCCTGAGAATGGAAATGGGTTATGCCCTCTATGGACAGGAGATCGATGCCGAAACGTCTCCTCTGGAAGCGGGGCTGGGGTGGGTCATCAAACTCAACAAAGACCAGGATTTTTTAGGTCAAAAAGCCTTTCAAAATCAAAAAGATAAGGGGTTGGCGCAAAAGCTTGTCGGGGTCAGGCTGACCGATCGCGGGGTGCCTCGCTCTCACTATAAAGTGCTTCACGGGGGGGATACGGTCGGGGAGGTAACCAGTGGAACGTTTTCGCCGTCCTTGAATACCGGAGTGGCCTTGTGTAAGGTACGCACAGAATTATCGAAACCCGGCACCCAACTGGATATTGCTGTTCGCAATTCTTCGATGGCGGGTGAGGTGGTGCCGTTACCCTTTGTTCCCAGCCGGGTGAAGAAGAAATAAAGCAACCAGGCCTTGCCTTCCTGCCGTTGGCCGGACGGGGGTTTGGAATGTAACTTTTTGAAAATTAAAAAAACGATAAGGAGGAAAGGATGGAGATCCCGAAAGATCTTCGATACACGAAGGAACATGAGTGGTTGAAGGTGAACGGAACTCAGGGAGTGATCGGCATTACCCATTTCGCGCAGGACCAACTGGGCGATGTGGTGTTTGTCGAGACGCCTGCGCTGGGTACCGAGCTGGCCGCGGAGAATGCTTTTGGGGTGGTGGAATCGGTCAAAACCGTATCCGACCTGTACGCTCCAGTTGGCGGCAAGGTAACTGCGGTTAATAAAGATCTGGAAGCCAATCCTGAGCTGGTCAATCAGGAACCCTACGGCAAAGGCTGGATGGTTGAAATCGAGTTGACCGATGCCTCCCAGGCCGAAAGCCTGTTGACGGCCGAAGAATACGAAACGTTTATCAAGGAACAGCAGGGCTGACCGGCCCGGGCGTCCAACAGACTTATGCGCTATATCCCGCACACAGAAACCGATATTCGGGAAATGCTTGCCGCCATAGGCGTCAAGGAAATAGGAGACCTGTTTCATAGCATTCCGGAAGCTCTGCGCCTGGAGGCCCCTCTGGATCTTCCGTCCGCTTTGCCGGAAGCGGACCTGACGCAAACCCTGGGCCGTCTGGCGAACCGCAATGTAAACCTGAACGAATGTGCGGTGTTTCTCGGAGCCGGGGCCTACAGGCATTTCACCCCTTCTGTGGTGAATCATCTTCTTCTGCGTGGCGAGTTTCTGACCAGCTACACGCCCTATCAACCGGAAGTGAGTCAGGGCACTTTGCAGGCCATATTTGAGTTCCAGAGCTTCGTGTGCATGCTCACGGGTATGGAGATCGCCAATGCGTCGGTTTATGACGGCGCGTCTTCGCTGGCGGAGGCGGTACTGATGGCTCACCGGGTCAATAACCGGCGCGAGGTCCTGATGTCCCGCACCGTCCATCCCGAATACCGCCAGGTGGTGGAGACCTATACCCGGGGCATCGATTTCAAGATTACTGAAGCGCCATACCAGGAGAACGGGCAGACCGATCTGAATTTCATCAAGGAAAACGTGACAGACGCCACCAGCGCGGTGGTGATTCAGTCTCCCAACTTTTTTGGCGTCGTCGAACAGTACGCCGAGCTTGGAGAGTTTTTGAAGGAAAAAGAGACGCTGTTGATCGTGGTGGTGGCGGAGGCGACCTCTCTTGGAATATTGAAACCTCCCGGCGAACGGGGGGCAGACATCGTTGCTGGAGAAGGGCAGGGCTGGGGATTACCGGTCTCCTATGGCGGACCCTATGTCGGATTTTTCGCAACGCAGGAATCTTTTTTCCGGCAGGTTCCGGGACGCATAGTGGGAGAAACGGTCGACCGCGCAGGCCAGCGATCCTACGCGCTGACGCTGGCGACGCGCGAACAGCATATCCGCCGCGAAAAGGCGACATCGAACATATGCACCAATCAGGGATTGTGCGCCCTGGCGGCGACCATCTGGCTGGCGGCGATGGGCAAGCAGGGGGTGCGCGAAGTGGCGCTCCAGAACCTGAAGACTGCCGATGCACTCAAAAATAAACTACAGCATCTTAAAGGGTTCGGCCTGCGATTCCTGGCCGATACCTATAATGAGTTCGTTCTGGAATGCCCCGCCCCGGCAAAGGAAATTCACCAGAAACTTCTGGACCACAATATTGTCGCCGGTCTTCCTCTGGGAGATTTCTACCCCGAACTGGATAACTGCCTGCTCATCTGCGCGACCGAAATGAATTCCCAGGAAAGCCTCGACCATTTTGCCGAACAACTGGGCTCACTGTAGGACAAAGGAGGACAGGGCCGAACCTGCCCGACTTCATTGCCTCAGGGGAATTCTGCAGGGCCGCTGTCTTCAAGGAAATTGAAAAACTTTCGGGAAAAACAGGGTTTTTTTGATGTACAAACTGTAAATATAGATTATCATTCTAAAAGTTGACCACATCCCCGTGGTATTCTATCCGGGTCGTTCAAGACCTTAACCGTGTAAAGGAGATTATACGCATGGCCACCAAAAAATCCGGCAGCAACAGCAAGCCACCCACCAAATCGGAAATACTGAATCACATTGCCTCGGAAACCGATTTAAGCCGCAAGCAAGTTGCTGCGGTATTCGAATCACTTGGGGGGATGATTAATAAGTCTCTCTCGTCTCGTGGCCCCGGCCTGTTCAATGTCGTGGGACTGATGAAAGTCAAAGTCATCAAAAAACCGGCGACCAAAGAACGCAAAGGCATCAACCCGTTTACCGGCGAAGAAACCGTATTCAAAGCCAAGCCCGCCCGCAAGGTGGTCAAAGTCCAGCCGCTCAAAGCTCTCAAAGACATGGTGTGACCCGAGTCGCCCATTCAAAA
>Ga0224501_10000987_pt1 | contig 21755 bp, 12 predicted proteins | sample SF_Oct11_sed_USG_4_FD_169105 | JGI IMG/M metagenome (GOLD analysis project Ga0224501, IMG submission 169105) | Sediment microbial communities from San Francisco Bay, California, United States - SF_Oct11_sed_USGS_8_1 | ecosystem: Environmental > Aquatic > Marine > Sediment | place: USA...
TCCCAGTAGCCTTGCCCATTATGTCCCAACAGGCGATGTTCACTCCGGCCATTGCGAGTCTATCGACTCTTCTCCCATATCTAAATGGAGTTGAAAGAAGGTCCACATCAAAGGGATCCTTTCCGATCAGGTGGGGCCGCAAGCGGACGATAGAATCTCTCAGTGGCATTGCTTCTCCGTAGGGACTTGGCTCCCCTATGCCGGTAATACCCTCATCTGTATGAACTCTGACGATAACCATATCGGCCTTCACGCCCTTAGACCCAAGTTGGAAGGAACCTTTGGTGTATGACCCTATTCGAGCCCCGCCAAGACGCCATGTCTCCTGTTCTGGCACTGGACAAGAAAGCAGAATCGTTTCTATATCTGTGATCTGCATTCACTCATCACTTCTCTGGGACACAACGAGAGATTCCCATCCGAGTCACCTTCACATACTGCGCCCCGACTTTTCTTCTCTCTGTCTCTTCCAAGTCATACCGCCTCGACTTTATCTCCCCTATCAGAGAAGTCTCATAAAAACATGACCCATGCAAGAAGATGATTTGGCAGCGAACTATCCCTGTGCGGATACGCCTACAGACCATTGACACTGGTACTAGTATTGTCAAGATAAGGGTATGTGCTACATTTCGCCTCGACCTCTCATCTCTAGTCGCATGAAACTCCAGATGATGTGGCTTGACGCATCCTCGATTGCTCCTAGGACCCTTCAGAAACCTACCGAAAAGCATAAATTTGAACCTTCCGTCTAAAGACTGGGATGAATAGGTGTTTTAGGCTTCCAATTGCAGCTCTACTACTTTTTCTCAGCGCGGTTCCAATCTTAAGCCGCGCATCATCCTATGCAAGTGGCATGAGTAGAGGAGGTCAAGCTGAGCTCGAGTATAGAGAGGTCATAGAAAGCATCAATACATCAACGATAATTGACCACCTCAAGTTTCTGACGGGTTCAGATGAGAGAATCTGGAGCAGAGTCACTGGGTACGAAGGTTTCTACCTAAGTGAGCAGTACATACTTTCGTATCTCAGGCAAGTTGGTGTTGCAGATGTTCGAACTGAAGGCTTTGAGGTGACGGTGCCCGTTGACCACGGAGCTAGTGTCGAGATTCTCTCGTCCGATGGTGATTCTGTCAGGACGATCGAAGCTTTCCCTCTCTGGCCCAACTTGGTCAATCCTTGCCCGTATCATACGGTTGGAACCGATAGGCTAATCTATGGCGGCTCCGGTGACCTGGAAGATTTCAATGGCAAAGATGTGAAAGATGCCATCGTGTTGATGGATTTCAACACTAGGTGGTACTGGAAGAACGCTGCCCTTTTAGGGGCCAAGGCTGTCTTGTACATTGAACCAAGTGATACAACAAGAGTTGAAAGTCTTTTCAAAACCATGTCGATACCATTGAACTTTCCCAGACTGCTTGTCTCGAAGGAGGAGGGTGAGTATCTGTTGGGCCTCCTCGCCGACAAGGAATCAATTCCGATCCGTCTGAAGTCGACCATGAAATGGGAGAGCGTACAGGCCAATAACATAGTGGGATACGTGTATGGAACAGAGTTCAGGGACAACGTGATAGCCATCGCTGCCCATTACGACAGCTATTCAGTCGTCCCCAGCATCTCGCCTGGCGCAACTGATGCCTTAGGAGTGGCGGCTCTTTTAGAATTGGCTCGGCTCTTTTCCCAAAACCCCCCAAGAAGGACTGTGATGTTCGTTGCCTTGGCTGGGCACTGGCAAGGAATATCGGGCTCCCGGGAGTTCGTTGACGCCCATTTCAGTGAGATGGGGTCAAAGGTGAAGCTTTTCTTTGATATGGACTTCTCCACAGACTCAGATGAGCTATCTATATATCATCAGGGCAGCAGTTATCCCTACCTTCTTCAGCCTTTGGCTCCTAGGTACAACTGGATACGTGCGCAGATCATCGATGTGATATTCCCAAGCATCCAAGTCTCGTCTGAGAAAGTTTACACTCTACTCGATGGTATAACGAGGCCCGTGCCCATCTTTGAACACGCCATTATGATGTTCGACAGTGATGCCTTCACCACGGCATGCTATGGTGGAGGAGTGGTTTTTCACACGACAAATGCTTTGAGGAGATACTATCAGACATCGTTAGACACGTTTTCTCGCCTTCGTCTTGAGAACTTCTTCACGCAGCTTGAAGTCGTGTTTGGCATTCTATACGGAGTGACACAACTTCCATCGATACGCGTAGAAGCATCCTTTCCGGCTGTTAGATTGGGCAACGATTGGGGATTCACTGTCCTTGATGCCACTGTGGGTCAGTACAATATGACAACAGCTTGGTATGACCCGTTCTTTCACGAAGACTGCCTAGTTTATGTCCGCTTCTATACCATCCCACTTGTCTCTGCTGGGGAGGCAATGCAACCTGGGCAGGCTGCGTCGCCTTCGATGTCAGGTGTTGCTGACATACCTGGCCTTACATTCCAGATAGCCAGCTTGGGAGGCATAGCCAGAATGGCCGGGCAGAGCGGAGTGCTCGGTCCCATAGAGATCGTGTTGAAGCCGGATGAGAGTGGGCGGGTCAAGATCAAAGGCATCAAGCCGTACACTACGGGTTTCATTTCTGCTTATGTCGTGGACCAAGCAACAGGGTCGGTGCTCTACGCTACTGATATGGGCTTCTATGCCTTCGGAGGGATCAGTGTCCCGGATCCGTCAAGCCCAAGTCCGAAGGAGTATTTCGTCTATCAAGAGCGCATCCATAAATGGCTAGCAGTGTTTGAGTGCGGGTCCATTGCGCTACTCAATATCCTGAACCCTATCAGCCTCGGATACACCGGCATCGCCGTTGAGCTGTTCAATTATCTGTCTCACGGTCCTCCGATTTGGTGGTCTCAAGACTCGTTCCTCCCCGATGTAATGGTCTATACGCAGCCAGGTGTACCCACTGAAATCGTCCTTAGGGGTCCTCAGAGATCGATTTTGGCCGGGTTCAATTATCCAATGGGCTTGCTTTTCAATGCTAGCTCTGAATATCCAGAAGGGCAGGGCTATGTTGTGGGATCAGGGGCAACTCTCATCCTCGAGAATACGCCGCTACGGTTACTGGGGGACTATTACTGGTTGTACAGCAAAAGACTCAATGCTTTGCGTGAATTCCGAGTGTCAAATCCTAGGGCTGAGTCTTACGATTCCCTGTGCAGTCTATACATGCAGTACATAGAGGAGGCATTGGCGGGGAAGAGATATGACAGTGCCTATAGCAACGCTATGACCGCTTGGAGTTACGCAGTGGGTGCTTATGGCGCCAGCATGAACATGATCATGGAGGTTGTCAATACAACGGTCTTCTTCTTCATTCTGCTGGTGCCTTTCGCTTTCCTGACTGAGAGAATACTATCGCCAACCGCGGGGCCCAAGAGAATAGGTATCATCATCATGATCATAAGCATCTGCTTGGGTGTTTTCCTGAATTTCCATCCTGGTTTCCACATTTCCACGAACGTGCCTGTGATCATAATAGGATCGCTTGTCGCGATCTTAGGTTCTGTTCTTGCTGGGCTCATTGTCTCAGAAGCGCGAGCGGTGTCACGTGAGGTACAACGTGCAGCTGTTGGGGCGCATTTCATCGAGGTCAGTCGAGGGGGGATTTTGTCGACGGCGTTTTCCACGGGCATTCAGAACATGAGAAAGAGGAAGTTCCGGACTGTCCTGACATTGACCTCCATCACTGTTATCGTGTTGGGGATGATCACCTTCACATCTTTGTCCAACATAACTGTGTTGCACCATGCGGGAACGCCGGGGAACCCGCCTTACAATGGGATGCTGATCAGGAAGAGGCCTTGGGCTCCCATACCTGAACAGCTCTCGGTGAGCCTGAACGACAAGTTCAAAGATGAGGCCTCCGTGGCCGTTAGAACATGGGTGTACCCGCCGATGCAGAACTTACCATTAGGCCCAGGTGTAGTGACCTATGCTCTGCTGGGCGTCACACCGGATGAGGCGCAGGTGACCAACCTTGACAAGATACTCGTGAAGGGCGCGTGGTTTGAATCGGGAGATTTCGCGCATTGCTTAGTCCCACAAGCTGTAGCTGATAGACTAGGTATAGACGTAGGCTCCATCATAGATGTATATGGCCTAGAGCTCCGCGTAAAAGGAATTTTCGATAACTTGGATCTCTGGGATGGAAGAAGCGGGATAATGGACCTGGACCGTGAGGCTATAACGCCTATGAACTTCGTTGCTGTCGGTGGAGAGACTGGCGCGGCGACGATTTTGGTTGATGTCCCCCACATCAATGGGGATTACACCATAATCATCCCGTACAATTTGGCTCTAGAGGCTTTCAACGCCCTTCCTTATTCCATTGCCATTTCCTTCAAGGACACTGCGGGCATTGACGAGAAAGCTCGTCTTCTATCATTGGCTTTGGGAACAGACGTGTACGTCGGCAACATGGAGGAGAAGTCGATCTCGATCTTCAGGCCTACTTTTGGGGTGTCTCTTTCTGGCACCGAGATGTTGTATGTGCCACTCCTCATATCGGCCTTTACTCTTTTGAACGTTATGCTCTCAGCAGTCTACGAAAGAATCAAGGAGATAGGTATCTTTGCGTCCTTGGGTTTGGCTCCAGCTCACGTGAGTGGCATGTTTCTCTCGGAGTCTCTGCTATACGGCATTATGAGCGCTGTAGTCGGGTATCTTCTTGGTGTTGTTTCGATCAATCTGGCTTACGCGGCGAATCTGATGCCGCCTACATTCTATCCAAACTACTCGTCAACAGCGATAGTCCTAGTTGTAATTCTGAGCATCTCTGCGGTCCTCACATCAACTCTCTATCCAGCTCTTAAGTCATCCCGTCTAGTTACGCCTTCATTTGCCAGGCGTTGGAGGCGGCCGTCCCGGCCAACTGGTGACGATTGGACACTACCATTACCTTTCGTTTGCAGAGAAGAGGAACTAAGGGGAGTCCTAGCATACTTCAAAGATTTTCTTGATATCCATGGTAGTGTAGGGGCGGGTACCTTTGCTACTGAGGAGGCTGGATATGTGAAGATGGATGACGCTACTGCATCGTTAGGATGGGTGCCTGCATTGAGAGCTAGGATATGGTTAGCCCCATTCGAAATGGGCTTAAGACAAACAATAATCCTAAGGCCGGTCCCGGAGATGGAAGATAGAAATACTTTTGCACTGCTAATGCACCGCGATGCAGGCTTCCGCGACACTTGGATCAACGCCAACGAGTACTTTATGGATGACATTAGGAAACAGTTCCTCCTTTGGAGGGCTTCATCTCCGGGTGATAAGCAGCGGTACATTGAGGAGGGATTCCGAGAGATCAGATTCCCTGATGCGGGAGGAGTCAACTGAATGTGCGCACAACGGACATATGAAGGAGCACTTACTTGGAGGACAGTCCTAGCGCTTGTATTCGCGTCAGTCATCGTACAACCGGGAATCATGTACATTTATCTAGTGGCAGGCTGGGCGCTACCCCTGTCCACATGGCTGGTCATTCTATTGTGGGTCGAGATTTCAAGGTTCATGGGGCATCCAATGAGAAAGCAAGAGATATTCATCATCATGGCTTTTCAGTGGACAGCTATAAGCGGCGCTTGGCTCTTCCTGAATCCTATAAAGAACCTCTACTTCTCCTACAGCGACATCCCAGAGACAGTGGGGTTAACATCATATGTCCCCTATTGGTGGGCCCCTCCAGGAGCTATAGGAGAATTCAGAAGTTTCATAGACTTTCGGTGGGCTGTGCCTCTATTTGTCATGGTGGCAACGTTCCTGCTCGAGCGGATTGCTGCTGTTTCAATAGGATACCTGTCGTATCAGATCTTCGCAGTGGAAGAGAAGCTGGAATTTCCCTCACAATCGGCTTCTGCACAGACGATAGTCACTCTCGCAGAGAGAGAACCCGACAGAATGAGAGCGCTTACTGCTGCTGCATCGCTGGGCATGATCTACGCTGGTTTGTCATTCATGCTTCCATATCTCACTGGCGGATTGGGTGGCTCGCCGCTGCAGTTTCTTCCCCGAGGATGGTCGGACTTCACGTATCTTATAGAGAGATTCATTCCGGGAGGCACACTCGGTATGGATGCAACCTTGTTCACCTTCGTCTCCGGATTCATCGTTCCGCTTCCCGTGCTGGCCCTCATGCTCGCCACTTCTCTTGGCATCTACCTGATCGGAAACCATTTCCTCATTCCTCCGGAATACGGCGGCTCCGGCCTGTGGCCAGAGTGGAGGCCTGGAATGCCAATGCTGATAATCATAAACCGTTCCCAAATATACGTGTGGATCAGCGTCGCCATAGGCTTCATGCTCGCAGTCGCCTTCATACCATTACTCCTGAGACCAAGAGTCCTGATTCGAGCCTTTCAAGCATTAAGGAGGGCTAGCGGAGTAGGAGAAAAGCCGCCGGTTCCTCTCTGGCTGCTCTTGGTTGCTTTCTTTGGCTCCACTCTAGCATCAGTTGCCTTGTTTCACTTTTTGGTTCCAGATTTTCCAATCTGGATACCCCTGGTCTTCTCAGTTGGTCTGTCCTTTTTCACATCCTTCATTTCAGCCAGCGCCGCAGGCGTAACTTGGGGAGGTGCTTCCGTGCCCTATTTGAGAGAGAGCAGTATCTACTTCAGCGGATACAGAGGCCTAGACGCATGGTTCGCCAACTACATCACTTGGGGTACATCACCGTATCTTAGCCTGCAACAGATAGGTGGTCTAGCATGGGTGGCGCCTCCTCCGATGGCTGGATTGCCCCTTATCGTCAATGGAGGCGCCATATCTGGACAACTCAAGATGGCGGATATTGTGGACTGTCCTAAGCGCGATTACATCTTGAGCGTATTCTTAGTAGCCCTTCTAGGCTTTGGAATGAGCTTCATCTATAGTTCTATCTTCTGGAGTGCAGCTCCCATTCCGTCAAGTGCATACCCCTATACGGTGACCGGGTGGATAACGGAAGTTATCGAACGGGCTCGATGGGTTAACTGGCTCTGGACGGGCATCCTGTTCAACACTACGTACATCGGTGTCAGCTTCGTTGCAGGCGCGGTTGTCAGCGTGGTGAGCCACTTTCTTCACATCTTCTACGCTCCTATAGCGATTGCCACGGGGATCCTCACACCCATGCCTGTTGTCATCTCTCAGTTCATTGGGGGATTTGTTGGCCTCTTCCTGAAAAGAAGAATGGGCACGGCCAATTGGATGAAGTATCGGCCACTTATCGTGATCGGTCTGATAATCGGGGACGGCGTAATCTCCACTATTAGTGTTGCCACAAGCTTGATCTCCAAGGCTCAATGGGTTCTTCCCTACTGAAGTGAACCTCAGCCTCTTCCATTGTCCTGCCTACTAACCACCGATGCTAGCTATCTGTCCTCACTAAGAAACATTTTCGAAAGAAACGAAGTTTGACCCTGCCTCTCGTGTTGATTTAGGCTTTCATCTTCGCTGGAAAAACGAGAGGAAAAACTTAAATACGAACTCCAAAATACCTCTCGAAAGATGGAAAATGGAGGAAGTTAGAAGAAAAGTTCTAACGTCGAAAATGCTTGTCATCGGAATCATCTGTGCGCTTCTGTGGACTTTTCTCAGCTTGTGGAACGTAGCAATCTGGACATTGTTCGCCGGCAGGGAGTGGAACTGGGGAGTCACTTGGAACGGCATGTTCTCCGGAGCGTTTCTGCTGATCATCATCTGGGGGCTTCTTCAGTACCTTATACCTGAGAAGTCGAGGTTGAACGCTCAAGAGATGTCTTTGCTCTTCGCATTTGGTGCGGGCGCCATCTTAGCTGCATCATTCAGGGCACCAGGAGCATACATCGCACATACTTGGGGATGGAGATATTCCGAGCCATCTAAGACAACATGGATGGCGTGGGTCCCAGAGCCGGGCATATGGTCTCCGTCTGAGGAAGTCTGCAAACTGATGCTCACCGGCGGAGTACCTGTTCCAGCCGAGTGGTATGCGCCATTGGCGTTTTGGATGACCTTCGCGCTAGCAGGAATATTCGAAGCGCTGGGCTTGGTATTGCTTATGCGTCGACGATGGATCGAGATTGAAGGAGTCACCTTCCCCTATGGAAGCTTCGCCTCTGAAATCGCTCAAATTGTCGAGCCATATGAGAGCCAATCTGCAAGATCTATGAAGCCGAGGGTCAAAATGGTGTTTATCGGTTTGCTGGTTGGCTTCCTCTTCTACACACCGTACCTTCTGAATGCGCTGTTCCCGTGGTTTCCGTCTTTGTACGGTTGGGAAAATTGGCCTTTCGTTCCTTGGCACCCTGGAGCGCTTGACCTCAACCGTGCGATCCCGGCGATCAACACGATGTTGCCTGGCTCGTGGGGTGTATCAGTGTATCCACTGTTCTGGAGCCTCTCCATACTGGCACCGGTCTCTGTTTCCCTCTCGACAGGCCTTACGTGGCTGGTGCTCATGGGTATTGCGCCCGCAATATTGTACTTCATGGGTACTTATCCTGTCGAGATAACCACGCTTGCTGATCACCATGCAGTCGCCTACTTCATCATGAAAACAGCTCCACTCAAGCTAGGACCCTTTGGTGTAATCGGTGCAGGCCTTGCACTTGCCGTACTTCCGTTTATCTTCGACTGGAAATTCTGGGGTGACCATTTCAAGGGGGCGATAGGACTGAGACCTCTGACCAGCGAAGAGAGAGCCTCAGAGCCATGGCATCCAAGGTGGTCACTACTGATGTTTGTCGGCGGATTCATACTGCAGATCGTTCTGAGCGCGGCAGTAGGGGCCAATGTTGTATATAGCATCATCGGCTTGATCACTCTAACCCTCATCGGCTCGATAACCGTTGCTCGAGGCTCAGGGGAGATGGGTTGGTTCCCTGAGTACAGCGACTATCACGGCGCGCTTACTTACAACATAGCCTACCCCAATGTAACAATGGACAACATGACCACTGAGTATGTGAGAACAATGCTCCTCTGGGGAGGCCGAAGTGGCGGTCACATAATAGGCATGGCAGCTCAAAATGTTCAACCCGTAGGCGCCTTCAACTCCTTTAGAATGGGGCATTTGCTCAAGGTACCAGCACGAGACACCATCATCAGCTACATCATCGGCGCCTTGATAAGCGTACTGTTCGGATGGCCTCTCTTCCTGTGGATGAACTACAACTACGGTCTTCTGAATCTTCCTGGACTAAACACCGCCTATAGTTGGGGTGCAGGGTACATAAGCACAATCGATCCAACCCGCGAAATGGCGTTCTTCGAACTACCTATCCTAGAGTGGATTGTGGCTGGCTTCGTGGTCGTTGCCTTCCTCATGTTCATGAGTCGACGATTCGTCTGGTGGCCCCTAGCCCCTATAGGAGTATTCCTAGGCCTGTCCGTCACAGGCTGGGCCATGGGCGCAGCATCCACAGGGCTCGGAGGATACGTTGTCAAACAAGCAATCCTGAAAACCCTCGGAGTCAGGTTCTACGAAGAAAAAGTAGTTCCCTTCCTGAGCGGGCTGACCGGAGGACTAGTGCTAACCTGCGTGATGATGTTTGCAGTCGCTGCCATAAGAATATTCGCGCCTGGAGTCCTTTAGAGAAAACCTCCTTCCCCTCTCTTTTTTCCAACTCGATCGTAAGTAGGTATCACACCGCTTTCTATGGCCACAGGGGAGAAGTCACGTGAATGCATAGACTACAACTAACATGATTTCCTCCTGAACCTACACTGACGCCTTGCAAAGCGAACTCAGTGAGGAAAGCAGGGCGGCAAACGTACAACAGCTTTGCGATCACGAGCCATATGACTGAGATCAAGGCAAGAGCTTGGAGCAGGTTTGAGCTTAGTATCAGCTCTCAACGAGAAAGACGTAACTACCCGTTGAACGACGCTATCCGCGGAAAACTATGCTTTCGGCTATTTCTTGATCTTTGAGTATGCTGCCAGAGCTATTCCCGCGATCAATACTGGCACGCCGACCAGTCTATACGGATAGACCGCAACTAGCTCATAGGCTTGTATGCACACGTGGAAGTCCACAGGCGTAGGATCGAGAGTCCAACCTGGCAGCGGAGTCCCTCTTATGGACTGAATCGTGTACTTGTAATGACTTGTCCTTGTAGCCGTGAAAAACGCTTGGGAGAATGCTGGCTTAGAATCAGTTGTCACCAGAACATCACCTGTATCGACATCAATGATGCTATGTCTGGTTAGGCCGGGCCTTTCGACCGACACCCTCGTTTCAACCGTGGTCACATTGAAACGAGACCAGAGACGTGTTCCTCCAGGAAGGGTGCCTAGGTCATAGCTCCACGGAGTAGCGAATCCAATCGACTGATCCCTAATCACCCAAGTCTTATCGTCAAAAATGTCCGTGCCTTCTCCTATATGCCATACCTCACTTGTTGTATTGTAGAAGGTTAGACCTATCCCCACCAGGAAGAGTATTATACCCACCGGTAGGGGTAATTGCTTTTGAACCAAACTTATCCCTAACCGAGCATGAACATTTGTAGTCTTGATAGTATATATTTAACGCTTTCCGTCTAGCTTCAACCGGACAGACCCGGAGAATGAAAGCCCATTGTCAACGAAGGCAAACCTTACCTCCGTGACAGAAAAAGTCGTTTGTTCGTTGAGCAATTATGCTTTCGGCTATTTCTTGATCTTTGAGTATGCTGCCAGAGCTATTCCCGCGATCAATACTGGCACGCCGACCAGTCTATACGGATAGACCGCAATCAGCTCATATGCCTGTATGCAAGCGTGGAAATCTCTAGGTGTAGGATCTAGAGTCGTTTCTTGAAGGATCGGATAAACAGACTCCACCGTGTACTTGTAATGACTCGTCGCTGGAAGCGTATACATAGGCCTAGGTATGACCCTGATAGAGTCCATGTCGAAGGTATGCACAACATTGCCGGTGTCAAGATCGGTGATAATGTGTCTGGTCAGACCTGGCCTGCTAACCGAGGGATCCGGGTTGAGTACCCCAACATCGTAACTGGTAGTATTGAATCTGGCGAATATACGTGTTCCCCCCGGAAGCGTGCCAAGATCGTAGCTCCACGGCGTAGCGAATCCAATCGATTGATCCCTGATCACCCAAGTCTTATCGTCGAGATGGTCCGTTCCCTCTCCCGTATGCCATATCTCACTCGTCGTGTTGTAATAAGTCAAACCTATCCCCACTATGAAAAGTATCACTCCTACCGGCAACAGATATTGTTTCTGGATCAACCCTTTCCCCATTAGCGATAGGCGGATTCTGCATATTTAACATTTTCCATCGTGAACCCCGAGATCCTCAAGGGAAATATCGCCAAGTGCCTCCATGCTACTGTCAACCTAGCTGCGCAACAAAGAAAGGCAAGCACCTAAGTGCCACTTCTCACCCTTAGTATTGCCTGCCAAGTGAAGGATTCCCCAATTGTCTCTCATACACGGTGGCGTTGCTTACCACAAGTCTTAAGAAGACATCTCTTCTGTTCTAGTCAAGTCAAGTGGTGAAGCCAAATATGACTCAAAACCCTCCGAGACTTGCGCTAGTAATCGGTTGGCCCTGGACACAGGAGAAGTTCCGGCTTGCGAAGCAACTTGGGGTCAGCGACATAGTCGGCGGCCCACCCGTTCAGCGTGGACAGCCCAGGCCTGATGTCTGGGAGTTCCTGCCGCTGCTGCATCAGAAGAAAATGGCTGAGGATGTCGGTCTTAGGCTTGAAGTCATCGAGTCCAATCCGCCGATGGATGAGATAATCTTCGGGCTACCTGGACGGGATAGGCAGATTGAGAACTTCTGCAAGACATTGAGAAACATGGGTGCGGCTGGCTACAGTGTACTAGCACATTCCTTCACATCTCTCGGCTGGGTCAGAACATCTCTAGCCAAGCCGACAAGAGGAGATGCTCAAGTAACAGCCTTTGATTACGATCTTATGAAAAATGCCCCCCTAACAGAGCATGGAGTGGTTACGGAAGATCAGATATGGGAAAACTGGACCTATTTCATCGAGAAAGTTGTTCCAGTCGCCGAGGAAGCGAAGGTTCACTTGGCGCTGCATCCGGATGACCCGCCTATCTCTCCAATACGTGGCATCAGTAGGGCTTTCAGGAGCGTTGATGCGTTTAAGCGGGTGATTGAGACTGTGGACAGCGACTATAATGGGCTTGAGTTCTGTCAGGGCTGCTTCTCCGAGATGGGAGCAGACGTACCTGAGACTATACGTTACTTCGGCAAGCGCAAGAAGATCTTCTATGTTCACTTTAGAGACGTGATGGGAACCGCAGCGAAGTTTGAGGAGACCTTCCACGACGCTGGACAGACTGATATGGCCGCTGCGATGCGAGCATACAAGGAAGTCGGCTTCGACGGACCCATGAGACCAGATCACGTTCCCACAATGGAGGGCGACGACCGCTTTATGGGAGGCCACGCCGGGTACACAATGCTAGGAAGACTTTACGCGATAGGCTACATGAAAGGACTCATAGATGCAATATACGGGAAGCAGTGAGGACAGAGAACATGTATATTGTCAATCCACGCGAGTCGATAGTTGAGCTAACGCGTTTGAACCCATTTGACCGGTTTGCTGACGGACGGCCACACGTGCCCGATGATCTGATTGAGCGGATGAAGCTGGTCACGACCGAGGAAGCTTGGGGTGTCATGCGTAGGCACGGCTACAGCCACCAGTTTGAGGGAGACTGGTTCTGTACCCATCCTGACCGAATCTTGGTTGGGCGGGCAGTTACAGCAACGATGATGCCTAAGAGGCCTGACCTACACGATCTTGTCGAAGAAACAGGGCAGAAAGATGGTCGTGTTGGCGGTCAGAACTCATGGGTCATAGACACGCTTGAGCCTTGGGATGTGATGGTCATCGATCTCTTCGGCAAGATTGAAGATGGGACATTTGTGGGGGACAATCTGGCTGCATCTGTACAAGCACGTACAAAGGCGGGGGCGGTCATCAATGGTGGCATCCGTGACTTCCAGGGAATCTCTGAGCTGAAGGAAGTCACGATCTTCTGCCGCGGACTACATCCCACAGCGCTCGCAGATGCAACTCTTGTCGGCATAAACATACCTGTCAGAATCGGCCGCGCCACAGTGCTGCCAGGTGACGTTGTGCTCGGCACGCCGACAGGCGTCATCTTCATTCCACCTCATTTGGCACAGGAAGTTGTTGAGCGGTCGGAGGACACCCGCCTGCGCGACAAGTTCGGCAAACAGCGTCTGAGCGAGGGACGCTATACGCCTGGACAAATCGATCGAGCTTGGACAGCTGAGATCGAGAGCGACTTCCAAGATTGGTTGAAAAAACGTCGCAAGTAACCGAAGCCTTCCGAGGTCCTGGCTGATCATCTTCTATATTTCCTGTTTCAGGATTTCTCATGTTCTTATCTGTGCGACGGCAACCTGCTTCGGGCCTTTTTCTCGCCATCATCCTGTCTAAGTAAGGTTTGACCTTTTCGTTCTCGGCTATGATTCTCTCTCTCCCGAGTTCCTTCATCTCTTCGGACATTTCCTTGATCACTGATGCGAATTTGACGCCTTCGGCAGCTGATACGTACTCTACCCTGAACCGTTCAGGGCTGATTCCTAGCTTCTCCAAGACCTTAGCTAGGGCTTCCATCCGTTCTTTCATCCTCCAATTTCCAGAAATATAGTGGCAGTCGTATGGCAGATGGCAAGCTCCGACCAGCACCATCCCAGCGCCTCTTCTGAACGCCTCGAGAACGAAGTCTCGATCAACTCTTCCTGAGCACATGACGCGTATCGCCCTCAGGGTGGGTGGGTACTCGAAGCGGCTTGTACCAGCAAGGTCAGCTCCTGCATAGGAACACCAGTTACATAGGAAACCTAAGATCTTCTTCTCGGCGCTCTCTCCCAGCGCAGCGTCTATCTGTGCAAAGATCTGTGCGTCTGTGAAGTGCATCTGGGTTATGGCGTCTGATGGGCATTCGGCTACGCAGGTCCCGCACCCATGACAAGTGGCGGCTATTACTTCGGCGGGCTTTCCAGGTTCAATCCTTACAGCTCCGTAGGGACATTTGCTTGCACATATGCCGCACTTGGCTTTGACATTTCTGCACTTGTCGGGGTCGATGACCGATACGATGGGTTCAATCTCCCATGAAGGCTTCGAAAGGATAGTTGCAGCCCTTGCTGCGGCACCAGCCCCTTGCGAGACACTGTACGGAATGTCCTTTGGTCCCTGGCATGCGCCGGCGATGAAGATTCCGTCGACGGGGGTGTCGATAGGCTTCAGCTTCGGATGGCTCTCCATGAAGAATCCATCCGTTCCGCGAGTTATGTTCAAGATCTTGGCGACTTCTCCAGCATCCTCACTTGAGACAGCAGCTGTTGCTAAGACTGCGAGTTCAACCTCCACTTCGATCGGTTCTCCCAGCAACGTGTCTTCTGCTCGTATGACTAGATTCTCTGTCTTTGGGTCTTCTATGATCTCTGAAACCCTTCCCCGTATGAAGTTGACACCCATCTCGAGGGCTCTTTGAAAGAACTCTTCATATCCCTTGAAGTTGCTGCGCATGTCTATGTAGAAGACGTAGACCTCAACATCGTCGCCATAATGTTCCTTAAGCTGGATTGTGTGCTTTAATGTATACATGCAGCAGAATCCTGAGCAGTATTCATGTATGTTCAGGTCCCTTGAGCCTACACACTGGATCAGAGCGACTGTGCGTGGCCTATTCCCGTCGGAGGCTCTGATAACATGTCCACCTGTCGGTCCAGCCGCTAGTATTAGCCTCTCAAACTCTAAGCTCGTGATGACGTTGCTGTACTTGCCATATCCGTATAGGTTGCCTTCAGGAGGTAAGTAGATGTCATATCCAGTTGCAGCCACGATGGTTCCGACTTCGAGCTCGATCTCCTCCGGTTCTTGGCTGAAGTCGATGGCTTGGCGATCTCCACATGCATCAACGCACTTATAGCACTCGATGCAGTAGTCCATATTGATGCGGTAGATCAACGGCACAGCTTGGTCGAAAGGAACCGAGATGGTCCTCCTAACTCCCATGTTCATGTCCCATTCGTTTGGATACTCGACTGGGCAGACATCTTTGCACTCGCCGCAGCCTGTGCAGTTATCGTCAATTATGTAGCGTGGATTCTTCCTCACCTTGACCCTGAAGTTGCCAACGTATCCCTCGACGCTGAGTAGGTCTGCGAACGAGATGATCTCCACGTTTGGGTGGCGGGAGACATCGACCATCTTTGGGCCTTCGATGCAGATGGAGCAGTCTAACGTAGGGAAGGTCTTGTCCAGTTGCGCCATATGGCCACCTATGCTCTCTTTCTTCTCGACCAGATAGACTTTGAAGCCCATCTCAGCCATTTCCAGAGCTGCGTTCATCCCGGCTATCCCTCCGCCCAGAACAAGAGCCTTGTCTGTTACTGGCACCTGAATGGGCATAAGGGGTTGAAGCAGCCTAGCTTTCGCTACTGCCATCTTCACTATTTCCTTGGCTTTCTCGGTTGCCTCTTCTGGATTGCTGGGATGGCACCATGAACATAACTCCCTTATGTTCGCCATCTCGAACAGGAACGGGTTCAACCCTGCCTCCGAAACGCATCTTCTGAACGTGAACTCGTGCATGCGTGGTGAGCAAGCTGCCACAATAACCCTGTTCAGCCTATGTTCGTCTATTCCTTTCCTGATCTCTTCCTGACCAGGATCTGAACATGTATAGCGGTTGTGGACCGCATATACCACGTTAGGCAATGTCTTTGCGTATTCTGTTAAAGCCTCGATGTCGATTACGCCGGCTATGTTCAGACCACAATGGCAAACGAATACCCCGATTCTCGGCTCTTCAGCCATCTAGGGAACCTCCTTTCCGAGCCTTCTCCTCACGGATTCCTGAGCCTTCACTATCAACCTACTTCTCAACTCCTTGGCCATACCCTCTGTAGAACACAGTTTCTCGAGTGCCTTGTTCCAAGCGCCCGAGTGGACTGGAGTATGGTGAACGGAGGTCCTCTGCATCTCTAGTGCTCCCTCAGCTGGACAGACTATCTTGCAGACGCCGCAGTAGATACACGGGAACTCATTGACGTGTACTTTCCCGTCTGCCGATAGATATAGAACTCCGGGTATGGGGCAGACGTCCACACAGTCACTGCAGCCGCCTGGACACTTTTCGCTGTTGATAGCTATCGATCCGAATATGATCTTCCTTGTATGTATCGCGTCATGAGGGCATTTGACCTCGCATAAACGGCAACAGGGACAGTGATCCGTCTCTACATCTACGTTGACCCCATTCTTTTCTTCGTCTACACTGATCTTGATCAAATCGAACGGGCAGATCTCTTCACATTCCCTACAATCTGTCGGGCATTTGGAAGTGTCAACTTCGATCTCATGAATTATCTGGGGAAAACTCTCCGTTCTGAGAACGGGAATGGTTCTCTCATCGTTGATCTCTAGCGCGAGCGCTCCGAAGGGGCAGATTGTGTTGCAGATGCCGCAGAACTGGCATTTGTTCTCGTCGACATTGATTCTTGGAGGGGTCAGTTTTTCCCCTTCGATCTTGGCAGGCTTCTCGATGTCTATCGCCTCTCTCGGACAGACGATGTTACAGATATCGCATCCGATACATCTTTTCCTGTCCAGAAGAAGCGAGTAACTTCGTGCATGCATAATTCTGTTAATCGTGAGCTTGTCCTCAGTTTCAGTCTTGAAGATCTTCATTGGCATTTTCTCTTATCCACCGAAAGTGAGGACCACACTACCAACAATTTCAGAGTAACTTAATGAGGAAAACCAACTATTTATGCCGATTGGTTCTGCACAAGCCGTTCTGCCGACTTCACCTTGGAGCCAGCAGCCAGTTATTGAGTGCGATCGTGAATGTGACAGCGCGCGCCCGTAGTCAGCTAGCTAGATGCAGGTGATATTTGATTCGCTGCCGAAACGTGAGCTCACCAAAAGAAAATTTCTAGGTTACTAGACGCTTCGTTGTTCCAGATAAAGGATTCGCTTAGTCTTCCAATGGTATGCCAGCAGGTCCGGCCAATAAGTACTGCTGGCCCCCTTCTAAACCGACTTTGTCGGCAAAGCTTCTTCAATCTTTCTTCGGAGCTGTGGATCAGCAATCCTTCAAGACAGATAGCAGCATCTGCTCTATAGGTGTTACCGATCTACGTTACACAAAACGTTACATAGGAGGAGGGGTCTATTATTTTGGCAAGCCACCACTGCAAATGCTTGCCGTAGCGCGCGCTGAAAGAATAGACACTATGGCAGATGCTCAGAGAAGACGGGTTGAGCCATCCAAAGTTTTTCTTAGTTTTCAATTAGAGGCTGGTGTGCTGGCTGTAACCCGCCTTCTGTTCTAGACGGCATTCGTCTGAACGGGCTACCCGCACCTCCCACAGAATCATCAGTGCCTATTCGCCCTTTCACCCCGCAGGACGGCCGTTTCACCGCTTCCACCCAGCCATACTCGATGATTTGGCACACGTCATCGTCACAGGTTGGATGGACGTTTCGTTTCTGTTCCGGAGCCAGGGCTCTCGCCCTGCGCTTTGCAGCGCTGCGGCCTGTACAGTGGGCGGAGTTTCCTCAAGCATAATCGCTCGAAAGCCGTCCGCCAGCTCACCAACCGAGCTTAAATAATAACAGGTCCGTCCAATAAGGATTTTGGAAGTCAGAACTAATGGCTGGACTAGGCCGAAACAACATCACGAACGTTCTAGTGGCTGTGAATCTAGCTCTCTATTTGTACACTTCGATATTGAGCGGAAACCCACTGGTGACCGACCTGAACGTCCTCCTTCGTTTCGGCCAAGTGAACGCTTTGATTGACAGAGGACATTGGTGGCAGCTCCTGACCTCAATCTTCATCCATGTAAACCTTCCACACTTGATGTTCAACATGGTCTTTCTTTTCATCTATGGCTCAAGAGCCGAGACGGCACTTGGAAAGGCAGCGTTTATCACTGTGTACATCGCTTCCGGGTTGATAGGCAACATCTCAACCCTGATCTTCACAGGGCTGAACAACCCAAGTGTGTCGGCGGGTTCGTCAGGCGCAATCTTCGGGATACTTGGGGCCTACATGATCTATCTGGGATTGAGATATGACGTATCAATTGTGCCCTACCTCATTTATTGCTTCCTGCTGTTTATACTGAACATCTCAGTCAACGTCAATCTAGTGGCTCATCTGGGCGGACTGATCAGTGGAATGATCGCTGGATACACGAAAGCTATGACGGAAGAACCGGGGTAGTATAAGACCTTACGATCCCAAAAGAGAAATAGGAAGTCATGGGAATATTATGGAGGTGACGTTCATGCCCAAGGTTCTCATAATATACGATTCCAGAATCTGTATTGTCAGAAAACGTGCCAGATGACGTTGAAAAGAGGAACCGAATGGTGTCCGAGTCAGCCATCAAAAAATTGCAGGCAATCCTCATAATTGACCTCACAATTATTGCTTTGGCCGCGGGAACCTACTTCTATATTCGCTCATTGCCAGAGTCAAACGTTGAACCCACCGATTGCAGAGTATACGGATTAGCAATTGATCCAGACGAGGTTTACCCTGGTCAAACTGTGAAAATCTCAACCCAAATCGAAAACTTGCTGGATGAAGCGGGAAATTACTCGTTGAATCTTGCGGTGAACGATGAGGTTCAAGGCAACAAAACAGTGCAGCTCGAAGGGGGAGAAACACAAGCCATAGAGTTCAACATTACAGAGACAAACGTGGGAAGTTACTCTGTTAAAGTTGGCAGCATAGCGGGAATGTTCAGAGTCGTCGCCGAGGGCACTCACACGCTCAACGTTATCTGTTTCAGTAGCGGATTAACCCAAACTATGGGCGTGATTTTCACGTTGAATGGACAAAACTATTCCACCCCGTTCTCAGAGGTCTTCGACGAAGGGGCATACACTGTTTCGATGCCTGAGGAAAAAACTGAATTTTATGTGTACCGATTCATGAACTGGGAAGACAATTCCACAAGCCGAACGAGAACAATCAATCTCACAAGCAAAAAGACGATTGTCGCAACTTATGGTCAGATACAGTCCTGTCCTTGGCTGTACGTTTGGAACGGGACCAGCTACGTCTTCGTCACTGAAGTCTCAGGCTCAGGATACCTTGGATACTTCGACCGTTCACGGGACCCTCCTGCTTACAATAAACCGTTCCCGTGGGACTACGTCAAACTGGACAGAACCCAACTGCAGCCCAAGGATGGCTATTTTGACATGGTCATGACCCAAATGACCAACGAAATCATCTACCTAGACGCATCTTGGATGTTAGTGGTTGACCATTCGCCAGACGTCGACGTGTATTCAACCAAGGGCACAGAATTCACTGACCCAAACATCAATGGCAAAACGTATGCAGTCAGCAAAACGCCATCGGTTCCAGTTTCCTGCGTCAACGAAATAGGCAAAGACTGCCTGACCCAAATCTCCAAGCTCGACGGAAATTTCGCTAGCACACACGAATTTGGAAAATGGCAATACTTCGAACTAAACTTGGGCAACTTGACCGAAGCACAGGAAATCAAGATCATCGTCAGCGGCTACAATTCGTGGGTCCCAGGATGGGAAAAAATGTGGGTGGAACTGCTTCGAAATCCCGATTTTCTGGCGTCAAAACCCTCTGTGTACCCGTTTCTGGAGGTTAAAGCTGAGAACGGAAGTTGGGTGCGAGTGCCAAAAGATAGAGACCTTTCCGAGCCTTCCGCCACCCTTAGGACGTTTATTGTTGAGCTTACGGGTCTTTTCCCTACCGACGACTTTTCCATCAGGATAAACACGCTTACGTTGATGCACCTTGACTTCATCGGAGTAGACACGACTCCGCAGCAGAATATAGCGGTTTACAGGCTTGATCCAGTTCAGGCGAACCTGCATCAAAGGTTACAGTCTCTCTCCACCTCCACAGGAAACTTTACAAGGTATGGCTACGTAACTTCTCTGCTGCACTACGTGGACGACAAGTTCGTAATCATGAGGCAAGGCGACGAAATCTCCTTCGAAATCCCCAACGACATTGCGCTTCCCCCTGAAGGCGTGGAAAGAGACTACTTCCTGTATGCCTGCATGTGGTACAAGAAACTAGGCAACCGAGCATACAACTTCACGGTTGAACCGTTGCCCTTCTACGACATGAGCGCCTTCCCGTACCCGACTACAGAAAATTACCCATACGACCTTGGGCATCTGGAGTATCTCATGGAGTACAACACGAGAAGAATCGGCCGAGGTTAGTGGACGTGACAATGCTTCCACAGGTTGGGAACCCATATCTTGCATCGCTGGCGCTTGGACTGTTTTACGGGCTAACATTCTGCACTTCGGCGTGCCTTCCCTACGTCATTAGCTATATTGCAGGAATCAAGGCAGGATTCCGCAAAGGCATAATCGTCACGTCAATCTACAACGTTGGCCGCGTGACAGCATATGCCCTAATAGGCGTACTGATAGGCTTGTTCAAAATGTTCGTGAGCGACACATTCTTTTCCGTATACCAAAAATACGCTTTCGCCGCATTCGGCGTCACCATCACAGTCATTGGCGCAAGCATTCTGCTCAGCAAAAAACCATCTTCGTACGCCTGCAAAAAAACGTGTACGAACCTCAACGTCCAAGGGGAAATGACCCGAAAATTCGACGGTCGCGCCTTTCTAATGGGATTCACCAGAGGATTAGTATTGTGTCCTCCTCTCGTAGGGTTTCTTTTGTATTCCGCGGCGTTCTCTGGTCTAGGTGACAGCATAATTTTGGCTACCTTGTTCGGCGTTGGGACAGCGTTCTCGCCACTATTGTTTCTGGGCGGAGCCACGGGTTGTCTGCTCAACAAGGCACCACTTTTCAGCAGGTGGATTTCGAAGGTTGCCGCGGTGGTCTTGATTGTGCTTGGGTTCAACATGCTGTTGAGTGCCTTGGTGCGATGATGATTGTTCAGTCATGAAAGGAGGAGCAAGACGGCTTGATAGGAATAATCGCTGAAATGCTTCAGGCAACAATCGCCGTGGGAATCGTAATCGCTGGGATACTGGCAATAATCATAGGCGTAAGAGACCGTACCAAAAAAATCAGCTGCCTAAGAGTCTTCATACAAACAATTTCGTTGGGTGTCACTTTTCTTGGCTTGATTATAGGTCCCTTCGGTTTGACGCAATATCCACCAATCGGCAACGCGCCGCGCGACACTTTAGTTGGAACCAGCATCCTCGGAGCACCATTCCCTGATGGATTGTCTGTACCCACTATGGCGTGTTATTATCCGTCGGGAAGAACGATGACCTGCGCCCTTTGGCAAATCCAAAGCTATATTTTCCCCTTCTGGAATGCTGGGAAAGGTTGGGGAGTAAACTACATTTCCTCTGGTCTTGAAAGGTTAGCGATAGTTCTGGGCTTATTGATTACGATGTCTGTTATTTTGGGCAGGTTCTTCTGCGGGTGGATTTGTCCGTTCGGATTTTACATGGATCTGATCACTCGCACCCGAAAGTCCCTGAAAATTAGGCACTGTAATCTTTCTGAAGGACTTAACGATGGGCTGCGCCAACTCAGATACTTGATTATTGCTGCAATTTTGCTGTTAAGCTTCGTCTTCGGCGCAGAAGCCATTGTTGGGACACAGCTTGTTTCAGGAACGGAATACAACGGATTTGTCTACCAATATTTTAGCGCACCGTTCTGTCAGGTTTGCCCCATGCGCCCCCTGTGCGTCCTGATGGAAGGAGCCTTAGGATGCATGAACCTGCAGTACGTTT
>Ga0224501_10000988_pt1 | contig 21735 bp, 15 predicted proteins | sample SF_Oct11_sed_USG_4_FD_169105 | JGI IMG/M metagenome (GOLD analysis project Ga0224501, IMG submission 169105) | Sediment microbial communities from San Francisco Bay, California, United States - SF_Oct11_sed_USGS_8_1 | ecosystem: Environmental > Aquatic > Marine > Sediment | place: USA...
GGTATGGTATGGTATGGTATGGTATGGTATGGTATGGTATGGTATGGTATGGTATGGTATGGTATGGTATGGTATGGTATGGTATGGTATGGTATGGTATGGTATGGTTCAGTATTTAAAAAGAATGTTGCAATATTCAGAACGCATAATTTGAAAAAAATATATATATAAAAAGGTTGACTATGCATAGACTTGAAATCTTCTTGCAGTAACAAAGTGGGTTTTTTTTTCAGAAAAAGGAGTCTCAGGCAGTTCTGTATTTGAGGGTTCTGTACCAACCAGAGGGAAGTTGTTTATGAAGTGGTCATCGTCCATTACCATTTGAATTATGATCTTTTTCGTATTGTGATAATTGAATCCAGATCCTCAAATTGTGAGAGTCCTAGTCTATAGCCCTGGCTGGAGACTAGGACTATAGCCCTGGCTGGAGACTAGGACTATAGCCCTGGCTGGAGACTAGGACTATAGCCCTGGCTGGAGACTTTCCTCAGACTAGTTTTCATACGTACATATCAGTTGGTAGGTAAGAAATCTTTATAGATGACTTACCCTCTCACGGTAAGAGAATTCTTCCAGGTTCACATAGGCTACATGGTGTAGGAACTCCGCTGCCATCTGTCTCCTCTGAAACAAAATCTTTAGTCACATATTTCAATGAGATCTCAATTTACAATGAAGCAGTGACTATAGGTGAATAGCTGACTGGGCTAAAGGATCACAGATTACTGTGGTTCAACTACCAGTTCATGGGCCACCATAGTTGAATACGGATTCCGGTGATGAATAAAGAAGGCCCATCCTTCTCTATGGATCACACCAAGGTTTATCCTGTAAATGACCCATGGGCCTAGTGATTCTATCCATGTGTAGGTAGCTCCTGGTGCATCTGTTGGGACAGTAGCCAGCTTTTGACATTAGTTCTGCAAGAATTGGGTCATATGCTTACTGAAAATTGTGATAGGCAATGCTGACTGTTCTATGCACAGTAAATAAATTTGCTATTAAAACAAATGCTCAATAATCATTTCTATTTATTTTGTAAAGTAGATTTGTGACTTAATATGTCTATATTTTGTAGATTATATTCACTTGCGTTGATTCTTGCTAAGAAATTTGACTCTACAACTGACCAAATATAAAATAAAACCCTTCTTAGTAACAGAAGTTCAAGAGTTGGATCAGCAATGGTTTTATTTTAGTTATTTGAGTTATCCTTTATGCTTATCCTCCATGCTTATGCTAACTGCATGGTTTCAGTACAGTCCACACAAATCAGTACAGTAGCTAGAGTCATTAGTGACTCAGACTAGGGAGGGATGTCAGTGGTGACACTGCACATATACAGGGAAGTGTATAATGCCTCCTTTCATGATTCAGAGATGAATGAATACCTACACAGTATAGAACAGGCACACTCATTAGTGTCAAGCTTACATCTCATGCTCTGCAAGCGGGTCATCAGATAATTCGCTCAGGAATCAAAGCATAGCTCTATAACTAATCCTGTTTAAGAAGTTCAAAGACATGACCGATTGCCAAATAAATCTTGGTTGAGCGACTCAGATATTATGGTTTGAGCGGAATGGTCACACAACTATACTCGTGGAAGCCGCTTTGATGTCTGCCCGATGAATACACCGCTTCCCTTAACACGCAGACCAAAGGCTCAGACGCAGACCAAAGGCTCAGACGACAGGGAACTGCTTACAATTATAGTATGACTGGAATTATATGTGCCGACAGATGGCCTGCCTAACATAGTGTCAGAACTTTATAACGGGATAACTAGACTGGATTAGGAGTGACCCGTGTCAAGAGTTCCTGGTAGTTATGGGAGGCCTTTCCTGTTTGGACAACTAAATCCCTACTCCATGATCATACTCTTGACTGACATCACACTTTATTCCGATATACACCAACAATAATTAATCACAACAAGATATTCAATAATCACTGATAGCTCAACTTGAGCTAATGATCCAGAACTATAATACTCTACAATAAGTATATAATTAGCTTCTATATTATTGGCATGGGAGAGGGTTTCTATTGTGGAGGAAATATTAAGAGTTTATCAAGTACTATCTGACAGCTTCCGAGAATGGATGACAGGTAATAATTGGTGGCAAGTCTAGGGAGCAAAACTGACGTTTCACGCCTTTCCATAGTTGACAACATCTGTCAAACAGAAACTGGAGCTAATCAGTACCGCTGGAACGCAGCTTCTATATATCCAAGCGAATGTGTCACGCCAGATTTGATATAGAATTTGTCTTTATGAAAAGAGTCCCAGAAACTATGATCAGTACACAAAATAAAAAATCCTCTTAACAATTTTCACAGAGATATAGAAATGATTGGTGTCAGCACGCGTTACTAGGAAAGCTGAGCAAATGCGAGTATTTAGGCGGGAGTTTTTTCGTGTTGTGTGTGCGATTTCGCTTATTTGCGAACCATGTATCAACTTTAGATGATGAGATACCGCATAGTTTAGCTAGCTCTTTTTTCTCAGAATATGTCGGATATGGACGGTATAAATGTTTTCGAAACCAGTCATTCAACACTGATTTGGCAAAAGGGCTAAGGTATCTTTTAGACGCTGTCGAAAGATCAGCACGTTCAGTCGTGATTTGTTCTGGCTGTGGAACTGAGTCTGTGGCATTCACACTTTCAACAACATCTTGAAGACTCTCAAGCGCTGATTTATGGGCGGTGTCTGGGTTTTCTTTCTCTGAAGATTTAAGCCGACACCTTTCAACCACCCGTTCAAGACTCATCGCTTTCTCTCTTTGTTCATCCACTGTTGAGGCTGACTCTTCTCGCACTGGACTTAGACTTGACTCTGGTTTATGCACTGTTGTCTCTTGTTGAATGTTTTCTGGTGTTGCACGATGGAGAGGTTTCATGAATTTGCTTTTAGCTCCAAGTTTCTCACCGAAATCAAAACTTGAGCGAGGCTCGAAGCGATATTTATTGAGGAGTCGTTTTTTTACTGCAATCTTGGTGTTAAGGAGGTGCTTGCCGCCATTATATGTCAGCGTATTATAAGACCTTGCTCTTGTATTCGCCATCCATTTCTTAACCTGTAAAAATTATTGAGTCATTATTATTCGATATTCGCACTGGTGTCTACGCAACCAGCAACCATCAAGCCGGAAAGATAAGATTAATTGGAGGTTCACTGTTCCCCTATGTAATGTGAGATTAGCTATTGAATCTGACATTGTATCCTGCGAGAGAAGTGACATGTATATGTTAGCAGTACTCGACTCGAAATACAGCCTCACAGTGGAATTAGCGTTCTTGCCAAGATGAAAAATTAGCTCCAGCATGAGTGATATATACCAAAGTGGCATGGCATAAGGACCGCTTAGTCGGTATGCAAACTCCACCACTCATTTGTGACACGGAACTGTCAGACTCGAGTTGACACCCATTCATGTGGCAATGAAAGGCAGCCAAATGTTCGCATTTCAACAGATTTTTTATCCATCCAACAAAAACTCAATGATAAACCTTGACCAATAACATTTAAAAATAATAAAGATCCTAGTGGTTCCAAAGCAGTTCGACTGATTTCTTTTTGATAGAGGAGATTCAGAGCATAGGAATGATTTTCCATGTATTATACCACAGATATGCAGGAGTTCCTCAATTCAGGGGAATCCTTTTGGGAGGTTTTGTCTTCATACCTGATTAGGGGTTATATTTCCAGCCTCGGCTAACTCCCGAACCTCCTCATCAGTAGCATAAGGATGATCTCTGTGGTTGTGGTACCATGTCTGCAGGATTGACACCGCCTGCTTGGAGAGAAATCTACTCTTTCTTTTCTCACAGCTTTCCTCTTGAGATAGGGTTCTTTTCATGAAAACGGGTTTCGTCAAATCTAATGGACGTTCAGGTTCTGTCAAACATGGCTTCTCTACGACCGCAGTCGGCTTCAGTGTCTCTACAAAAAAATTAAAAAACAAAATCACCAGTAGCTCCTCACAGCGACTAAAGAAACTCTGTTTTAAAGCACCTACACAGGCGCTACTACCGATGTAAGTAGTAATATTGCGATTGGATTCCTTTATGAGCTTGACCAAAAGGGAACTTTAAGCGGAATTTAAAGATAAGTCACTTTCGCGTCATCTTTGCACTCAAATGATGTATATAGCCCGAGGAAGATTGCCTGTTATCAGGTGTCACTCAGACTGCCACTGACACTTGCAGATTGAGTAGATAAAATTACTTAACCATCACCTTAATACAAATACATAGCCAACAAAAACTAATGTATACCGTGGGCCAGTCAATGACTCTAATAGATAAATATAAAACAATTTTGTGAACCCGCTATAATTGACAGTCAATTTCAATTCTTGCTCCGGATTATCCTTGAATACATTTTCCAGTGAAATTCCTCGTAAAAGCACCTCAATGGCCAGATACTCCGAATTTTGAGAGATTTTGAGAGATTTGAATTTGGTCGTTTTGATCACCTTCGAAATAGTACAGGAAATTTTAGTGCCACAAGTATCATCATATGTGTGAAATAGCGGATACATGACTACATGTTTAGTATGTTGTCATATACATGTATACTAACTTAATTTACCATTTATTAAGTAGCGTATGGAGCAGGTCCTTAATTTTGATTTCAGAAAATTAAAAAGCAATAACTTATACCGTGCTGATTTATGACGGCAGCTCCTAAAATATTTGACACACCACCACGCTTTGCTTGGGTGCATAATGATAATGATAAATTTCCCATTGCCTATCATGAGTTAGAATTATGTAAATGAGTCGCTGAGTGAAGGATGACACCACCACTGAATGGATGGGGGTGCTCAGATGCCAAACTTCTGACACGCTATTGGTCAGTCTCACCATTACATACATTCGTTTTTCCCAGGGGGATCCCGATGAGTGTAAAAAAGGGGTGTGTAACAGCCCGTGTCATGTCAGCTCCGATGAGCTGGGATGAGTGCTTGACACGGATTAGTCAAGTCTATACATTAGCATAGGTATGGGCCCTTCAAATGGCATGTCATACGTTGAAGCTTACCTCACCACAATGGGAAAAACAAACAAACAATCTCATTACTATTTGTACACCATGCTCAGGTATTTCCATCTGTTTTAAAGAAACAAAACTTCAGATGCGTTTTAATCGTGATTACCTCACAAAAATAAAGTCTGATAAAAGAGCTGTGAAATGCGACTGACTCGAACAGTGACTGAGAAAGCCAATTTTCAGGTTAAATTGTAGGCACTAAGTTACTTACCATTGAGTTTGAGGCTAAGCTGTAGAGAGTTGCGTTGTTCGTTCAGCACCAGCATGTTCACAGATTCCTGAATCCTTTCTATAAGTAACTGTCGCTCGCTGTCATAGAACCAGTTTATCAGCTGCTTACAGTTATCAGAATAGCAATTGTAAGCCAAAGCCCGATACCGTTGACTTTCTACCTGTTCCGTTATTTGCTGGTAGACTGTGAGTAGACTAGGAAATCTTGACCCTAATGTTAGTAATGTCCCTTGTAGCTGAATATGCTGACGAATTATTTTTTCGCTGACGGTAGAGAAAGCGGTCATGTCTGTCGTAGGTTTTTGTCGATTGGCTGCTGCCCCGCATACTTCGGAAAGCAGCGTAAACGGTACGTTAGACTGGAGGCAATCGAGAGCCAGCGTAACCTGCAGATCTCCAAACAGCGGATGACTCCTCAGCTGCTCCAGTTTACTCTTGGTTTCTTTCTGGTCTGGCGAGGCAGTGGTTAGTCGGGGTGATGATGCCGCTGACTGTGGTGAACCCAAGTCATCAGTAGTCTCCACATCAATCTCTTCTCTGTCGGACGCTGACATACTGACTGCTGCCTTTCAACTGGTCCTCCTCTGAAATACCTCTCTGTAGGTACAGTAATCGATGGCTCCGATGGCAGGCGTGCGCGCAATATAGAGAGCCTGATTATTTATTGACCAATCACGTCAGGCCGTGATCGCTGAATGACTGCGATGGATGCGTTTGATGTCTTCCAATCTGCGCGCAGTGCCCCAATGCCTTACTCTTTACATCATAAGTGGCACACTTGGTAACACTAGGAGTACGCCAATAAGTTGAAGGCTAACAATCGCTGTTTGCCTAACTGCCAATCAGAGCTTGATGAGCATTAGCTCCGTAGTGTCATTTGTCAGCAATAATAAACATGCCATCTAGCCTATTATGACTGACATGTCACACAAACGCATACTTGGTAACTATTCATACTCTTTCATGTTCATTGAGAACTGCCAGAATGATTAGCTTTTTATAACTTATCCGATTGGCAGATGACTAGCCCAATGCCTAGGGAGACTTAATGGGATAAGACTAATTGTTATCGAGCCATGAGTGGGGCACGGAATTAACCTTAAGCCGCTTCAGCTGTGTCAGTTAAATAAGACAGCAGGGAATATTGGTTACAGCATAAACTCTTAATTCTACGCTGACTTTTAATCAACAAATTATATCGATGGCAGTGTAGAAAGTAGCAGTGACACATGGCGACTGAGTAGTGTCACTAATTAGCGATGAACGGAGTTACAAATTAATAATAAATCAAGGGCCAGTCAGTAGTGCAGTAATCTGTAAGATATTCAAGTGACACACCAGTGTTTATAAAGCTTGAGCCCCAGTATTGTAACTGGAGCTGGCTGTGTGACATACGTGTAGTTAATTTGTATATAACCTATTAACATTAGCTAAGAAAGTATGCTCCATTTTCTCATACCCATATGAAACAAGAAACGAAAAGTTCCAACCGTCCGAGCCACTCATTCCTTTTCTACCAACGGGTTGCCATTTTTTTTCAATTAAGAAAACTAAAACACAGGACACATTTAATGTAGATTTCGTAGATACTATTGGGTTATTTACTGGCCACTTGAGAGTAGAGTCGGAGAGGTTTATAAAACATTCCACTTCCGTAATATCGTGTGCCATATATCCAATATGGAATAATAGATGAATAGATCCATTCACCCGTTACTATCAGCTAGGAAGGATACACACCTGCGCTGGATAGCCATGAGCAGCAGGATAGCCATACACCGTGTCAAAATATCTACACGATTCGCGGATAAGATAGATGCGACTGTTGGTTGTCAGGGAGTTAGACCATTGGCTGTTATCATGGTGTCAAGCAAAACCATGAATAGTGTCACCTTTACGGCATGACATTTTGATGTCTAATTTTGAAACATTATTGAGGCTATATCAATTGACGGCTGGCTGCCGTGTAGACACGCGCCATCTGGCAGGAGTAAGGTGTGACAGCGTGCCATCCTCGAGGGCCAAACATTAATGAGACAGGACTGAACTTCAACTTAAGTAAGCAAAGGAGATGGACAAGGTATCCCTCAACTGCAACGGAATGGAACCATGGGATAGCTCTATGGCTAGAGCCCTTGGCTCAAGATCAACAGATTTCGAGTTCAAGTCCTGGTTATGTTGAGCATCCACTATGAGATTGAGCTTCTCACATGATTCCTAGCTCCTACCGCTCAAACAACCCTCCAGCGTACAAGATTGACTGTTCTACAGTTCTCATGGCGTGACTGTTCTACAGTTCTCATGGCGCAGTTTATAGTGATTCCTCGTAACAAGACAAACGGAAACTCTCGCAGCTTTGCGATCGTGATACACCGTATAGGCTAGATACGATTGAATAATCGCATTGTCAAAATTCGACAGCCTATCTTTATATACTATGGTATACAAGATTTTTTCTTCGGAGATCAACCCCTTCAAGCTGAAAAATTCACTGAATTACAACATCCTTATTCTCATCGAAATAGAAAAAAATAAAAGTTTGTTTGTGACAATTGAAGGTTTATACATAAAACTCCGGGGTACAAAAAACAAAGTCGCATTGAATCGATTCTTAATTATTTTATTTTAAAAATAATCCCACTTTTACACCTATTAGTTTTATTTTTAGTTGCTTTTTTTCTGCTTGTCATCCTGGCCAGTATAGTTTTCCCACCAATGGCAGGCAGGTCAGACGGATGAGTTGGCAAAACACGGATTCGGTCTACGAGTGACATGAAGTCTGAAGAGCTCTTATGAAATTGATCTTCTCTGACGCTCAGTACAAAGGCATTCAGAAACAATTGACATTACTTAAGAGATACCGTCAGCTACACTCGTCCTCAGACCAGTAGGTAATGTTAGCCCTGATTATTCCACCAGTAGAGTGACACCCACTCTTTTCATCTAAACTTTTAACATCATTATGTCAGTTAGACTGGTCAGTTATAAATCGTTTCATGCCCTGATCCAATATGCGGTGACTAATGTCTCAAAGAGCTTTGGGGTCCCAAAAATACTGACAATGTTGCAGAACATGAGACCAGTTTGTCAGGTATAAAATAAAATCTACAGACTAAGGCACAACTGCACACCACTACGAGATAAAACCTTCTATTATTTTATTTTTAAATTATTTAAAGAAAAAATGAAGTGCCCTTAAGAACCTAGATGAGAGCTCTTTCTATTGAAAGCTAAAGTTATTTAATTTCGATTGAAGGCTCAGAATTGTTACATAATACCTTGACGAGCTGATTGACATATAGCATGAAAAAAGAACACTTTGCCTTTTGCTTCACATTGATATCCCAAGACTAAATTGGAAAGCTTGTCTAAGATTCATTTCGCGACATTAAACAAAAGAAGCTCAGCGATAGTGTACCAACGCCATGGGACAACCTACATATGGACCCTCCTGAAAACAAGCCATTGGTTTAGTGATGCATCCGAGGAAAAACAAGCCATTGGTTTAGTGATGCATCCGAGGAAAAACAAGCCATTGGTTTAGTGATGCATCCGAGGAAAAACAAGCCGATTCTATCTTATACAGGTTATGAGAAGAGACACGAAAAAGGCTAAATTCAACATTCTAAACACAATAAGGCGGCGTTACAAATGCGTCATGCTTTGAGAAAACGAGATGAAAGTGAAGGAAGGTCTTCCTATTGGAGGACTATTATCCACAATCAGCAGCGCCCTTGGGTGCGCTCAGAATCAGCAGTGCCCTTGGGTGCGCTCAGAATCAGCAGTGCCCTTGGGTGTGCTCAGAATCAGCAGTGCCCTTGGGTGTGCTCAGAATTATTTCACGATTGCCGGTAGGCTGATTGGCATTATTGACACTGGTCAGCCATGATCACTTAATAGATCTGACACTGATAAATAACCCACCTGGTCCCTCCTATACTTCCTACAGAAACCATTGACAGCAATAATATCATCACTTTATGCATATAGATACTGTAACTTTTTAGTCTGCTAGACGAGAAACTCATGCAACCTTGTACTCAGAGCCAGCTCCTCTGGAGTAACAACCTTAGCTGATCTTCGATGTAATTGAACAAAATATTTTTGCTCACTCACTCACTTTAAATTAAAAAGCCTCTTATATTATGAGGGACTACAGGCAGTTAGCTATTGAGCATTAGCTACTGCATTCAAGGCCGCTAAATCCCAGCTTTAACTCAGACATTGAAATGCAAGAGCCACCGAACTGCTAGACACTGACAACTTTTTCTTGTGAGCAACAACAGTTATTACTACTTATTTATGAGTAATAAATCCTATGTATCATATACATTATCATAACCACTGTATCATATACATTATCATAACCACTGTATCATATACATTATCATAACCACGGTATCATATACATTATCATAACCACTGTATCATATACATTATCATAACCACGGTATCATATACATTATCATAACCACGATATCATATACATTATCATAACCACTGTATCATATACATTATCATAACCACGGTATCATATACATTATCATAACCACTGTATCATATACATTATCATAACCACGGTATCATATACATTATCATAACCACTGCAGCTTTAGTTGGAAATTGAAATCAGGCGAGCCATCTTCTTGGAGAAACAGAAGACCAGTACTTACCCCATGTTGAATTAGAAGTGAGGCAGCCTTCAGACTAGCTTCCAGTTCTATGACAGAGGCTAGATGATACTACAATCACAAAGACCTCCAAAATTAGCTGTAATCCTTTGAAATGATGCTGTATCATGGTGACACCCATGAGTTGAAAGAGCACCTAGCCTGACCCACCACGAGGTACGTGTATTTGGCACCGGCATGTTTATAATAACTACAATATTTAATAAACTCAAAAGATATGCCTACCCTTTATAACTCAATTGCAATGGTTAAACGCTTAAATATACATGACAATCTCTGTCAACTCGGGTATCAGAGACCACCTGACCATCCAGTGTTATAGATGTGAATACATCGAAACCACACCCATGCTAGTTCATCACCCTGCCATCAAGTAAGCCCACACGCTTTATACCATCATTTGGAGTTGTGTCCACTGAGGTTTAGGTATTGCCGGTACTCTCTTATGAAAAGGTTAGTTTCTATAGTAGAGTTTAATCTCAACTGAAGACGGTTTGATCAGCATTTTGGAATTAGATTCCACAAATGTATTGATCAAAACCAATAGAGCCCTTTAGGTAACACTCTGGAATAGCGGGATAGCTCAATCAGTGGTACAACGCTGTGCTCACAATCGTGAGAACCAAGGTTCGAATCCCAGTTACGAAGAGCTCTCGTTGTGAATACAAGCTCCTTATATTAAAAACAAGCCTCGCTATGAGGTCACAAATTTTGGTACTGGCGCACTCCTGGTGCTCCATTCTAACTCATAACTGGTAAAAAAAACTACTGTGTAACCCGACAGCTTCACCCTAACTATGGAAGCATCTTACGAGAAAACAAGGTTACATTGCTCGGGTCCTGGCCATGCTGAGCCCCCTGTTTGTATAATCTCCTCACATAATTCATAGCTCCTATCGCTTCGACATCAGGTTTAAAAGGTTCGCTAAATAGGATGGTCAAGTGATCGAGTAGAACAATAAAGGAAAGTTGTAGGAATGCGCTGAGCGCAAGCTTTACCTTGCAATAGCTGGAGATGGCCTCTCGGTATTTCATTATGATGTCATCAACAGAGAAACTCGCCTTCGCTTTGTATTGTGATAAATCGAGGCCATTGAAGCTACTGTGTATGGATAGAATCGGCCTCTCTACAAAACCGTACACTGGTTGCAATTGGGCGACTAGTCATGTTTATAAGAAACATCACCGCTTAACCCGCGAATGCACATTTCACCATAAACATGATGCCTATTGCCCCCGTCCACACAATTTACATGGACAGTGACATTTCGTGAAGAGAGGTGTCAATAATTGAATTATTGTACTCTACTCTAGAACCGCATGCGTGCGAGTCTAAGGCGCGAGTGGGTGATTAGCAAGAGCAGGCAACTCCTATGAAAGTATGCAATCTGATGGCAACGTGACGGCTAACTAGCCAGTGACAAACTGCCCAGGATAATGCAACGCCAGGAAACCAAGAGGATAGGCAAATTCATGCAAGTGGATGTTACCTTCGGGTTCTACAGTCTTTTTGCCTGTAATGTGATCACATCATAACAGCGATAACATAGATAGCGTTTCGCTCAGTGGTAGAGCGTTAGGCCCTCGACCGTGAGAACCTGGGTATGAATCCCAATCATGGTGGGTTCCCGTTGTGAGTAGCAGTTCCTAACTTTAGTCGTAGCTCAAAACGAAAACACGCTTAACTACATACATGGTAAAGCATTGATTCTGCGCCCCTCGTGGTGGTCCAGGCTAATAATAGGCACCCATTCATTACTGAGAATGGATGTTATCTGGTAAGCCAGATATCACCCATTTTCAGTAATCTTCAGTTGGTTACGTGGGGATAAAAGTCACGTGAACTATGATTAACAACGTGTTATCTGGAAGGATAAACAGACAATTAAATTTACCTTAGTTAATCTCACCTTGAAGACAGGCTATTTATGGGGGGTATTTCTCGGAGAAATACAGCCAAGAAAAGCCAAAAAAAATAAAAATATTCTAGCAAACTGCTGGGGGCCGCCTTATCGAATCACATTGAATCTTGCGAGACTGTAGTAGTGTGCCGACCGTACCGAGGGGACATGACTCTTCACTGTCTGTAACATCCCTCATACAGCGTGTAATGGTCATCTAAGTCACAGTTTCCTAACAAGACTAACTGAAGATTTGTTTTCAAAAAACTGTTAATCCTGAAGATTAATTTTCGGGACCTTCGGACAGCACTAGTTTATAGTGTAACCCAGCTTACCCCGGGCCAGTTCACATTCTACCAGGGCGCCCGCAAATTCACTGTGAAGCATGTGCTACAAGACTAGACGGATTGTCCAGGGAGATTGAGATCAGTCAACGTAGGCCATTTGTTTACGCATCACCCGCCGAAACTCGGCTACTCTTATCGAAAAGGGAGAGGTGGATCTTAAACAACTGTGGATGATCTTAACCCTTATCCACTGGTTGGAACATCCATTATTTTTACTGTGGCGCTCCGCTAGCAATTTGGAGTGAGAGGCTTGCTAAAGGCCCATAGCAGAAAAACACCCCGCCGACTGTGAGGCTCGAACCTGTGATCTATAAATTGCAAATTCGGGATTTTTTCCAATTGAGCTATCCTGCTCCATGCTAAGCCGTAACTGGGGACAAAAAAGTAGCTAATCTGGCAGCTTTTACCATAAAGGGCCAGCCACACGATGGTGAATTTGTGGGAACAAAGTGGAAAAGTTGCAAATAACAGCACGCAAAAAATCGCATCGCAAATTTACGATTGCGCGCGCTGATTGGCTCAATCACCTCTACAGCCCGTGGAATCTAAAGGCTATAAGGTCAGAATTACCAACTACGTCTGATTTGAAACTATATTTGAGCCAGTTTGGGAGCCGTCATCATCGCAGAGCAAGAAACAATCAAATTCATGAGAACCAAAGCATCAGAGGTGGTTATAAAATGAAACTAAAATGAATTTACCTGCGAGTCGGTTAGTTGAGTCTGACTATGAGCACAGTCCCCATGCACGATTTCTAACGACAGTTTGACCGGAAATAGAACCCCAATTTGACATCAACTATATAGTCTCATTGTCTTCGGTCAAGTGAATGCGAGAAGCCCTAGTAGTTTGCGAATAGTGATCGCAATCGTGTGGCTAGAAACGCGAATTCCGATTTTTCCACGATTTGCGATTAGTTTTATTGCAAAATCGCAAATTCGCCAACAAGTGGCAGGTCCTTAATAGTGAAAAAATTATAGAATAAAAAACATTATGGCAAACAGACTTTTCTTTATAGCAGCTGCTTGTGGAAACCTGATGTGCCATTTGATAACAGCGAAACATTTTCTATTTTCACGCCCCCACACTACATGGTTATTGGCCAGACCAGCATGCCAAACCTCGTAAACAGGAAGCCCAATGTTGAAAGTTAAACAACTGAAATTTATTGTCTCAATAAGGGATACAAGTTCAGTGATGATCCACACAGCTCTAAACGAATAAGCTCTGCCCAATCATCCATATAGAATTATCTTCTAAATCGTAATAGCTCAGTCGGAGAATGAATGTATTTCACGGTCTGTCCTCTTCGTGGGCCGGGTTCAATTGCCAGCCGTGGCAGAGTGTTTCAAGGGATTTTTCCCTAGCCTTTTACACAGATCCGCGAGGCCCAAAAGCTAAGACCACAACTAAAACAGTGGTTAGAACTGGTGTGGCGCCCCTTTGGAAAAAACATCAAACACAGCTGCTGGTTTAGCTGCTACAGGTGCACAGGTTAGGTAAATCAGCACTGTAGCATTTGTTGGTAGGTCAGTGTTTCTTCCTGCCACAAATAACAAAAACAAAATCAAGATTCCTTACCGAGTTTCGTTGATGGCGATTTGCTGCTCACGAAGGAGTTGTTTCTCCGCAGTTTAGGTGATCTAGCTTCGGTGATGCTCAGACCGGCTTTAGATTGCTGAGCGATTTGCAGAGCGCCAGCAATAGCCATCCCTTCCAAGACACCTGCGTGAGATAACAGTAACTTTCGTGGAAAAAGATACAGGTTGTCCCTTAGTGGTTGTTAAAGAGCCAACTTGTATAACGGTGTAACAGGTGGAGTGCTGAGTGCTCCTCATTATTATCGCCTTCACTTTTCACAGATCGGAAGAGAGACCTGGGTACCTATTCCCTGCTGGGTGAATGAAGAGACCCGGGTACCTATTCCCTGCTGGGTGAATGAAGAGACCCGGGTACCTATTCCCTGGTGGGTGAATGAAGAGACCCGGGTACCTATTCCATGCTGGGTAAACAGAGAGTTTTTGTCATTCGACACCAGTGGCGAGCGCTCTAACGCCTCAGCCACAGCGCCTCCCTAGATCAGGGTAAATGTGAAGACTATCCCTTACCCAATGGAGGCCCAGCTTGTACAGTCAACGGTGTAACTGTAAACGTGTAATATTCAACGATGATGTGTATATCACATTAAGGTGGCCCTATTTTTTACTGATGGTATAAATATTTACTGATAGGCCAGACCTAAATACCGCTTACCAACACCAAAATCAAAACACCGAAAACGTATCTTTGATTGTTATGAGGCAAATGTAGATCAGCAAATGACAGCTTTTAGGGATCAGTTATTTGGGATTGCCCCATCAGACGGCATTACAGAAAGATTGCCCTGTTGATGATAATGGCGTGGTATTCAAGCAAATAATACGTGTGTAGATAATTCGATGTACATTGAGCTTTTTCTGAACAGAACTTGAGCACGGTTTTTATCCTGGACTTATCATAGAATAAGATGACGGTAACGGCTGACTGGGGATTAAGCTGGCACTATAGAGAGGTTGCGGAGCCGCGTTTCCGTACCGTCAAACCCGTAAACGTAAAACGGTCCCGAAATGACGGCAGTGGCGTGCAAAAGCAGAGGGGTTACCGTTATGTTCAAATGAAAGTTCGTCCATTCAAATAAGTCTGTTGCAGTTTGTAGGCATTCACGGATGTTATCCACTGATATATCAGACGTATTCATATATTTACACTCAGTCTATGCACTGAATCAGAAGTAACACTGATCCAAAGTGAGCAATGTTTTCACCAAATGAGTGACCGGCTCACTGAGCGAGTCATTATACGTAAGTAGATGGAATTAATATCATTTCAGTTCCGTAGCGGGGTACACAACTCTGCAACCTCTCTTATAACATACCCGCAAAACTGTATATAGAAAGAGGCCAACAGAAGTGCACCAGTAGGTTCAATGCTTATCACACAGAAGTCACTCAAGGCTTATACAGATACATGGTCTAATCATAGCTATTCATTGTCTCGCATCATTGAACCAAAAGGGCAGACTTCTGTCGCCTACACATGCCCGGACATATTTGAGCATAATATAGTGCTGTTTGTTTTTGATATCCCTGCTGTACTGTACCCACAGCAGTGTATCATAAAGGGCGATACATTGTAATAGGAGTTGTTCCACTGTGACAGTTTTATGCTGCACTAAAACGTATGATGAACGGAGAATTGAGTTAGGCATATACAATCCTTAGGTACTATTTTTGTTAAGATATTGAGTATCATGACTTGAAGGTCCCAGCTATACTGAATAGTCCCATGATTTCATTTTACACCAGCAGACAGTTGAGATTTTCTATTTAGTTGAGCGAGTCCAGGGTAGGATCCTAGGATGCTAGTCCATGTCAAACCAAAGTCTGATAGTCAGATTCCAATAAAATTCGAAACACGATCCGGCGGAGCCGCGACAGCTAGCGGATATCTGTGCCCGATCAGGTAATTGCTTAAATATTTGATATATTTAGCAAACAGTATGCTCGAACCGTTGTGCGATCATGTACCGGTAAAGCTTACCTCCGGCCCATAGGTCATCACCTAGCGAACGCAGCACATCAATCGCTGTCTGATAGTGAAGTATGGCATCCGATGGAAGATCGGCTAGAAGGCACATGTCCCCGATCTGTTTACGAGCTCGAGCCATCACTCTGTTTTTATATGACCTAGGAAAGTCAAGGTTGTCATCATAACAAACTTTATTGTTTTCATTGAAATGCGTCAGTACTTAAACCAATCTCAACTCCATGTGTGTATTTTATGACCATGTATGGTCAGCCCTTATCACTGGATTAGTCAATTTGGGGCCAAGATAGCTCAGAAGGTTAAAGAGCGAATTTGCAATATAAAAAGCGCGAGTTCACTTTACACTAAGTACCCCCTTTAACAAGACTCTCACCTAAAATTGCTTGCGTGGCTTTGAAACACCACGGTAAAAAATGGTGGTCCCAACCACTGCATATGGATAAAGATCACTCCAGGGTTGTTTAAGAATCACCTCTCCCTTCTCGTTTCCAGTAGCCGAGTTCTGGATAACATTTTCCGGCTAGTTAAATACTTACTTGCTTTCTGGATCAAGACTGTGAATAAACTCCTGTTCTCCAGGTGCCATCAGCATGGCGGGCGTTCGCAGACTCGCATTAATCATACTGAGTCGTCTGCTTTCCAGTACAAAGAATAACGAGTGGCACAAATACAGAATATCCTCTTTAATGTCCATACGAGCTTGGGTAACTGAATCGTATGTTAGCAGCTGCGTCCGACTCACTTCCGAGAGTTTATATAACTCCGAGTCGCCATCTCGTCCATTCAGGTTTGGCTCCGGTTTGCTCTCTCCGCATTCCGAGTAATGATTAGGGTTGATAACAATGCCTTGGTCTTCTGAGACCATTGAGACATTATCAGGACTAACGGAAGACGGTTTGTCTAGGCCTAGCACCACAAGTCGAGAATCAATTAATGTGCTATCATACAGGTATTTCATATCCATATAAAACTTGTCCAAATCACCCAAAGACACATTTTCATTGTGCCGCGCTATACAGATGAGACCGAGAACTTTGCGGTGATACTGAAAATCACCCCACTCATTATTCTCCATTGGATAGTTGGAGCGAAATTTTAATCGCATAGTCTGTCCGTCATTAGGAATAATGATGGTTTCGAGACTGTTGAGCTCATCTAGAACAATCCTGTAGTCGTCTGGATTCATGTGGGATCCGATAGGTCGAACGAGTATCGTAAACCGAGCATGGTCGCTCGGCTGCTGTCGGTACTCCGGATAACTCATCTTTATCAATGTAATAGATCTCCTGCAAATGGCAGACCACATATTTAGAGACCCGTGGTAATATAACATATATTGATAAGTGTTATCTCTCCTTTAGTTTTTCATATTCCATTTAATTTCGGTGTTTAGTGAACTAGTGGCACCTTCAAAGTTCAGCCGTTCATTACACACTAGGATAAATATAACAAAAGTAACAAGCAGTTCAGAGATAACTTGAACTGGCAGCCTAAATTGTGGTGGGCCAACATTAAGTTTACTCAGTGTCTAAAGAACTAAACATTGGCTAAGTTAGTTAGTAGATGCTTAGCCTTAGGACTCAGTGACTGTTTAAGTGAGTAACTAATTCACCGGCTGCATGCATTGCATGTCCCACTCCCAGTGCCAAACTCTGATTAGTGATCACTGGGCAAGCAATGAAGTAAAATAAATGACTGGCTGAGTGCGCCAGTGGTAAGTCACTAACTAAGTGCCTAACTGCAACTTACTACGTCAGTGCAATGGGTACCTAACTGAGCAAGAGCAACTAAAATGAGTAACTGCGTAACTGTGAGTTACACGGTGTACGTTAGTGTATTGTAGTGTAAAACTCACTACGTCACTCCAGGACCAAGTTCAAGCGATTCAATTTCTAATCATTGAATCAAGCTCAAAGGAGTCACTGACTCGACTGTCAGACACACACACTCAGAGTCAGTCACTGAGTCAGTGACTCACTCAGTCAGTCACTTGAGTTTAGAATTAGACACATAGCACAAGCACAGCAGTTTTAGGAATACGAACAAGCATTGTATCGATACACTTATTTCATTTACCAGGTTCTTATCTGTGTATGCGTACTTGTGCCATTTTCTAAAGGTAGGATAGTAAATTAACGCCTTAATCACGGGGCATAACAATGCGTAAATTGGGTCCACTCCAACAGTGACAGAATATCAGTTAGTAGCAAGATCGAACTACTAGGGCGTTGCGTTTCTAACCTTCATGGTCAAAAGATACATGTGCTGGATAAGGACAAGTTGTGGTTTGTGCGTGTACTCGGGATAGATGGTTCCGACTGTCTATGTCCTAAGGACCTCATCACATGACACCCTTTCAGTAGGCTCTCGGCCTCATCCGGTAATTTATAATTACAACGTCTTGATAAGGAGTACAAATAATATGGAGAGGTCACTCGAAAAACACATGAATAACACGTGAGAAATTCATTTCATTCTTTTAAATTCAATCCCTGTGATATTATTCAAACCACACCGTTCACATAGGGTTAGATGAATGACTGAGACCGTGGGCGTGACTGAGTGAGTGTGAGACTGAGAGTGTCTTACTAACGCACTTAGAAGTTAGTCACTGTTAGTGACTTACTTAACAAGTTAAGACTTAAGTACTTTGGACAGTACTTAGTCACTTACTCTACTGGACTGAGTTACTCAGTTTACTTACTGTGAGTGACTTGGTTAGTGACTGTGAGACTGAGAGTGAATGAGACTCACTCGTTCTTACAGTTAGTGTTACTCACTTGTTACTTTAAAGTTTAAGTTACACTAACCGTTTAACTTTAGCTTAGGTTACTTTAACTTTGTCAGCTCAGTCAATCACTTATTCACTAGCCATTCAGTTCACTCATGGGCCTTGGTGAAGGATTTGATCAAATGAATGTGTAAGTACTGAGTAACATTGACTGAGTAACAGTGAGTGTGAATGAATGTGCTTGTGATTGTTGTTGAGTGGTGACCTATGAGTGAGTCGTCTTTACTCATCTCAATCTCATGAATGACTCGTGCCGTTTCCAGTAACTAAGTGGTTAACTAAATAAGGCACTGTTTACTCCTCAATGTGAGCGCAGACATCTGTCAGTACCTAGTTAGTAGTTTAGGTCTGATTGACAATTTAAGATTAGAGTAATGGGCCTTTGGCGAACCTCTTTTGTCTAATTTGACGGTTGAATTTGCTAGCTTGACTTCGGATCACCACTGTGCTATAAATATAATGGTCTCAACCACAGGATAAGGGTCAAGATCTCTTCATGAAGGTGGTCAAAGATTTTCTTCTCACTTCTTGTGAAAACGGCCAAGTTTTCGTTGAATGATCTGTACGCACATATGCTTAGGTTGACTGATCCCCAATCTCCCAGGAACGTCACTCAGTCTTGTGGGACAATGCTTCACAGTGAGTCAGTAGACACCTTGGTAGAGCTGAGTTGCCCCCCCCCCACCTCCCTGAGCATAATCTTTTTCCTGCAAGTCAGCCCTGCCCAGACTGTGTAGTTTCACTAGAAGCTACACCGCAGTCTGTCAAGACCAACATGTGCTAATATAACTATTATGAGCGCTAACTAGTAATAAATAGCCAAGACGCCGAGGGTGAACTCACTCAATCAATGGGGAGCTGGTAGTGAGAGGCCATCATACCCCCGCCCATGTACTCTGGCTAGTATGTCTGTAGGATACTTACTATATGGCTTAAGAGTTACGTGCCCATTTGTGGTTTGGAACTATTGAGGTATAAGGTAGGAGGTGTGGTATTTTCTTAGGTTGTTTTAAACAGTACTTCGGAAACAAAAGAGTCAAAAGTGTTGAGTCGGCCAATTGCTACGCTACTCCAGCCAAAGCTAGAGGAAACGACAAAGCTGACAATATTGACACATTCACTGGCAAACTCGTTGAATCGAAATTATACATGGCTACATGTATGGCTTACTTTTCAAATCAGATTGTTCCACCGCTGTCAATATGTAACTCTCTTTTTGTAGAATGAACAACCATGGCGTCACAGGCATTATATGCACTGATCAAAATGGCATGTGTTTAGGAGGTGAGTACGGAGCTCCTGTTTTCCTGGATTTAGCAACCAACCCCGATAGCCAATCGATTGTAAATAATCTTTGGCATGAACAATGAATGGAAGGTAAAGGTGGTGAGGAAGAGGAGTGGCACCCATCTCAGTTACACCAATGCCAGCACATGTTGGCTCTCCCAACAGTCATTTCCCCTCACGGCCATCGGTTAAGGGAACAACCTTCACCTTTGTTTATGGTGACAGCCATCTGGTGTAGTATCATACCTCAGATTCTTTCAGCTAAAGGAGTTGGAGATGGTGTCAAGAATGCCGGTGTTATAACCGCCATAGCCAAGGAGGCGGAGGGCCTGATGGTAGATGACGTCTCACCAGTTGTCTCTATAGAGACAGCTAGCGCGTGAGTCACTTAATCATTGGAGAAATAGCTGACCAATAAATAGTGAATACCTGTTTCATATTTCGATGATGAAAATTAAAATTTACCTGGATAACTGGCTAGCTCAGTTACTAGAGTGCTTAGCTCAAGGTCATTAAATTGTTACAGTTCTTACTGTGTCGGGCTCCCATGTTTGATATCAGCTCCTCCCAAGACTTCTACTCATTTCGAACAAGCGTCAACTTTAATGGGCCCCTAAATAGAATGGTCGGGTGTCAGGTTAAACATTCAAATAAAACCAACTCTAGAAATAGTCATGTAATCAGTTGTCCAGTGCGATAATGCGGAGTTGTGCAACCTTGCACCATTTTTGCAGGGAAAGTACAACTCTTGCTTTTTGACTTAATTTTAAACTCCAATTTGCTTCTGTCTAAAATATTGATGGTGAGTTTTTTATAAGTAGTAATAATCGATATGCAAACAGCCTTGATTCCAGATGCCAATCTGCAAGTCCACAGTTTCCAAAAAATGCTGGGCCAGACTGAGTATTTTCCCAATCTTATTTTATAGAAATGGCGTTGTGGGGCCTACTTTCTACCTATAACTGTCATTGTTTAACCTTAACCATTCCAGCTACTATCTCATCACTTGGTTGCTGGTGTGTTTTAGGACGATTCTAATTAAATCATGTGAAGGGTACACTACAGCTATTTATAAGCAGGCATCATAACCGGCTGTCACCATACGCCTATTCTGAGCGTATGAAACTGGTGTGGAGATCGTTTATATGTACATATCACAAAAATATTTTACTCTTACTAATGTTCTCTGCATTTGCACATGGTTCTCAGTAACTGCATGCCATAATTACATGTATATGATATGAGTTTTGCCGTGCATACTTCCCTTCCAATTACGAGTAGTGACACTTTTCCGGGTCTTATGAATAATTCTCACACAGTTGGTGTAATGATGTGACCTGACTACATACTTATATTTATTAAAACACAATTTTAAAATACATCGAGTGGAGTTGTTTATCAATTGAAATGACACCAAAGGTGCCGTCCTTTGAAGTAAGGGTATGTAAATATCAATAAAGGGAGGTGCTGTAGCTGATTGATTGGCCTTGAATGGCCCAGGTTCGAGACAGCCTGTGCGTGAGACATTTCTGAAAACTCTGTTCACCCAGCAGGGTATGAGTACCCGACTCTGTTCACCTAGCAGGGTATGGATACCCGACTCTGTTCACTCAGCAGGGTATGAGTACCCGACTCTGTTCAGTCAGCAAGGCATGAGTACCCGACTCTGTTCACCCAGCAGGGTTTGAGTACCCGACTCTGTTCACCTAGCAGGGTATGAGTACCCGACTGTTCACCTAGCAGGGTATGAGTACCCGACTCCGTTCACCTAGCAGGGTATGAGTACCCGACTCCGTTCACCTCGCAGGGTATGAGTACCCGACTCTGTTCACCCAGCTGG
>Ga0224501_10000989_pt1 | contig 21732 bp, 7 predicted proteins | sample SF_Oct11_sed_USG_4_FD_169105 | JGI IMG/M metagenome (GOLD analysis project Ga0224501, IMG submission 169105) | Sediment microbial communities from San Francisco Bay, California, United States - SF_Oct11_sed_USGS_8_1 | ecosystem: Environmental > Aquatic > Marine > Sediment | place: USA...
TGCAAGCTCTAAACTCGGTAACGCAGAAGGTATCTCGTCTAAACACTAGTGGCAATTTGTTTTAATGGTTTTAATTCTTGCCAAATCAATCAAACCCTACAGGATTACACTTTGTAATGTTATGACCGAGCTCGGCTGACTTATTATGGACTCATAGACCCATTAAGTTAGCTAGTTTAAGCGATGGCTGACGCCGCCCACAACTCTGAAGATACTAAGATAGCAGCGGCCATTCGTGACATTCATGATAAATTCCCTCTCATTATCCTACACATAAAAGTCATCAGCTACTGGCCGGTGACAATAGGCCCATTAACCAGGTCCCATTACTAAAGCTTTGTAATTCTGTCCTGGTCATTCACCTATTAGTAAGGTATGCCTATCCCTTTCCCCTTACGCTTTTTTTCAGCATTACCCACACAGATGCGTGTCTAAATGTCCCCATGTAAACAACCCCTAACTGACTTGTGTACGTAACTCAGGCTAATTGATACACATGGTATGTAACTCAGGCTTAATGCTACACATGGTGTGTATCTGTGGCTTTACTCACCGACTACACTGCCTTTGCTAACTCCCCCATCAGCTCTCTCTGTATGTTCCCCTCCGTGCATGAACCAACTTCGGGAGTTATCCACGTACATACTCCATGAAAGGTTATCCTTTCCTGCAAATCAAGGAAAGAACGCCATTAATATTACGACTACCACCAGGGAGTAACCCTCTCTACGCAGGAGGAAGGGAGGGAGCACGCCACAGACCACCTTCTCACTGTAAGAGAGGATGACTGTGACGTGTGCGGATGCAGTGATTAATCGAAAAACTAAACCAGCAATTAGATTGAGCATTTCTATATAGGGAGCTCTCACTACAACTTGTCTATTCTTAGTCTTTCTTCCTCTGACTGCAGAGCAGTGCACCGCTATAGGAAGTCAACTTTATATTTAACCCAACCATTACGTATTATAGTAGTACTGATATTTTTGACTTGATACGCTTCAGGTGTATAAAGCCCCTATTACTCATTACTCCTAGTGTGATGGCTGGCGCCCAGTTTGTTTAGGCCTCAGCGGATATTAATTTATCTCAACTAGCGATCACCAGATCATCGGTGTCATAACGGGAAGACTCTCTCATTAGTGGCTTAATGATCGATGGGATAATCCCTACTGAGATAACATCGCTAATCCGTTAACGAAATCCACCTTGGTAAAAACAATGCCCGATTATGACATCTGTGAGCTTAACGCTTTGCTAAACTACTAGTCACAATTTACCAGGAGATCCCTATATACTGCGAACTGCTGTTTTATTACTGGGATTAGAAGCTAGACCTGTGATGGAGAGATGGGACAAAGACACTGTGTGTTGAGTTTGTTCTTGCTACCTTGCAACTCTAGAAATTATTTGGTTTTGTAAGAGTCAAAACCCATCTTAGTGCCTCTAATGATGACTGATCTTATAATATTAATCGGCCACTATTATACACCGTGAGATAACTCCGCTCACTGGATGCTGAGAAACGTTTCCTGCCTGATTCCATATCCCCCATAGAATACGTGATTGAGGGAGTGCACAGCCGTGATGCGTTATTGTTTGCCAGCAATAAATAAAGTGTGAATTAGACGGTTTGCAGGATGCTAGCCGCTCAGCTATAACCCTATTTACAGTAACAACTTACTGATATCATCAGTAAACTGTCTGGTGATTGGTTTAATCAATGGAGAGTTGCCGTGGAACAACATTGAAACCAACACGGTGGTGCGTGAGCTACACGAATGCTCTTGGTATTTCGAATTTAATTTCGTGATGCCGACTGGAGATAAGCGATTGCTTTGCTTCGCGACCTCTATTGATCTTTTCTTTTTAACACAACGGAGAGACGAAAATTTTCTTTTTATTTCTCTATTGAATATGAATGTTATCGTAGACTCTGTGTAATCAGACTGTTTCTGTACCCTGGTATATCAAGACAAGGGGTTATAACTGTTAGGTGTTATTTTCTCTGTGAGGCGCACTGGGTGGACAATCCTGGAAACAGTGCATTGTTTTAACGGTCTCGTTCTGTCCAGCTCATATTATATAAGCCTAACTGAATCCGGGGACGGCTCGTAGTTTTAGTACAAGATGCAGCCAGATATAAAATCTTGGCGGATCTATTCTCATCTTACCTAGCATGGCGTCCTTTGCCGTGTCGAGGCGAGCGACTCCGAATGCCGGATCGGGATGGTTGTCATAGCGATCCACTTTATACTCCCAATAATGGACGCCACGAGAGAACCCGCAGCTGCCTAGCACGACACGCTCTTCAAAGTTATTGCACGTGGCGGTGAGACCGTCTTCTGAGAGCAGGATATCATCGTGGGCCGTCTCCGGGTCCAGGGTAAACCACGCGACTGAAATGGAAAAATAATAAAACGATCACCATCGCGCTAGCCTCCAACCGCGGCGCACTCTTGATTAACATATTATGGGTATCTTCCTATGGCTTGAAGCTATTCGGATTGATGCTTATTCCAAGCCTGTCGAGATTCCCAGCCGCAAAACTATTCCGTGCAATTTCACATTTACCCCCCTGTGTCATCTACTCAACCACAATGTGATGCGATATTTCATAACGCATCTATCCCAGCCCAGACACACGTAATTTCCCCGGGTGAGAGCATTAAGTTTGAATGAAAGTAAAACTCAAACCCTCAAATTAGCACCTCCTCAAGCTGTTTCTCAAATAAAATTTAGGAAACGGTTAAAAAGAATTTGCTATAATGACAAGGCGTGGTTCAGTTAATCCACACCGGCTACGGAGAGGGGTTGTTAAAGGTTGTAATAACATGACATTCATACCCGACCACACGCACCATAGAATGACGTTCTTTTAGGCGTTTCTTGGCGGGGCAGGTCTGCTTTCTTTTCATTGAAAGCGAGCGGTGTTGTAACACTTAAACTTTTGGCCTTTTTCGGTTCAACGCTTTCAAGGCGTCAAATAATGTAAATATAATAAATGTATTTGCGTTGGTGGATTGTTTGTCATTTAAAAGGGTAAAGGTAGTCTCATAGCCCTAAATGGCCAACTTGTATTGGCAACGGAGTAGCTGAGATGGGGCGCCACTCCTTTTCCTCACCGTCTTAACCTTCCTCATTTACTGCTGGGTGAACTGAGGGAGTTATTGAAAAATCGTGTGCTCAAGCAGTGTTTTGAACCCGAGAGCTTCAGTACCAGTGGTGAGCACTTTAACCACTCAACCTCTCAGTTTATAAAAGTGTTAATCATTTTCCACTGGCTTGTGGTGTCACATAGACAGAAGTAGTGATAGAAGGAAACCCAAGGTCCTACCTTCAGCAGTCTGTAGGCAGATGCAGTCGCTGTAGGAACTCTCCCCTTGCTGGTTGTAGCATTTGACTCGAGCGTTGTACAGACTGTCAAAGTGTAGGCCATCCACATTACAAATCGTCTCCGGACCACAGTACACCTCCTAACAACAACAACAACAACAGCTGCAATATTTCTCTTTACAACAGCGATTGCAACGCGTCTGTCATATTAAACCTTAACCGAACTGGCGTTAGCAATTGGGTCTACTTAAAGCTCGTGCCAGAAAAAATCCTGCCGGCAGTGAGGCTGGAATCTACAGATTGTAAATCAGGGCCTTTTACCAACTAAGCTACCTTGGGCCCCTCCTTTCCCATTAAACCGTAGCCACAATTCAGTTAAACCAGGGCTTTCAATTCTGAGGCAAGCTACTGTTTTCAGTAGTAAGACATTGACTACTCAGTGACATGTCACTGGACTACTAGGGGAGAGTTGCGAGGCAGGGGTTAAAAGTTCTTTGGGAGCGCTGGATAAGAAATGACCCATTTCCAGAATGATTTTATATTACCGCCAAAGGGGGAAAGGCTGACACATCACAGGGCGAACTCAGCTGAGCTAATGTACATCAATACTTTACATCTTTCCACAACTGGGACCGATAAGACTAGCCGACTTTGATCTGCTCAGAAAACACGATGATTAGCTCACAGTAAACTCCGCCATTAACATTTAGGAATGATGCCATCAGCCAACTATAGCGAGACATTAACATTCATCACTCTGCTTTGAACTGGAAACTACTCTGATAAACTGCATACTTCCTTCATATAATAAAACAATACGAGCTACGTGATGGTATCACGTCACAGCGGTAGAGTGAGTGAGCACTAGTACACAACACTCTTTCTCTATCTCCTCTTTGAGCATTACCAATGTCATGTTTTCGTTAGGAACTCGTTTCTGTTTATCTTAACAACTGTTTTTTCACGCAAGGAGGATGAACGTTATGACGTATGACGTTTTCTGTTTACTACGCGAGTAGAAACCGTTTATCACTGTCATTCAAACATCACATCCTGGGCGAGGCAACCGAATAAGGTGATTTTGCTTTAGTGCCAAACTGGAAGTCGGCTTGTTGAATGAAAACATTGTCTTGGAGACATACGTTAACTGCTTATACCAGCCTGGACACAAGCCTCTGGTCTAACGATTTCTTTATATGTAAAATACAACGACCTTATTCAGTCATTTCTATATTCCAATGATAGGCTGCCGCAGGGGGTGTTGCTGGAGGGCTCGTTGACTTACTCGGAAGTTGCCGCCTGCTCCATCATCGATCTCCAGTACGTAGGCATCGACGAGGCTGTCAGCGTATGGCGACCAGACGAGGGTAACGGTATTATTTTCAGCACTGCATCTCTCCGGTATAAACGATGGGTGACCCGGCGCTAAAATAACAAAACACACAGCCATGGGAGATGATTCCAAAGAGTATGATACATGATAATCAATACGGTTAATATTGTGGGTTAGTATAAAGGCAAAAATATTGCGATCGATAGACCGAAAGTCCCTTGAATTGAGTGACAGATGCACTGTCCCTTGAATAAGATTCAATATACACAGCGACAGCATATAATTTAAATCCAGAGGATAACCGACTTCATGCGCTAGATGTCTATCCATACCACCGGTTGGTAAGGCGTATAAACTTGCCAAGTAAATTGAATTGGAATTAGATTCTGTTTTTATTTAACGAACCACGAGACGACACTTTGAACTGATAGTGAGACTCAAGCAGAGATTGCATGTTTTTGGGTGTGGAGAAAAGTACGATCATGCAACAGACAACGATAAATGGAGGTGATCTCAACTACACTTTCTCACTGAAGCACATTGGTTCTTACCTATATCCTCTGCAAGCAACAAAATAAATACTAAACTTAACTGCGGTGGTGGCACTGTGCATGCACTATGTTAGCAGTGTGGCACTACCGGCGATAGCCTACACTACAGATAGATAAGGGTGCAGCAGCGACCGATTGAGTCGGATGAGATTATATCGGCAGCTCGCCTTTGGGGACTTGCCGCGGCGAAATTTGCATCAGCGCGGCAGAAGAACGAGCTAATCCATTTATCGGGCAGACTCAATCGGCTGGATAGAGAGCGGGAAGGGAGAGACTGACACGGGTTACAACCCTCCACTAGCCTGGCATCTGCCAACAAATTTCAGAATACAGGAACATCCTACGCGCAGTACTCGCATTCTTACTTTGCGCAGCAACTATGCTAAGTTATTTCCAGCCAATGAGCTTCATTTTCAATAGCACGCAAACCCCATTTCAGAAGAGACATCAAAGTGTCAATGAGAAACAACTTCTAATTTTAGCCATTACTGCATGGTGTACCAACCTCTCATTTGGAAGAAGTTCATTGTGTCGATTTCGTGTAGAACCGGTCGGTTGTCTAGCGACAGCTCGAAGTACGGGGATATCCTCGGTCTCATCTCCATCTCGCGGTGGTAAGAGCTGCTGGCCTGTGAAACCCGATTTACTAAACCAGGAGAGACCTGTCAAGAAAAAAAACATCCGCCTTACTGATTTAATGATCCGATGACTCGACCGTGTGCCACACTCTCTAAAGGGGACTGCCGAGGGATTCACTGCAAAAATGGCAAGTGTGCAGACAACATTGTTCACTTCCTTCACTCCATGGCGCCATTCTGATTTCTAAAATAGTGCGTTAACCAACATCAACCAACCAACCAACCGCAAGGGGACATGAGTTTTCTTTTGGTGTTTTGTGTTGTTTTTGGCACAGCTGCTAATGAGCGAGTGGGAGTCGGAGCCACAGGTGTTAGCTCTTCCATTGCTATTTTTAAGGATGAAGTTGTTTCTCTAAGAGCTGAGAAAAGTTACACAATGCTTGCATACGATAACTCTCGGAAGTCACAAGTACCCCGCTCGCACTCATTCGTCAATAGCATGAGTCAGCGATGCCGATTGTTAAAAAAGAATCAATTCCCGCGACGCCGCGTTATGATGCTACATTATTTATAAGAATTATTGTCTTTGCCGTGATTTATTTCAAGATGGCGGATATCCTGGTGCGGCAACGGGGAGATAGTTAAGAATTTTGGAGATGAGATTCCCGGGGGCTCGCCGTATTTACGGGGGTCATTCAGGGCTATGGCGAGCGGAGTCCAGTGTCCCCTGGGCTAGTAGTGGTCGTCAGCTTTGATTGTTATTGATTCACAGACACGGAAATCAATCTCTCCTTTCACTCGTGGCGGATTAAAATTATACGCCATGACTCAGTCGGGCTTAATGGCAACTTCTTAATCAACTCAAGTCAACAAATCTTTGCCTATTATTCGCTCACACTCCGAATTTTAAATTAGCTCCCCTGGGGAAAAAGGTTACAATCATACATACATATAGCCCTTGGGCTGTAACAGGAAAATTACCTGGATGAATTGGCCAGGATCGGTTTCTCTCAGAGCCTCTACACTGAACTGTAGAAGCCCAGTTGTCTTCTGGAGATGAGATTTACAATCAGAAACCTGCAACCAGCACAGAGAAGTTTGGTTAATAATGGGGCCACTAGTGGTAAGATTAAAAATGGTTTGACTGAGATTGAAAGTGAATTAACTAAGATCAAACTAAGATTAATAAGGTAGGCTCATTAGGATAAAAGTAAACATCAGGTGAACCACCGGTGAAGATTAACCTTCAAGCCTATAGGCTTGCTGATAATTGGGGGCAATCTTCTGCTCGATTTTACAGCTATATTGAAACCTCTATTAAGATTTCCCATACAGAAGAAGCGCAGCTTTGGTTTACAGTTCATTACAGCGGTATCTCAGGCTGAGCTGTCATTGGTTGGCCGCTCACACTTTAATACTCGAAATGGTTCATGGTTTCTCATGAAGAGTATCATTCCCAAGTCATTAGCTCATAGAATAATCCATATAATAACTATCAGTAATAATTACTACCTACAGACATCTTTAAATGACTCAATGCTTTCCTTCAATGGGAGAGACTTAATTGTTCTATAGACTCAAAAGGCGAGAGTGATGTTTCCTTTACTGAGAATTCATCACTGCTAAACCAATATTCTGGTGTTTTCTTATGTAAATTGGCCCGGAATACCAGAATCAATTCATTGCATATCTATACATCCGAAGAGGAGATAATTACATAACCAGCACTGTATTCATCTCTACTCTTCCCAAATGGCTTTCCAATCGATAACAAATGAATGAACGGTCACTGATTTACATAGGCGCTGTAGGGCTACTCGATTTTCCTTGCATAGCGAAGCCTTCATACACAGCTATAGTAAGGCTTCCCCCCTGTATGTATTCAGTCAATACGCAGTGAGGACTGATATGCGCTTTAAATCAACAGCACGCAGACAGACTGGAGACCTTGTCCTCCGTAAAGAAGAAGAGGTTTACGTAATAACCAGAGTTTGGACCGTGACTATGATTTCCTTCTGTGATTGTAAGCCAGTCACGCAGACTAGTATCGCCATGTTTATTATGCCGTTATTTCTCATCCTGAATATCGCTGAACATCACTCACCAAGACTAGACAAAACCACCAAAGTTTTTGTCAATTTCCCCTAACAAATACATGTGGAGCCTGGATTTTTATAAAAGAGTTACGCATTTATTTGAAAATAGATTAGAGCTCAAATTCTTTCAGGGCCACCTTTCTCTCTTAAAAAGAATTTTCTGTTCTGAGAGGCTTTGTATTTAATTTAAAGGTCATCTTTATACTCTTCAAAGAGTTTGCATTATCCGCGCAGCTTTCTCACCTGTTGTTTCAGTACATTTATTCTCATATCTCTGTCATGGGCAATAACTTCTAATAACTCTGCCTTCTTCCTGTTAACGGCCGCTATTACCGCGTCACAGCTCTGAGTAACCATCGCTTCGTAGGCCAACGCTCCATCCTAAATGAGAAGGAAATTCTATTAGTTTGCATTACAAATTGAGGGGCATGGAATGGCCTATATTTAGGATTTTATCAGTTTACATATAATGTATCTTTGGGCCTAATCTGTGAAATTGAAATGGCCTATGTGTTTAGAAAACCATTAGTTAACGTATTGGAGTTTTTGAGGGTAGCAATGGCCTAATCTGTAATCCGCGTGAATCGGGCCTATAGGACAGCTCCGGGAGCTAGGAACACTTGTACATCTTTGAGCCCTAATGCTTTGATGAGATAAGAAACTGGCAGAATGTTAAACATTTTACCAGCTCAGCGGTACTGAATGAATGGCTAGGGTTTCCTTAAGATTCCGTCCATTAAGTCAGCGGTCAGTCGGTACAGTTTCGTGTTCTTAATTTAATCGCTGGTATGCCATTACATAACCCGCTATCAGCTACGTACATGGTAAGTGCTCCTAGGTGTAAGTGGAGCGACGGAATTATGCAACGCTAGGTGCAAAACCGCGTGAAGCGTAACGTCGTGCACTTAACTGAACTCGTAATGGCGCATCACCTTTACCACACTGGCACATTCCTACAGGTTATACTTAGTGGCCACCAGCTGGTGAAAATCTTAACAGCTTGGATTGCTGGCCGAAGAGTACAGACGAAACCACTTCTTACCTCCACTTTATCGATCATGGATTTGATTTTCTGGATGAAGGAGGTGCCAACTTTAGCTTTCTCTGATAGATTCTGAATACTCTGAGATAGTTCGTTCTGCAAGACAAAAATACCTGTTAGAAGAGAACATCCTCTGCGTACAGCCATGCACAAAGGCTCTTGCACAGAGGCACCTGCAAGACAGTGGCGGGTTAGCCAGGTAGCTGCATACAGCATCAACCCAGGGCACCCACTGTCTAGTGTCATAGCGTTTAAAGGGCCCATAGTGTCATAGCGTTTAAAGTGCGAAGGGCATGGAGACACTGCCTGATAATAATTCCTTGGGGGCTTGCACAAAGATTGTACAGCGTTACTCAATTAACCGAATGTTAAGAGATAAAGCCTCACATTGTTTCATATCCTGTTATCATCCCTAGAGTGGCAAACCCTTACAGAACCCCAGGGTGTGAATAGTAAATAATAGCTAGATAATGGTGAGAAACAGTCTAAATACCCAAAGTGTGAACTGTCTCACTCAGTCGTCATTTCATGCATGACTTTATGTCACGGCGTTATGCAATGGGATAGCTTTGAGGTGAGTTACTGATTGTATATTTCAGCTTGTTTGTTAGGGTTTAAGGCGGCCACATATTGATAAATTTTATTGTCTCCAGCTCTCGGGCACAAAGTGGTCAATCAAAAAGATAAGATTTATAGCGATGCTTCTACTTGATAAGGAAGCATCATTCGCTAGACAAGGTGGCACCGAGAAAGTGAAATGTTTCTTAAACACACAAAAACCCGTTACAATCGAACAAACGACATCGCGCCTACAGGTGTGAGACCAACAACCACAATCGGCTAAGATAAAACGAGCTGTTCACTGTTACACTCCTTTAACATAAAATCAAAAGAAAACAAACTGACAAACCTCCAGCTCCACCGCGGCTTCTGAATGCATGTCCAATATGCTAAAGTGAATGCGGCCGAGTGCCACTCGAGCATAATGCGATTCTTCGTGTATTGGTCGGCCTTTTAAAAGGATTAAATTCATGCTTTTTCTTTTAGTTATTGATTCGGCTTTGAGGCCTGTAGTTAGTAGCTGATTAATGAACATCTGGACTAGTGCAGAACTTTAACTCTCGGTGCATCTAGTCAGCGACATAAGCTCTTTAATTATGTTTCCTGTGTATCATGTATAACATAGTATTCACGCAATCACACCCAAAACGATAGCTGGTAACTTTATACAGGAGACTAATTGAACTGCCTATCAAATCAATAATTATGGCGCCGCGAGTATTTCTATATCCTCAAGGACATTTAAAAGGTCAAAACTATGTTTTTTTCCATATTATTTATAAGTTGTTCTGTGTACAGTATTATTTTGATAAAAAATAAATCTTTATCAAAAGGACAACAAAATTTGACATTTTTTGCAACACAGAATGGCAAATTACATTATAGCAACTCGTTCTAAAGGACGGACCGATTCAATTGACAGAGCACCTAAGTGTTGAGATGGTTTTAGACCATAGTCACATCTTAGCGAAGCGGCATTACTCAGTTATACAGTCAGTCGTAAAGTCATTATCGGCTAATTCAGACAAACAGTTACTCAGATAGCAGTGCGAATAACTATTATATCCGATGCGTTGCGTATTGCATAACATTCAGCCATAATGCATGTTAATCCCCCATTATCCAATCTGTTATCATCTGTAACCATATGTTACAAATAGATTTATCACCGGCCAACTCTATGAACTCCTGCCAACCCAAAACTTGAGTATGGGTAATTCTATGCTCGCTGGTGGAGCTAGGTATAAATGAAAGAGGCTCCGTGCGTGGTGCAAAGTATCTTACATGCATGGATTTAGAGGAACGGTCAGTAAAGTGAGATTATTCTGACAAAGCATCCAATAACTCTCATTGACACCTTAAATTAAAATAATATTTAAAGTGTAGGGGCAGTGGTTGGAAGGCCATCGAGGAGGCATCCCGTGTTAACGGTGCTGCCTTAGAATCAGTGTATCGAGTCGGGAACTGACAAGCCATCCACCGAGCGGTTCAGTAAAAGCTTCAAGCGGGAGTGTTTAGAAACACTCAAGAGGCAATCAACCAGCTTCAAGTACTGAGAGTTCATTTGCCCACAAAAGTCTTGAGAGGTTTGAATAAGCTGGTCTTGACAAAGCGTTGATAAGCAATGTTACACTCGCACCAACACACAATAATGCATTGATACAAAGCATCCCGAAAACTACAAAGAGACGAAAATAGGACCCAAGCCACTACAAACTTATCCATGGATTGTTTGGTCTGAAAAGTCACCAGAGGCAACAGTCCTACGCAACAATGTAAAGGGTCAAGGTGATAGCACAGCGGTCGGAGCTCATTAGATTTCAGTTTTGCATAGAACAGTGAGAAACAATGATTGTATTGAATCATGAGAAGTGACCCTCAATTGAGTTTTACTCCAGTTTCGCACCACCCTTACTGACAGCCAATCGGGTGAAGTATAGAGCTAGACAATAGGCCAATCGGGTCGGGCCTTTGAAGATCAGGTATCAGTATCTCATTGTCACTGACTGGCCAACTCTCGTCAAAGTAATTATGAGTCTACCTGCTATGTAAAAGGGCAATACAGTATTATCTATTAGGTTTAATTGTCAGTAGTGAGATAGCAGCTTCATCCAGACCAGACTGGCGCCTCAATACACGTGTACCGATGTATCAAAACAAGACAACAGGCGGACCTGAACATAGATTAGAAGATACAGTAATTAGAACGTTGGCTGATTAATAATGCCAGCTAGAAATATTATTCTTGTTCTACAAATTGGACCACACTGTGATAATTTATTTGTGGAACAAAGACTAGGCTTCGCTGCCGGTTTGTTTAGCCCACGGCTGCCGACACGAGAATGGATGACATAACGCCGCCGCGCGCGCCTTAATCAAGATTGGCGTCAAAAATTCTCTCAAATTTCTTTACACTAGAAATCAGTGCAGCAACATCAATAATAGGGTGTCGCGTTTCGTTGTTTTTAAATGACAAAGTCGCTCTAATGCTGGGCAAACATTGGCTGGGTTAGAGAAATGGAGACAAAGCGGACTTGTGTTTATCTGTACCCTGCGTTACAGCCAACGAAACACAAACAGCATAGCTAGAATGAAAACTGAAATTAAAAATAAACTTTGCGTGTAAAGCCTTCGGGGATAATGGGGGGGTATTCAGCGCTAATTAAAATTCATTAGAGTACTAATATACGGAGGTCTCCGTCTCCTACACACTGACTCTGTCAACAAGTCTCGTCAATCAGCCAGAAAGACAAAGCAATTATAGAGTTATCTCCCTTGGCTAATAGTCTATAGTTTCTGGATGCTAATCTACATAGTTCGTTATGCTACTGGATCTGATCCTCAATTGACAAGACATTGATTAAGAGAAGCTAAAGCCTGGTTGCCACATAGTATGTGACTCGATATAAACATCAGACCATCATGACAGGGGCAGGTCATGGTCATTAGGGCATTCGCTGTAATAATACAACGTCTTATAGTGATTCCTACTATTTCACATAGTTCGGTGCTGCATACCGCTGGTGGGTTGATGTACCGAGTGATGAGATGTGACCATCTCTCACACCCACGAGTACCGATAGCCATGCCTGGATGTGGCTACAGGCTACCCGCACTAACCATCATTATATAACGAGTACAAACTAGCCGAGTCTCCGGGCGCATACCGATCACGATGTACCGAGCTCGGGCAACGTACACCCATTATTTACTGGGAAATCATTGGCGAAACACGCACATCTGTCCGCGCTCTACGCGGTAATTATCACACATTGCCCTGACGGGTAGAAGAGAGTGTCATTCGCTGTGATTACAGTTATAAACTCAGGCATGTTATAAGACGTTACATATAGCGCAATGACACTCGTGTGTCACGCTAACGCAATGACCTGTAGCGCTGAGCCTATCTTAAGTCATCGTTGAGCATTTCACACTGCGTTGTGAGATTTTGAGTAGTACCTTACTCGTTTGGGGGCTGAATAGATTTCGAAGACGTTTCAGAGAATTCACGAATCTTGACAGCGACACCGCGCTCATTATTTATGAAGAACGCTGTCAGAACACGCGTATTCAATTAATAATTACCCTCATGCGCTGTATACTCTGTATCAACTGAAAACATTGCTGAACAGCACAATAGACCTTAATCCTATCAGACCTGTAAACAAATCAGGAGAAGGCCTCATCTGAACCCAAATAATCCTTTCAACCTTAAGTCAATTATAAGAACCAATTCGTGTCGGCTCCACGGTTTTGAGAGTTTTGATGTTCACGAGAAAAAGTCTGACTAGGTGACAGAAGTCATTCACTCGTTGCATGGTATTCAGTAACCTTAGAAATGCGGAGTGACACTAAAACTGAAGTCTGGGAACTCGCACCAATAAGACTTCTCAAACGGTTAAAGCCCCTGAACTACCGATCAATGGTCACCACACCCCTGTATAGACAGCTGTACGCTTATAAAGCCCCTCTCAATAGATGGGCGAGTGGAAGCTCTAAAGCCAGTCTTGAATATCTAGTTTAAAGATGAATTCATCTTTAGAAAGAGAGCTCGATGGATCTCATCTGAACCAAGGCATAAAACTAGCTCCATGATGATGATGGTTGGGGTGAAAGCAGCGCCCTAGGCAGAAAGTAACCACATGTAGTCAGTCAGGAATTAATCAGTACAGCCTTTTATCTGACTAGTCTTGTGGTCAGGAGAGCAACCGCGATTAGTCAGGATAAACTTCAATCACTTCACACGGCCTTATCGGAGTCAGCCCTCTGCTGCCACAAACTATCAAAACATGGAGTTTTCTTGGTTCTCTTTATTCCTTTTAGATCACTCAAATTATCAAACACTGCTTGTCCATAGGAAGCGACACAGAGACTGCATCTAACTCGTGATTGGTCCGAACTTGGTCGATTTTATAGATGAGCCAGCCGTCTTAGTAATCTAGCGATTCTATATGATTCACAGAAGTATTGTTAAAGTCCAGCCTTTTGACCTATACACGTATTTAATAACTAATAAAACTTTACTGACAGCGAGAATCTAATTTCATCAGGACTGACGCTGTCTCAATGTCTGCTAGCCATAACTCAAGTGATACTGACAGCAGGAAATTGAAAACCCGCATCTCGATATTTAGTAATTTCAGTCCGCGTATTACCTGGTCTGTCTCCTGTCCACAATAGAGCGAGCAGACTAATCCGTGATGCGTAAACACCCACTGACGGGGATTAGCCCCAGCTGTCGTGTGTGTGTGTGTATGTGTGTTATTGACTGTATACTGAAATCCATTCACTCTGAGGACAGATTGAGAATGAAACCACTCGCTATAGTAGGAAGACTGCTTTGAAACTTCTGGCGAAACCCAAGCCCTTCAATTTAAAGGAATATTTCTGGGAGGAAATCTTTGCTGTTTCATAATAACCATATTTAATCGTCTAATGTCCCAGAAACTGAAGGGCCTGCCTGTTAATTGAGGTTCTACAGAATGTAGAGACTTTCAGTTCATGGGATAATTTTTACGGGCTGTAACATTATTCCACACTTTGGTCACACGCCAGTCAGTCGGCGCTGACTCTCGCTGGAATGCTGCCCACGGCACCGTAATGGCGCTGCTGACTTCTCTTCTCTATTGAAATTTGCCGACAGAAAAACAGCCGTCACAAAGGGTTCACTCGCTAATACTCTGACTGAATGAACAGCGATTAAGCAACCGAGGAGCACGGCAAAGCCACCACGAAGCCAGAAGGCACTGAATGGGGTTTTGTAAACAAACACCACCAGTGCAACCACTGACGTGGGAAAAACGCCTTCCTTATTGCGACATTACACTCCACATGTGTATGTGTTTCCCATGCAAACAATTCTGACTAAAGGTTGACCAGTTAGAGCAGTTAGTTTCATTCAGCATTAGATGGAAGGACGTAGGTTTGAAAGCAACCTAACCAAAAAACTTTCAAATATTTACCGTTCTTCTGCTTCTATAGTAGCGCAGTTGCAAGACAAAACGAAGTCAACTTTGTAACAAATCAGATTTTTCCCAATGTATCATAGTCAATCTAATTTCTGTCTACAGTAGGCCTAATTGGAATGCACTCTCCTCAGTCTTTTGATGTGCCTCTACTCGGTCTGCCACCTAGTGAGAAAGCTAGCATGGCGTCCCACTCTCAAACATTGTGCATTTGTCTTCCAATTACTAGGGCTCCTCTTGAGTCAATGCAGTTCTAAATACTTCAAGCTCGGCCAAATTTGTGACGATAATTATACGGATGGCCCATAGCCTGCAGTTGTTCGCCCGAGATAGTTCAGTGGCTCTGGTGTTTGAGTTTCTCATTCATAGGTCCTAGCTGCTTTAAAACAAGTCTCAGGCCTAGGAGGTAGCTAGCAGGACCACCCACAAAGAATGATAACTGAAGCACTAGGGACTTGCAAGGGAAGATGTACTTTTGGGCTCCGAGTGCCACATCTACAATCCTTATTTCTCAAACAGGCTTAGAATTTCAGAGGCTTAAAAATATGATAGGCTGTAACAGGTGTCTAACACAAGTAAGGTAATAACGCCTGCACTCTGCACTGTACCGGCAAGGATAACAGGACTGTCAATGTTGATAAAATTTTAATATTAAAAGCCGAATAGCTCAATGCCCACAGCAAACAATTGCAATCCTTTAATAGAAGGATAAAAGCGCAAGGAATTCTCTGTTTAGATATGGAAACAGTAGCCTTTTGTGGGTAGCAGACTACCCGTCTCCTTACTGAGAATGAGAGATGTGGGGATACGTAAAATAAACCTCTAATCATATCACGGGATTTATAAAGGTAAACCGGTACAGATGACGACAGAGGGCTGTGTAATAGAGCCCTTGTGCCTGCGTACGACAGGCCGAGACATGGATAAAAGCTAGTAAGCTAGCGAGCCTAAACTTACAGAGGCTGGGGAGACCTGGCAAGAGATAGACGTGTGTGGCTTGCTCACAAAGAGGCCTTTATTTAAGACTGGACGAAACCGACAAGGCTGATGATGAAGCCAGAGAGCTCAAACGCAGATCAAATGCACATAATTTATGGAAGGTTGTTACCTTCTTGAACCTATAAAAACCCTCATTGAGTGGCTCATAGGAGCTGTCACTCATGCCAATTAGACAGCCATTGGTAGAAGGATGCAAGAATAACGAATTACCGTTTGATTGAAGAGGGGGGTAATTGCTAAACCACTCGAGTTCACCACTAAGTACAGCCAAACACAAACAACAGGCGACAAGGCTATTAGCTCAAGTTGGGCCAACACTAGGATGGTGTCTGCAAATGGCCAAGCCTGATTGCTACTCACACTGATTAACTAGGCATCAATTTTGTCACCTCTAACAAGCAGTCAAATAAACAAACCAATGGGCCAGAGTGATTAACACTAATGGCATTACAAGCCAGCTTGGTTGGCGCTGCAAACCGCAAACCACCATCACAACATTATGTGCCGCCAGAAGATGTCCAGGGTAGGGTATGCAACATCAGTGCCCCATACTGCACAGAGCAGCGGGACTCTTGACAACACAAAGAAACCAACACCAAAATGGTGCCACACCAATCTATCTGACACTAACAAGCACAGATCGCTGACTTTTCTGACGCGAGGATTGTAGAGGACGCCTCACTGTCGACCTGTCATGACCCCGCTGCCGCGTGTTCTGACTGAATATAGCTCCCATAATTTATACACTACCTGGTTAGACTAGGTGAAAAATCAATGTTTGCTCTGAATTAGAAAGAATTGATCGGTCGGTAAAATACGACAGGAGACGCTTACGTACCGTGATTGGAGCCAGCTAGCAGAATGACCAGCGTAACCAGTGTTTAGCACAGAATAGTACTGGTGTACACAGGTGCTTAGCGAGTTTCGTACATTTTAAAAAGGGCAGCTGTCGGACTGAGAGTAGGGCAATGATGCAACCAAATTGGGCTCACTACTATGTTGCTTTAGTGCCCTAGAAATCTCAGTAATTACAGCCTTAACAGTGATTGCGCAATAAGTTAGCCACCACTCGGTGAGGCGCTTTTCTTTTTGGTTTCTTTTCATAATGCTAACAGATTATGAGATTAATGCCGGTGGATTAAATCATGACTAGATAAGCAGTTAATTCTCTGATTTACCAGTATGGTCTCTAGCAATCATTGGATTTACTGTTGTGATATTATTGGTAAAAGTGACAGAATGTCATAAGGTGACACCCCACTGACATCATGTCATGGGTTTCAGCAACACGCAGGTAAATTATTCTGATAATGCTCTCAGCAGAAGTTGCTGACCACTGCTGTGAACTCTAATACACCTCCAATGTTTCAAAACAAGTCCGGTCTTCAGGGTTTCACGTATACAGGAAAGTGGAAAACTTAAAAAACAGTGCTTACCTTATGCGCCTTACAAATGGCCGCTGTGGCTTGGACATCATGGTTAACGTGTCTGTCTCCCTCTTGTATACACAGATAGCAGACTGTCTCTTTACATATCAAACAGAACATACTCAAAACTTCATCCGTGTGTACCCGACATCTCGACTCTATCTCGCGGTTTTTCTGTCTGAGTATTTTCTTGCCTTCGAGAGGTGTGACTAGGTTATGTTGAGCGAGCGGTCCGCGAAGCGGATGCTGTGCGTCTTTGCATTTATCACAGTAAAACACCTCGCACTGCTCACACATTGTGGTGGCGCTGGGTTTAACGTCAGTTTGGCATACTTGGCAAGGCGCGGCAAAGTTCTTTTCGGTTTGGTATTTGTCGACAATTGTTTCCAAGACTCTATTCTTTGGTAATGACGAGGTACCCTCCTCGGCTAGATAAGTCACTTTCTTACAAGATAGATTAGGGCAGGTGATAGTGAGAAACGCTTGTTCCGATTGCACTCGAGCTAGTAGATTTACGGTACTATTCCCAAAGTAACTGTTCGGACGGCTACTGCCGGTTCCCATTGAAACACCAGAGTCCGCTTCAGAGTATAAACTCATTTTATCCAATTCAGGGTAGTCCGCTCCTCGTCGAGATATATCCAGATCATCACCATTAGTTACTGGGGCTTGCAGTCGTAATGCGCAAGCCATACATAAGCTGTGAGAACACGGTAGACAGACTGGGTTGTTGTAGTATTTAGTACAGGCTGGACATTTCAGCTCTAACTCCATGCCAGCTGGCAAAGTGATGAATATACGCAGCGCAAACACTAACCTATCCTTTGCGAAGGAAAGAATACGAATGAATAAGATTGAGCTGTTTACTAAACTCACGTGCTTCAGGATAAGCCCCGCCCATCAACTACCCTTGATTGTTGGTAGCGAGTCGCGTTAAAACCTTTCTCGATACTGGGCAAGTTTTCTTTCAAAGTTTCACATGATTCTGCCGAGATTTTGTAACTTATATCGCAATAGTAATGTTTCCCACGAGTTCACAGAGAAAATATTGGATATTTTCCGATTCTTCTGAGATATCCAGACTGAAAGAGGAGAATAATGACGCTTACATTCGCCGGATCAGTCCGGACATGCCGGTAATTAAGGGCTTCGTTTGACTTTGACTTGGAGTTGGAGTTGGAGTTCGACTTTTTTTAGTCTTTACTCATCTCATGGCTGATGACTCAGTCATTTATTGTTCGGGTTTCACCAGGGAGTTTGACTTTGGCTTCAGCTGAACGCTTCAAATTGAACCATTTACTTAGTTACCAGTTGACTAGTGGATTAATGCATTGGTATGGTAAGTCATTCATTGCCTTAGTTAGAGTTAGATACTGGGTTGAATCTGATAATGAATAATGATCATTATAATGCCTCGGTTTTGAGTTCACTGAACTAAAACAGGAGTTTCAATTCAAATGGCAGCTGCTGATTGTGAATCACTCATTCACTGACTGACTTGGTTGTAATTCATGAGTGGATCATGGATGTTCTAAGTACCTCCAGATTCTATTTTATATCAAATTACCACGTGGGTGATGATTTATAATCAAAATCATTGTAATTGTATGGAACCTACGATCAACCAATGATCTTCCTTGAATTGCAACACTTAGGTTTAATCAGTTAGAGGATAGCGCTTAGGCTCCGAATCAGCAGTACCTGGTTCAATTCGTCGTATGGGTACCGTCTCAGCATGCAGGTGCAGGTGCAGGTGCAAGTTCACCTGATGATGCACCTCTGGGAAACTCTGAGCTAGGTTAATTTTATTTTACATGGATGATATTATGAAAGCAACTGTTTGTTTACAAAATGATCCACGAGTGAAATAACAACCCATCAGTGAAAGACACTCAGCATGCAGGTGCAGGTGCAGGTGCTCGGGGTACGATAGAAGAATACAGATTGGGTTGAACTAGCCAATTCATGGAGATGTAGCTTAGTAGTTAGTAACACACATATGTATATCAATAGCTAGGCTATGCACTTGTTTGTATAACTGTATCTAACCTACATTCCGTTCTGCAGGAGAATCAGAGAAGTGATGTTTTTATCACCGCCCTGGAGCAGAATATGCTTATCAATCATTACGAATGGGCATTGAAGGCGTTCTGCAAGCAGTTTAAACCTCCTATGCCTCCAGCATGTGTGGTGAGTATACCCAAAGGTTTGCAGGCCACATAGACACCGACATTGAACGCTAAGTAGCAAACTAGTAGACTTCCACTGTAGTTTAACTTTTTCTATCGTAAGTAAAAGCTTATTGGCATACACTTGGCATAGCATATGCCCTGAACTACGGGATAATAAAGCAGACATGTCTTTGCATGTGCTCTGACGTACAGGGTAATAAAGTAGACATGGCTTTGCATGTGCTCTGACCTACAGGGTAATAAAGTAGACATGGCTTTGCATGTGCTCTGAACTACAGGGTAATAAAGTAGACATGGCTTTGCATGTGCTCTGAACTACAGGGTAATAAAGTAGACATGTCTTAGCTCTTGGGTGGCTGCTGATGGCTGCCCATGACAGCATCACTGTCCTGTATGGAAACCGCATTACGCAGCAAAAACGCATTATTTTCACTAATCACAGCAGTGACTTGAGTGTTTAGTCTAAAGACATCTCACTCTGACCCCAGGATATCACTGAGTTACTGCTCTGCCTCATTTATTAGCCCAGACAGCGCTTTAGCATCTGGGTAGGAGGTTTCTTCCCCGTATCGATTGGTAATTTAATCATGTCACTGAATGCATTCTAAGTCAGTCGAATCTTGTTCGCGTCCACGAATTTATGTGAGTCTCTGTTCGCAAGTTGTTCCGGGCTTTTAGTCGGTACGGGACAGTAGCTGGCTGTCCTCTCCCACCATCAGCTGTAGTCAGTTGACTTTATTGGTTTGTTTGGATAACTGGTGTATTGTGTGACTGACACTTACCACCCATAGAGCCCTAAGGGCTATATCTTTCTCAAGGTCACCTGGTATCTGACTATAATATATCTTTCCCAGTAAGGTAAACTGATGAGCCATACACTGAGTACAAGTGGGCTTGTTGTTACCGGCCCAGAAGTAACTTAAAAATCCTCAAAGCAGAAAGAACCCAACCCTGTTCGGAGAGTGTATCGAAGTATACAGCTCATAGCTACTAGAAGAGCAAGCCTGATAGAGCTAAAGGCCATGGAATACATACAGTGTATAAAATAAAATACAGTCGTCTCCCAATTCTAAGGAAGTTTTCATAAGGCACAATTCAATGTAAGAAGCAACACTCAATTCAAACAACTACATAGATATTTCCACACCCATAGTGCAGTCTCTTTTATTTGAGACTAATATCAAGTTTATTATTTTATGCGGACACGGCCATCCAATCTAGGGGGCCTCCCTATAAAATGTGGAATGGTAGGAGCTGGGAATTATATGAGGGGCTCATACCCAAAGTGGTCTCTAGTCACCGAGCTATTCCGCTATACCTAAATATAGCAATAGTATGTGAACTAACCCGCCTGCCATTGCTGTTTTCGGCACAGTCATATTTCCGGCAGACAGAAAACATACCAACTCATCTGGGTAGTGTATCACCTCATATCTCTGTGCTATATACAGTGTGTGTACTGAAGGGTACCCAGGCCATATAAGAGTACAGGCACAGGCCGGGTGGTGCCGAGGTAATTAAAATTACTACCTGCTGTATGTTATTCTTACATTAAAATCTGGATACAGAGTATCACAGACAGTGTTACAGGTAATTTTCTTGTTTATCAGTCAGGATAGATATTACCTGAGTGTGAGGGAACAAGCTTCCGGAGAATTGTCTCCCAAGAGCTAAAGTTTCCGGCAAATTCTGTCCAGATTTCAGCCACGTACACTAATTAATTTGTGTGATTATACCTAGATGCAGGCTTTCCGCTACCTGGTTCGGGTCACTAGTGTTTAGTTTCGTTGACATTTTAAAAAAAAATCTTGGAGAATCACAACGCACGAATGAGCAGGCAGCGAACCCTTGATCGTGACCAGGTGGCATTGTGTGATGAGGTCTAAATACCACTTACTTTTTTCCTCAACTATACATACCGCCTTCTGTAAAGAGATTGACATCCCTTAAGTCACTCTGTAAATTTTCCCTGTATATAGGAAGACGTGACTCTATCGGGCGACAAATGGGCTATATATATCATATATCATATATCTAAATATAAGAGCTTCATTGCACAAAGATCTGAATCTTTCACATTGAAGTGTCTCACACTGGATGCCTTTTTCGTTTTAGGCCACTGCTCTGCTTTACCTGAAGCGAAAAAGGCATCCAG
>Ga0224501_10000990_pt1 | contig 21728 bp, 29 predicted proteins | sample SF_Oct11_sed_USG_4_FD_169105 | JGI IMG/M metagenome (GOLD analysis project Ga0224501, IMG submission 169105) | Sediment microbial communities from San Francisco Bay, California, United States - SF_Oct11_sed_USGS_8_1 | ecosystem: Environmental > Aquatic > Marine > Sediment | place: USA...
CTACTAAGGATTTAGAATTCACAAGCAATTTATCGATGGTAAATGAAACTTAAAAAAAGGCGTGCATAAATGCGAAAGTCAAAGCTGGAGTCATATGAGGATATTCTGGAAGCTTTGGTGAACAAACCTTTAACCACTGATCAAATAGCATATGAAATCAATGTGAACTGTACGATTCTCAAGCAACGTTTAGACTTTCTGATAAAGAACAGCTTAATTGAAGAACGAGGATTAGGCAAGACAATGCTAAATGCTATCACAGAAAGAGGCATAGCAGTGTTAAAAACCCTCCACTTTCCAAAATATCTGGGAAAAATCACAGATAAGATAACGGTAATAGATGAAACGCTACAAATAATACGGGAGTTTGAAAAGAAGAACAGGAAAAAGAAATATGACAAATGAAAAGCAGTTTTATCCTTTTGCTGCAATATTTCCTTCTTTTAGTTATATGGGATATTTTCTTCTATAGACTATGGCTGCTAGTAGTGTTGCTATCATGAAGTTGTTTTTGTTAATATCTTTGGTTCTTTCCATTCTTCTCTCAGAATACTATACACAAGCATATCTCTCCACTCTCCTCTTGCAAAGAATGATTTGCGAATTGTTCCTTCCTTCTTGAACCCAACTTTTTCTATGACCTTCCAAGAAGCTATGTTTCTTGGGTCAATGTGAGCTTGAATACGCACGATATCTTTTGCAAGAAACAAGTAATCCACAATAATCTTCACCGCTTCCGTACAGTAGCCTTTTCCCCGCTCACTTGGAATCAACGAATAACCGATTTCTAACAATTTCCCTAAAGGAAAGTGAAATATTGAACCAACTTTGCTTCCGTCTTTTTTCTCGATAAAAAACCACTTTGTTTCAGGAGTAAGCTTATCATACTCCTTCTCCAGCTCTGGTTTGGAATGCTGCACAAGAGGATTATATACACCAAAGTATTCAGGATCGTTTAACCATTCTGCAACTAGTGGCAAATTTTCCTTCTCACAAACCCTCAAATTAACATTTTTACCTTCAAGCAATCACAATTACCATTCACTAGGACTTCAGTTTCAGTTTTTATGACTTGTGGAAGAAACTTCAATCTAATAGGAGCTTTCACTTCAGGAATCTTTGTTCATTTAGTTTCATTTTCTTGTAGTACTCCTGTGCTAGGTTCATCTTTAATGCAATGGAAGCTTGGATTAGGTAGACGAAAATGTCTGCTAGTTCATGTTTGAAGGCTTCGGGATCAAAAGGCTCCTTATCTCTTAGGATTTTTCTCACTTCTTGAGCTATTTCTCCAACCTCTTCACTGAATTTAAGAACAGTAAGCTGCATGTAATCCACAATTTCTTGTTCAGTAGAAAGATTCTCATAGATGTTCCATCCAAGCTTCCGTCAAATTCTCTTTGGTAATTAAAGATGCTTTTCAAATCACTCTTCTCATTCATTCTACAGCCCTGCCCTAAGAAACAATCATCTAATTAGCCTAGGTTTTTATGACTTGTGGAAGCCTAGGGAGCTAGAGAAGTTTCATATAGTCTTCTTTAATTCTTCTTTTCTGTTATGAGATTGCCTATTCAAGTTCAAGGAATCGTGTTCAGAAAGATTAACGGAGAAATACAGTTTTTGCTTCTAAAGAGGAGAAAGGGAGAATTCTGGCAACCAGTAACTGGAGGTTTGGAAGAAGGAGAGACCAAAGTTGAAGCTTTAGAAAGAGAAGTCTTTGAAGAAACTGGAATTAAGAATATTGTCGAGATCATCAAGAATGTAAACTATTTTGAATATTCAGATTCCCATTTCATTAAGGGATATCATTTCATTAAGGAGTATGTATTTGGTGTTGAAATCCATCCAAATGAGAAAATTGTTATTGATGGAAAAGAACATTCCCAGTTCAAATGGTGCAGTTTTCAAGAAGCTTTAGAATTACTGAAATGGGATGAGAACAAAGAAGCTCTATCAAGACTTAACGAGATTTTGAGTACCCAAAAGTAAGTTTTCTTCTGTACAGTATGACTGCTAGTAGTGTTGTTAATATCAATGCATAGAATACTAGTAGCGATTCTGATAGGAACGTTAATGAAGAGGGCTATTTCAGGAACTTGCCGTTTTTGTAGAATAATTCGCTGTCTGCGTAGATTTCTCCGTCTTTTTTCATGTCTTTGAGGATGTCCCAGTGAATTGCTGACTTGTTTAAGCCTTCTGACTCAGGAATGGAGGCTCCAAGGGCTATGTGGATTGTCCCACCAATCTTTTCGTCGAAAAGCATTACTTTTGTGAATCTAGTTATGCCATAGTTTGTTCCAATGGCAGCTTCTCCGATACGGTTTGCTCCCTCAATCTTCAACAGTTCCTGCAGAAGTTCATCACCTTTAGCGGCTGAAGCCTTCACAACTTTGCCATTTTTGAATGTCAGCTTTATGTCTTCAACTTCTCTGCCAGAAAAGATTCCAGGGTAAGTGAATCTTATTGTGCCGTTTGCTGAATTTTCTATGGGACCCGTGAACACACGCGCGCTAGTAGCTACAGTATCACTTGTCTATGTTAAACGTAGAAAGAAACAACAAAACTAAACTTTACTCTTTTTCTGAAAACCTTTTCGTGCTTAGGCTGATAGCAATAGAAGATTTCTCCACAATGGTTATCTGAGACTGCAACTACGGAATACCACAAGACGAAGGACATCCTACACGTTATGAAGCTGCTTGGCCATAGAAGAATAGAAAACACACTTATCTACACTCAACTGGTTGACTTTGAGACAGACGACTACCACTCAGCAACCGCGGAGACCATAGACGAAGCCAAAAAACTTGTTGAGGCAGGCTTTGAATATGTCTGCACCCATGAAAGCTACATGCTGTTCAGAAAACGCAAATGAATTCGAAAAATACTATGTTATACGGAAAACTCAGATGTTATAAGTTTTAAATAGGATTATGCCTCATATTTCTCATGGAGAATCAACAAATGAAATATGATTACGAGGACTTGCTGAAGAGGGCACGTTCACAAATACCCGAAATTGTTTCAAAACGTGAGCGTTTAGAGCTTCCCAGAATAGGCCTTTCAATTATAGGTATGCGCACAATGGTCTACAATTTCAAAGAAATTGCTGAAAGCCTAAATCGTAACCCACAACATCTACTGAAGTTTTTGACGAGGGAAATGGCCACAGCCGCAACCATGCAAGAGGCAAGGGTTATTTTTCAAGGGAAATTTTCAAGAGAAACCCTGAAAAGACTCATACAAAGGTACATGGAAAGCTTTGTAATCTGCCCGGTCTGCAAACGTCCAGACACAAAGATTGTAAAGGAGAAACGCCTATCATTCTTAGTGTGCGAAGCGTGCGGAGCAAAGTCATCCGTTAGACAACTGTGATGAGAGCGTCTAAGAATTGGAGGTCTACATGAACCTCAGAAAAATCGGCAACACCGTTCTTTTGGCTATATGCGACGCCGAAATACTCGGCAAGACATTACGAGAAGGAAAAATAGTTTTCCATGTGAAGGAAGAGTTCTACAAGGGTGCAAGAGTAAGCATCGAAGAAGCTATAGCAGTTATAGAAAACTCAACGATAGTGAACATGATAGGCAAAAACGTTGTTCAAAGAGCCATAGAGAAGGGGTATGTGCATCCAGAGGCTGTTTTAAACGTAGAGGGCACACCGCACGCGCAAATAGTGAAAGTTTGATGATTAAGCGTGTGACGGAATAAACATACTTTTAAAGGAGGTCCATACTCTTTTAAGGGAATGATCGAGGTGGCTGATTGGGAAAGAAGAAGGTCATAAGCGAGGAAGAATTAAGTGAGATGGTTCTTCCGGTTGCAAGCGACGTTTTAGGAGTAGCTATTAAGCTGCTTGGTTTTGACCGCGTATTGGTTAAGTGCCAAGACGGTCATGAACGTTTATGTCGTATTCGTGGTAAGATGAAGAGGCGTGTATGGATACGTGAGGGCGACATTGTTTTGGTTTCTCCTTGGGATTTTCAGTCTGATAAGCGTGGAGACATTATTTGGCGTTACAAGCGTTCTCAGGCGGAATGGCTTCGCAGAAAGGGCTATCTGACAATTTGATCGATATGGATGGAGAAGGGTAAGTGTCTTTTCGGAAACATGTCGAAAAAAAGCTTCTTAAAGAAGAAAAGGATTATGAAACTGAACGTTTAATGAAGGAGAAGCGAAGCGAAGAATATGAGGTTTTGGAAGAGGTTTTTGATCGCTCAACCCTTATGGTAATCTACGATTTCTTAAACAAAGGCGTTATAGACGAAATTCACGGCGTTGTTAAAGCTGGAAAAGAATCGCGCGTCTACTGGGGAAAGGACAAACAAGGAAACGAACTAGCCATCAAAATCTACTTAACGGTTTCAGCTGAATTCCGCAAAGGCATGCTCAAATACATCGAAGGAGACCCAAGATTCAAAAACGTAAGGCGGGACACCCGCTCGCTGGTCTTCGCGTGGGCTCAGAAAGAACTCAGGAACCTGAAACAAGCGATAGCCGCAAAAGTTAGGGTGCCAAGGCCAATCGCCGTGAAAAAAAACGTGCTCATAATGGAGTTCATCGGAAAAAACGGGATAAGTGCTCCTTCAATGAAGGAGCAACCACCAAAAAATCCTGAAAAGGCCTATAAGGCTCTCTTAACCAATTTGAGGCGCCTTTACCGTAAAGCTGAACTTGTCCATGGAGACTTAAGTGAATACAACATTATGATTTGGAGGGGTCGCCCATTGTTGTTTGACGTGTCGCAAGCCGTTCCACTTTCACACCCTTTAGCAGACCTCCTTCTCCGTAGAGATCTAAGAAATCTGAACAGATACTTCAGCCGTCTAGATGTTAAAGTTCCCTCAGTTGAGGAATACTATAGGAAGGTTACAGGTCATGGCAGGAGTTAGCACATTTCTAAAAATTCCAAAGGAACGGATAGGAGCATTAATAGGGCTGGACGGCGCCACAAAAAAGTACGTCGAAAAGGCACTTTCAGTCGAACTTCAAATAGAAAGTGAAACAGGCGGTATCACAATAACGTTGACTGAAAACGCTGAAGATCCATCTTCGCTTTTCAGGGCAAAGGAGGTTGTAAACGCTATTGGTAGGGGCTTCTCGCCAGAACGTGCCTCCGGCCTAATCCGTGACGAAGAAGCTGTTTTAGACGTAATAGACTTACGGGATATTTTCGGAAGGTCCGAATCAGACATCAGACGCGTCAAAGGCCGAATAATAGGAATGGATGGCAAGACCAGAAGGATAATTGAAGAATTAACTGAAACTGACGTGTCTGTCTATGGTCACACAGTTGCCATAATTGGAAACATTGAACAAGTTCAAGCCGCAAGAGGAGCCATACAAATGCTGATTAAAGGAAGCCTACACAGCACGGTTTACAGATTCTTACACAGAAAACGCAGAGAACTCAAAAAAAGAATGCTTGAACTTTGGGAGAAACCAGCAGAAAAATAGAAATGGGCGGGCTCTCGCACTCAAGATCCCAATCATTTTGTTTCAGCGGGGCCAGAGTCGTCATCGCCTGCCATGCAGAAATAAAAAGTTGGACCTAAATAAAAGTTATTCAAATCTGTATTCTTACCAATGTTCACGCGCGAATGAAACAAAAGTTTGATGCAGGATATAATATTAATATACTGAAGTCTGTAGAGTATGTCATGAGGAAAAGAGGGAGTAACCGTGAAGAAGATCGAGTTGAAGCTGCTTTCTGAATTGATGAAGAATGCTAGGAGAAGCGATAGAGACTTGGCTAAGGCGATTGGAACGTCTCAGCCTACAGTGACAAGGGCGCGAAATAGACTGGAGAAGGGAGGATACATCAGAGAATACACTGTGATACCCGACTTTCGTAAACTTGGATATGAAATATTGGCTGTCACCTTTTTCAAGTATGAAAAACGTTTTGATGCGGAAAAAATTACGAAAGCAAAGAAAATCCTTAGCGAAAGCTTCAAGAAAGGCCCTTTTGAAATCATTATGGCCGAGAGGGGAATGGGCTGTGGATACAACGCAATCATGATTTCCATTCACAGAGACTACAAGTCCTTTGTGGAGCTTACTAATTGGGCCCAACAGTTCCAGTTTCTTGAATTAGAGAAAATTGATAGTTTCCTGATAGACTTGGCTGGGGAAGTTCGCTATCAGCCTCTAACTTTTTCATCCTTAGCCAAGCATCTGTTAACGCAGAAAAACACGGAAAAGAAGGAATAATTTGAAATTGAGCGCGTGCTACTAATGTTTGTTTAGCAGGTAAACCTCTGGAAACTTCCTTTCCCAGCGTGCTTAAGAGCTTAAGGTTAAAAAAGGTTATTAGACATTCTATTTAGTGTTTTTGGAGAAGTGTGAAAGAAGTTATTCAGACAAGAAGGACACTCCAATGCTAAAGGACTACAATAGAATACTGGTAACAGGAGGCGCGGGATTCTTGGGAGGACACCTCGTTGATGCTCTCATATCCTTGGACAAAGAAGTAGTAATATTTGATAATCTCTCTGCTGAACCGCATAGAGATAGTCTGCTAGGCGCAAAATTAGCGAAAGGCGACGTGCGAATCCCCCGACAAGTCATCCAGGCAACAAAGGGTGTTGATTTGATTTTTCATCTTGCAGCTAACGCCAATGGCACTATTTCAGTTGACGATCCTCGCTTCGATTTCGAGACGAACGCTGTGGGAACCTTCAACGTTTTGGATGCGGCACTACACGCTCGGGTAAAAAAGTTAGTCTACGTTTCTTCAGCCTCTGTTTATGGCAGACCTCAGTATTTTCCAATAGATGAGAAACATCCAACAAAGCCGTTCATTCCGTATGGCGCATCAAAGTTAGCTGGAGAAATATATTGCAACTCGTTTTTCAAAACGTACAATCTGCCAGCGGTCATAGCAAGGCCGTTCTGCGTTTATGGTCCAGGAGAAAATCCGAAGCTAGCTTTGGTTGAAGTTACGAGGTATCTCCGTTGGCATCTCAACAAAAAACCGATCCGAATAGTCGGTGATATAGATCGAAAAACTAGAGATTTCGTCCACGTCAACGATATCATTGAAGGCTTACTCTTGATCGTGGACAAAGCCCCTGCAGGCGAGGTCTTTAACGTGGGATCCGGGAAAGAAGTGTCTATGCGAGAACTGACAAAGATTATCAGCTCGGTTACTGGCCGTTCTGCCGTTCTTAACGTAATACCAGAGATCAAGGAAGACACTTATCGCCTCGTGAGTGACATTTCTAAGCTCAAAGCTCTTGGGTACGCTCCTAAGACATCTTTGGTTGAGGGCGTGAAACAGCTGGTTAAAGAGTTGGGAGAAAGCCCGGAAATGCCTAGGGGCGCAACCGTTTTCAAGAAAGGTCAGAAGGGTGAAATTCAGGGGTCCGGTGGTTTGTGACTGGCCCATCATATGGCTTGATAGAGCGGCGGCAAAGTCTTCAGAAAGAGGAAATAACTTAATTCTAGTAGAAACATACCGAGGCTATAGGATTTGTACGTATGCTAAAACATATTCGCGTTGTCCCATTGGGTGCGGAAAGCCTTGGCGTAAGATCAATGTGTACTTACGTTGAGACCCCAGATGTGAGAATACTTTTGGATTCTGGAGTTTCCCTCTGTCCATACCGTTTCGGTTTGCCCCCGCACCCGGAAGAGTTCAAAGCCATAGATCGTTGTCGCAGAAAAATCGTAGAAGCTGCCGAAAAAGCTGAAATTGTAACATTGAGCCATTATCACTTCGATCATCATACGCCTTCTTATGAAGATTGGTTATGTAATTGGACAGCAGCAACAGACACAGCGAGGCAAATCTACGAGGAAAAAACAGTCTTCATAAAAAATCCTAAAGAAAAAATCAATTACAGCCAGAGACGAAGAGGATGGATGTTCCAGAAAACAGGCGGAAAGTTCGCGAAAAAACTTGTGATCGCGGATGAAAAAACCTTTATCTTCAGAAAATCTACACGAGTCAGATTTTCGGAGCCTGTTTTCCATGGTCCTGAAAACTCCGCTCTAGGATGGGTTCTAATGACAGTTATTGAATGCCAAGACGAGAAATTCATGTTTGCACCTGACGTTCAGGGTCCTATGTGCCCCCACACACTTGGGCTGATCATCAAGGAAAAACCGCAGCTAATAATGATAGGCGGACCGCCTCTATATTTGGCTGGATTCAAAGTCAACGAGAAATACATTCAAACTGGACTAAAAAACCTGGAAAAAGTTGTTGAAACCGTCCCTTGCACAATTTTGGAACACCATATTTTGAGGGACGAGAAATGGCGAGAAAAAGCAAAAAACGTTTTTGAGAAAGCGCACAGGCGTGGACATAAAATTTTGACAGCCGCCGAATTTCTTACAAAGAAAAACCTTTTCTTGGAAGCCAAGAGAAAACGGCTCTTTATCGAGAATCCTCCATCAAAGGAGTTTGAAAAGTGGATGCGGAAAAGCAAAGCTACGAAAAAGCATGTCAAGCCTCCAATCTAGTCTTCAAGCAGTCTTTCCATCACAACCAAATCTTCTGGCAAGCGTTCATATCGTATTCCATAAAATGGAATCGAAATCTTCCTCTTCCTCAATGCAAGATGCAGTTCCTCGATGAGAATCCCGGAACCTTTCACCCTTTCATGTTCTGCCATGTTTAGCGCGCGCGGATTCCCCGTTAAAGTTTCGTTCACACCACAGCTTGGGCTCCCATCAACGCCTATGACTATCTTTGTTTTTATTCTACATTTTGCATATTCTCCGATTTGGTCAACGATTTCTTTAGCAATTTTTCGGCAGTGCTTTCTAAACATGGCATTATCACATTGGTCTTTAGTTTGTCCCCTTCTTAGTATGCCAGCGTATGACAGTTCAGGGCATGGCATTTGGATGATGCCTATATCTTTACGTATCAAAAATTCTACAATCTCAGTTATTGCACTTGCCCGTTCTGCCAAGCCTAAAACGCGAGAATTTTGGTTCAAAATACAATGAGCAACCACAGCAATCTTTCCGCTTCTTTTATCCTTTAACATGTTGCTACTCCCATCTCGCAGAAATCTCATGTAACACTGTCTAACTTAATAATTGTTCATGAAGTACTTTTCGCTGATCTTCCTTTTATCGTTCAATCATTTAGTAAAAAGCAAGTTTTAACTTATGTTCTTAGTTGATTGATGGGGGCGAGGTAAGAAACTTTCTCAATATTCTAGGCTTTGTTGTTTCTGCAGCTTTCCTTTCTGCGCCCATTCAATAATTCTCTCTAGTCCAGCCTTCTCCGGGTACATGCGTTGTAGAAGGGGCCGGGGCCGGGATTTGAACCCGGGCGCCGGGCTCCACAGGCCCGTAGGCTACCAGGCTACCTCACCCCGGCCGCTTTTTGTATGACTTCGACCACTTTTTGATGTTTATTGGTGCTTATTTACGTTTTCTAAAGCCTTAGCTTCCTCAGCATTCTTTGCGACTCTGCGTACGAACTTGTCTGAGTCTCCTCTAAAGAGGGCTTGTTTGAGCTGGATGTAACACATGATGTTCTTTACGCTTTTATAGCCTAGGAAGTTCATGATGTATAGAATATCTTTAGTTTGATGATATAGCATCTGCGCGCTGATTAACCTGGCGCCCGCCTAAGATGTTCGCGAGTGCTTCTCTCTGATTCTCTGCTCTGCAAGTGCCGCTGCTTCTTCAAGAATCTTCTGCGCGTCTTCTTCGGCTGCTTTCATCTGGATGAAGGCTTCAATGAGGATCTTCGCAATTTCGGGAGGCAAAGGTTCTCTCAAGCTAACATAAACTGGTGGTGGCTCAAGTTTGCTGTGAACAATGAAGTGGATTTTACCCTTTATCACCATTCGCTTTATGACTTTTTTCATTCTTTTTGAAGAGTAGTTGAATTCCTCTACGCCGTAGTTGATTATGTCGCTTTCCTTTGTGTTTCCGTATTCGTGTAAGTATGAAACAACTTCTTTTTCTACATCCATATAGCTCCCTCAACATCCGGTTCCTGTTCACACCCCATTTCTGTGCTAGTTTAGAATTTATTTTTTGTTCCTTCTTGAAGCTAAAAGCGCACACGCTAAACAAGCATATTCAGTGGCTCAGCTTGGCAAAGCATGAACTACTATTCCTGAGTGACTGTTTATATCACAATTAGGATTTGCAGTTTTTCTTGGGTTATATCAGTTTTGGAAATATGTTTTGTACATGCTCATTTCAGCTGTTGAAACTTAGTTTTTAGGTAACCGAAAGAAAGGGATATTGGTTAAAATGTTTCAAGAAATCGCCGTCGAGGCGGCTAGGACGCTGATATTGTTTTTTTGGGCTATGATAGCATCTATCATAGTTTTGGGGTGCATGTCCTACAAGAGGAGATAGGAAAAAGAAGTGGAATGAACGAAGAAAGGGGAATTAGGTGAATATAAAGCCGGATGCAGAAGCTATGCCCTATATACGAGTTAGTAGAGAAACATTAGAAATTGTTGATGCGTTGGCCAAATTGGTTTTGGAGCTTTTTGAGAGATATGAGCAGGGGTTTGAGTTTATGTTGGTCCGTGACATTCCTGCTGAGCTGCTTAAAGAGTTTGACGAGAAGATAGTTAAACCATTCTATTCTGGTGGACACAGCGAGGCTGTTCAGGATTTAATGCGGAAGACCATTCGAGAACAACAAGAGTGAAAACTTCGTGAGAAAATATTTCTATCGTGTTTAGGCACAAGTCTGATTGATGCGAAAACGCATAGTCAAGGTACCTATCTGTGCGACATAGTCTCTAGGGCGCTAGTGCTTGCTTGGCGAATAAAACTTAATTAAAGAGATGATATTACATTATGGGGTTCAATTGTTGACTGAAAAGGTGCCTGTTAATGAAAAAATAGCTGAAAGGAAGACGATTGTTTACAGAACTCTTGTTGACCCCACGGTCGTAAAGATTGCTGGGGAGAAGCTGAAGAACAAATTGTTTGTTAGATTTGGATTTTTGAAGCCTAAACCTGAAGAAATACAGTTTGTTTCCATTGACAAGTATTACGCGCCGTACATCTTAATTAGCGCTAAGTACATGATTGATTACTGCCGCACGTGCGCCTACACGATTAATGTTGAAGCGAAAGTGCGAGAAGTTACTCTCTTAAACCAGAAATTTAAGCCTGAAGAAACGAAGGATCCATCCTCAAGGGGCTATAAGGTGATTAAACTTGACGGTGAAGAAAACTTGCTGTATGCGGATAAAGCTTCTCTGATCCTAGACAAATCTGGTCGTGAGGTTCCACTCGAGCAGCTGCCCTCTGCTCCTTCCGAAGAGCATCCTGAGAAAATGTTGGTTGAGCTCGGCGATAAAGCTAAAAAACTGGAAATTGCTCCGGACGCGGATTTAGACATCGTCAGGTCCAGAGTAGTTAAACGACCAGAGAACATAAAGCGAATTGCCCATGAACTGTTTGAAGTTGACGAGCGTGCTTTGATCTACACTCCGATCTATGAAGTCTTGTTTAGAAACGTAAAGACAGGCGAGGAGAAGGCTATTGAACTTGACGGGGTTACCTCCAAGAGAATCCAGCAGAAATAGACATCGACATAGTTTCCATGTAAGGTGTAAAAGATAACGAATGCGCTCTATTTCCTTCTTTAGCGCGCGCTGGATATTTCTGTTATGTTACTAATGATAACAATCTGTAGGCTAATCCTCCTAGGAAAAGAGCGAGTGCTATGTCAATAACTGCTATCGCCAGTGCTTTTCTCCATCTGAATTCCCTTGCACATGTGGCAATGGTTGCGATGCATGGAATGTAAATCATGGTAACTAGAGAAAAAACAATCATTTGAATAGCTGTCAAATCTTGAAGAACCATCCCCTGCTGTAATAAGACATTTCCAAGCAAAACAAGCGCTAACTCTTTACGTAAGATTCCAAAGATCAATGGTATGCCCGTGACTGCTGGAAGTCCTAGCCAACCGTTAATGAGTGGGCTTGCTACTTCAATAATGTAGTCCATGAATCCAGACAAGGCTAAGGCTTCTATGGTTACGCCTCCAAATACAATGATTGGAAGCGCTATGTAAATAAAATCCTTTGTCCGACTCCATGTTTTCATCAATATGTTTCTTATCGAAGGCTTCTTATAGGGCGGCATTTCCATAATCAAGCCAACAGGTTCCCCTGGAAGAACCTTGAAAGCAATTCTACCTAATATGAAGACAAGAACTAAGTCGAAAGCGTACAAAGCCAAAGCCGCATGCAGACCTATGAATCTGCCAACCAAACCTAAAATAATAACGGTTCTTGCAGCGCACGGAATTAAAACGACTACAAAACCCGCTAGAAACCGTTCACGTTCAGTCTCCATTATTCTACAGCCAATACAGGCTGGGACGTTGCATCCATAGCCTAGCATTAAAGGAATGAAGGCTTTGCCATGCAATCCTATTTTATGCATCAAGTTATCCATAAGAAAAGCTGCACGGGGCAAATAACCGCTGTCTTCAAGCAATGCAAGAATTATATAAAATGGTACGATATATGGTAAAGCTATTGTTATCCCTGCAACCACACCAGCTAAAACTCCTTTATTAATCAACTCAACCGCTATTTCTGGTAAAAATGAAGAAAGCACGCCTTCAACATAGAGAAGCAAGTTCTCAAACAAAAATTCCAAACCCGCTGATACGAAATTTCCTCCAATAAAAATTAACACAAACATCGAAGCTACAACCATTATTAGGATAGGATATCCAAGAATTTTATGCGTGGTCATGGCGTCTAATTTTTGCTCCAAGCCTATCCTGGGAGGAGCCTCAACAATGGTAACTTCTTTCGCTATCTCATTTGCAAGTGCATACCTTTCCGAAGCTATAACAACTGGTGAAGGCTCGCCGTGTATCTTTTCCAGTTCAGCTGCCAACTTTTCGGCACGGTCTAAGACTTCCTTCCCCTTTTCATAATTTTTCACTTTTCCAGCAACATCTACATCTCTTTCCAGAAGCTTCACCGCAACCCACCTTGCCGGATAAACCATGCAAAGTTGTGGAAGCTTACTGCTGACAAGTTTTTCAAGGGTCTCCACTCTTTTCTCGATTTCTTTGCCGTACCTAACCTTTAATGGCTTAAGCTTCTTCTCTCCGCTTATAACAGCTATAACCATGGAAAGCATCTCATTCATTCCGCTTCCAGTAATCGCGACTGTTGGAACAATGGGCACTCCCAGGGCTTCAGAAAGCTTCTCTGCGTCAATTCTTATGCCCTTCTTGGCTGCAAAATCAACCTGATTCAGATCAATTATTACTGGTGCTTCTAGCTCTAGGAGTTGAAACGTGAAGTAGAGATTACGTTCTAACGCCGACGCATCTACAACATTTATTATGACGTCTGGTTTTTCAACGGCAATGTAATCCCTCGAAACAATCTCTTCCATGGAAAAAGCTGAAAGGGAATATATTCCTGGCAGGTCAATTACGCGAATCTTGTAACCTTTAAAATGAAGTGGGCCTTCGGCTCTTTCAACGGTCTTTCCAGGCCAGTTTCCAACAATTTGGTTCAACCCCGTAAGTTGGTTAAAAATCACGCTTTTTCCAACATTTGCATTTCCAGCCAGTGCTATCCTTAATCGGCGTTTAGCCACTGGATTCCATCCTCAACGGTCTTACGAATACCCTTGAAGCCACACCACGACCAAGGGCAAGCGCAACTCCTCTAACTTCGATCTGGAAGGGCCCGTGGAAAGGTCCTCTTCGAAGGACTTTGACCTTAACTCCGGGAGTCAATCCCATTTCGGCAAGTCTTCTAACAAGTCCAAAGCCACCAACAGCATGGGCTACCACTCCTATTTCCCCCTCACGGAGGCTTGTCAAGGAAACTACATCCTTCATGTTACGTGGATTATCCTTTTTAGATGGCCGCTTATTTCCTCCTCGCAAGCTCTTTATTCTCCATACTTTTGACCAAGACGATAGAAGCAACATCGTTGTTCAAAGTGTGTTTTTTCTCAGCTACATACAAAATTATGCCAAAGGATTTTCTTTCGACAACACGAACTGTAGCGCCTAGCCTTATTCCTTTACTGGCCAAAATCAGCAGTATTTCCTGTTTCTCATCGATTATTCTTGCCACTATGCATGCTTTATTTATGTTGGCTTCTGTCAGTGGATGAAATTTCCCCTCCTCTACTTTGCCGTTTGCTGATGGTATTGGATTTCCATGTGGACAAGATTTTGGATATCCAAGCTTTTTCTCGAGAAGCGTAATTACTTCTTTAGTTAAGGCATGCTCAAGCTTGCAGGCATTCTCGTGAACACTGTTCCATTCAGCGTTTAGAATGTCTGTGAGCAATCTCTCCGCAAGCCGGTGTCTTCTAAGAATTCTCAGAGCTATTTTTTCGCCTTTGGCTGTTAGCTTAACTCCTCTGTAAGGCTCGTGTTTAACCAAGCCACGCTTCTTCAAATTTTGTATGGTGTTTGTTACGGAACCGGGCACAACGTTCAATTCGCTTGCCAATTCGGTTGTTTTAGCAACTCCTCTTCTTATTTGAAGTCTATAGATTGCTTCGAGATATTCTTCTGCTTCACGCGAAACTTCTGTTTCCATCGCTGGTTCTCTCTTTTAAATTTACGAGCACTCGTAATCTTCTCAGAGCCAAACTTAAGCTTTTCGGAAACTCGAACTTTACCGAAACTTATAAAACCAAAAAATAGAAAACGCAGATACATTTTTCATATACTTGAACCCATAAAGCTAAGTAGCACACATGTATGCAGAAAGCGCGCGCGAGAAAATTTCCACGAGTCACATGGTCTTATTCCACGAACTATGCAGCCTTTTAAAGCTGCGAAACACTCCGAAAATACCGATTTTGACAAGAAAACATAAAACCCAATAAAATTTGAGCCAGAAAAAGCCTGATGCTTTTAAATTTATTCATAAAAATAGTCCTACGCATGTAAGGAAAAGGCGAAGCAAGCGTATTTCCCCGAACTCTTAACAATCGAATAATCTCTACGGTTATTGAAACGACTTGGAGATTTAAGGATGATTACGATTGAAGAGTTGTTGACGCCTGGTGAAAGAGTAATAAAGAAACATACTGCAACGCTGGAAAAAGGAGCCGCCTGCATGCTCGTAGGCTATCTTTACTTGACCAATACACGACTGCTCTTTATACCAAAGAAGCGGTGGGCTTTAGCATTGTCGACTGCTGCCCCCTCATTGATTGGGCTAAGAATTGTCCAGGTTCCTTTACAGAGCATCAAGACAGTGAAGAAAAGCTGGGGCAGATTAAAAGCTCAAGCGGACAAAGAATACACGTATCATTAAGTTGCAAGTTATTTTTGAATGTTGAATTTAGTTTAATAAAAAACGTTAGTTTTTCCCCTCTTTGTTTTTTCTGTTATGTAGTGGAGGAAACGTTGTAAGTAAACAAACCTTAAAAATTGTTCCTTAAAGCGACTTGAGCACGCGCTCTTGCCAATTCACCCTTGCTGCTTCTCGATCTCCTTGAGCGCCTTTCTCGCAAAAAACTGCGTTGATCTGTCGTACTTCCATACTTCAAGCGCCCTTTTCAATGGCTCTACGGCTCTTGGGTCGCCAATCCGTCCGAGTGCCCCACATATAGCCGCAAACATGTATTTGTTTCCTCTGCAATAGTTTTTGGTAAGCGTTTCGATCAGTGGCTCAGCTGCTTTCTCCCTGAGAACACTCATTAGCGGTTCACTGGCTCGTTGGCTCATATGTGAGAAAGTGGCAGCCGCACCTGAGCGCATGTATATGTTGCTCTTCTTATCCTTGAGCGTTCTGACTAGAGGTTCAACAGCGGGCTCACCGATCTTAGCTAGCGCAAAGTGAGGTCCATAAATCACCATGAATGAGCTCCTAAAAGCTTCAACGAGTGGTTCAACTGCTGGCTCTCCCATGCTACTGAGCTTTCGGATAGCCCTCTTACGCACTTTTATGTCATTGTCGCTAAGATCGTCTACCAACCTCTTTATCTTCGGATCAACCACCTTGTCCTTTTTCTCTTTTCTCAATCTGCCAAAGATTCCCATTTTTCTCATTTAATCTATTATCCTATCTTTCTAAATAAATACTTAACCTACTTCGGTTCTTCATATTCTAAGCTATTCGCGCGCTTCGACTGATGAAGAGTGCATACTACAGTTTTATGCGTATTGTCTTGTCGGGTGTCACATATGTAGCTTCAGAAGGGAATATCTACAAAAGAGTATAGTTGGGGTCATCTACGCTTTTCCAATGTTTGCTGAAGAAATGCAATGTCTCGCCAGTTTTGCCTTGATCTGGCTTATCCTTAATTATTTTTGCTAACCCAGTAACTCTTATGCAACAATCTCTATTTCCCTTTTGAACACAAAGGAGATTTCCACTTTCGGGTTCTTCTGTATCTGTTTAACCTTTTCACTCCATGTATCTGTTGTTATCCAAAACTTGCCGTTAAAATTAATCAGCGTCACAGATCTGACTCGGGGTTGATCACCGTCTATGGTCGCCAAGAACGCATGTTGAAATCCTCAAGATTCAATAGTTCTTTAATATCCTCAGTTTCTTCAACAATTGTCAACACCTTGGCGTCTTGTAGTCTCATATTTGGGCGATGACATAAATCTTTAACGCAGAGATTGGATGTGCCGCGCAGGCGTAATCCCAGAAAATAGAAGCTTGATGGAAAAGAACAAAGTCAAAATCTCCTTTTTCCTTTTCTATTAAATCAAGTTTTTATTAGTCATAATACTTATTGTGGATTCAATAATGTTAAGAGACTTGAATCCAATATTTTCTCAAACGAGGGATCTGATATCACAAATTGCACACATCATTTCGGGTATTTGAGTCAACGTTCAAGAGAAGAGGAGATACCCGAAGAATGCATAGCGTGCAAAAAGGCTGTCGAATGTATGCTCTCCAAACCCAAAATTCCAAAAGTTGTTGAACAGCTGGAGAAAAATCACAATACTTTCCCCAAAAACAATTTAACCACACACAAAATAGATTCTGAGATTCCATTGGCTAAAGAAGTCAAAGAGCCCTCGAAAGAGTCTGCCGAAGAAACTGTGAATAAAGAGCGTAAAGAAAACCCAGAACTCAAAGTTAAAACGAAGCCGTTGACTACCGAGCCTTCAGAAAACCAGTTTGTAGTTGAAAACCTCGGCATGTTGTACGCATCATGGTCTGACACTGTACGGATCGATAGGGAAACACTATCGAGTTGGGGCAGAGAAATCAAGGAGATTGAAATTGAAACCGTTCACGGGAAAATAACCCGATGCAAAGTCAAGCCTATGGATTCAAGAAAAGGAATCATACAGATTCCTGATAAGATGCAGCTTAGCCTCGAAATTAGAAAAGGTGAGCTTGTGAGGGTTAAACCAGTAGGCGAATCTCGGAATGAAAGCACGTTAAGAAACATGATAGCTCGCATGCGTCTTGAGTTGGCGTATGCGCTGTGAGTTGACTTCATAGGAAAATGATGAGACCATGCTCTCTTTTTGAAAATCAATTACCTATGAGCCAATTTTAGAATGCGCACGCTTAGATGTCATTCAGCAAGCTATGCGAGTGCCCACACATCTGCCCACGTATCCACAAGTGCAGTAGCCGCCAACTGTTCGGACACCTCCGTCGACACCACAACCTGTGGGAAGAAGATTTTGCTCTAACTGCGGCAGCCCCGTGAGGACAGAAGACAAGTTCTGTGAAAGTTGCGGAGCAAGATTACGGTAGTCCGAAAACTTACATTAAGGAAAAAGGCGGTTCTTCATGAAGAGATTGTAGGTTTTGAACCACCCACAAAATTCATATAATAATATCTCCAATTCTTACTCTATCTTTGGAGGAAAAGCATTGCCTGTAGACGAGGAATTTCCTAGCATTTGACGTGACCAATTCACTTTTTGTGATCGTTGTGGAAAAAAGGTACCAGTAAGTCAGATTGGAGGTAAATGTATCACTTGTGGAAAGATGATTTGCACTAATTGTATGGTGGCTAGCGGAGGACGTATCTACTGTAAGGAGCACGCTCCTCCGCCACCTCAGACCGGGGGCGGCTGGGGATGCTTTATCGCAACTGGTGCATACGGCACACCTCTAGCCACGGAAATTCAAACATTACGCAATTTTCGAGATCGACGCCTTAACAAGAATCGTTTTGGTAAGAAGCTAGTGGCACTATATTACGAAATGAGTCCAGGGATAGCCAAGACAATATCTCTCAGTCAGTTACGTCGAAAAATTGTAAGAATTCTTCTAAGCCCTATTGTTGAGTTCTTCAAGAGACTGGGGTATTAATAATCAATGGCTGTAAAATCAGTCTTTGCTGAAAAACGCGATTTGTATGATTTGATTCCAGTTATCCAAAACTGGCTCATAGAGAACGGATACAATGTGACTGCTATTGCTAACAGAATCGATGCCAAAAAAGGAGAATCAAACATAACGCTCTTTTTAGAAAACTATCCCTCGGGCTGCTTGATAAAAGTACTTTCGGGCGACCAATTCTTCGAGAACTTAAAAGAATATCTTTCAAACCAACACCTCCTCAGCTATCAGATTTCTTGCCCCTACTGTGGTAGGGCAGTGGAAGCGTCGAAAAGCAAATGCCCGTTCTGTGGAGGATCTATAAAGTAATTGTATGAAAAAATTTAAAGAATAGACCGCCCAGGCTGATCCGAATTACTCACCCAAAACCTGGACTGTCGCGCGCGCTTGAAACCCTCTTAGTTCTGACTAGATCAGCTAGATCTTCCCACTCAGGCGTTCTCAAAACCACCCTGCAAACAACCTTGGCGAGAAGCTTCGGATAATCCTTCCAGTATTCGCAACTCTCACACTAACGCTATAACCTTCTGACACTTTTCAATTTCGCTAACTAGTGAGTCTAAAAGCAGAACCACGTTGATGCTTGTGTATACGGCTGCCAAGGTCTGCGATGCCAAAAAACACTGGTGAAACATATACTCATGGGGTAATACATACAGCACTAAGACCACCGAACAGTAAAAGACGAACCTGAAAGAGAGAAAAATACGGATGATTTAGCCTACGTAAACAAAACAATGTTTGTATATTCATTGAAAATAAGAAAGAAAAACCGCTTTCCAAAGATCAAACCTCAATGTCAAAAAGCTGGTGACAACCTTAAGCGACACAAAAACCTTGAGGTCGTATACAGAAGCATCAACCAGAACCAGTTTTTGTTGGTTAGTTTCCGTTCACGGCGAAAACAAGAAACGCAAAAGACTGAGGGTTCATGGTTTAAAGTGTGTAGTTGTTGTGCGTTGGTTAAGTTCATATTTTTTCGTAGATTTGTTAATTTTCATCTGTTTCTGCGTTTCTTGGAAGTTTTGGGTAAAATGGGGAGAATTTGCGAAAAATGGGTTAACAGTGTATTTTTTGTGTTTTCTTTGTTAAGTCCATCGATTCTTGTAAGTACTTCTAAGAGGCTGCGATGATCTTTTGGAAAAACATAAATATGCAGTATTATGCATAATGGTTATGCGTGGTCTATATGAGTAATGAAGACAAATACACGAGCATAAGAGTTAAGCGTTCTACAGTGGAAGAGTTGAAAAGCATAGGACGTAAAGGCGAAACATACAACGACATTATCCGTTGGCTCTTAACCCATAGACCCAAGCGTAGGGTTGCCAAAAAAGACGAGAAAAAACTATGGAAATAGATTTTCGCATAATCGTTCGAAAAAATTGGCCTCCCGTGTCACGCGCCTTATCTGACATTCAATTTATCAGAGCTAGGTTTTTAACTAAAAAGTGTAGGAGAACTGTTAAGAAATACTCGTGAAATATAAGGATATCCGGACACTGAGTAGTCTGTAAACGTGTCATCCAGAATGCAGGTATTTCAATAACAATTCTTCAATTTTCTCCGGTTTATCAGCCAACTCCTTCCGCAATCCACTATCCTTGTAAGATTCCAGCTTCTTTATTATTCCGTCTATCACTCTTTTTGGAAAAACACCATCGGCCTCGTAATAATTCCTGTCTCTCTTAAGGCTTTTTGCGGATTCACTGCAAGACAATGGAAGACTCTCATACTTCCTGCTTCTCATAACCTCCGTTTCAGTGTTCAAATTTTCTGCGATTTCTATGGCTTTTTTAGGGTTTTTCAATCCGTATTCCGCAGCCACTGCTATTCCGGCTAACAACAAATGTGTGTTTGCTGTTGGGTCGGGGGCTCTGAACTCGAAGGTTCGTGCACAGCTACCTGTTTTTTCAAGGTCTTTTCTAAATTTCCACCATAAGGGTATGCGGATTAAAGCCATACGGTTTCTTGTTCCCCAGCAAATATACATGGGTGATTCTTTACGGGAAACAAGCCGCAAATAGGAAACGGGTATGGTGTTTCCAAAGGCTGTCAGACTTGGGGCAAGCTTTAGTACCGCCCCAATCATCTGCTTTGCTTCAGCCGTCAAGTTTCCCTTGGAATCTGTGATTATGTTCTTATTCCTCTTTAATCCGCAAAGGTGGATGTGCATTCCATTTCCAGCATGTTCCATAGCTGGTTTAGGTGAAAAAGAGACAGTGACTCCATATTTTGCGCAAATGTTCTGGATAATCCATTTTGTAATGGTTACGGTTTGCGCTATCTTGCTCAGATCTTGCGGCAGGAACTCTATTTCGTGCTGTTCCATTGTATAACCAGTTTTGGAGTGAAATCTGCCGACTTCTGCATGCCCATATTTTGTTGCTATACCGATGTCTTCAAGCGTGGTCAAAACTTCGTTCCTTAAGTTTTCAAACTTGGCAAAGGGCATGGACTCATGATAGTTTTTTTCAGAGACTATTATTGGGAAAACGTTTTCTTCCTGCTTGTAGATTATGTAGAACTCCAGTTCAGCTAAAGCTTTGAGAACGATGCCAGTGGAAGAACGCAGTTTTTCTTCGGCTCTCAACAAGATGTTTTCAGGGGCAATGTCCAGTGGTTTTCCGTTTTCATCAAGGTATTCGCATAGAATGTTCAGGGTTGGTATTGAGCTAAATGGATTGATAAAGGCGGTTTCTGTTTTGGGCATTACATAGATGTCGCTTTTCCTCGGATCAATGTAAGAGAATAAGCTTGAACCATCAACCCTTTCACCAAATTCTAAGTTTTCGCGAAGTCTTTTCTCATTTTCAACCGTAAAACTCAGGGTTTTAAGGCGGCAGTCTTCGGGAATGTGACAAAGGTTTATGATTTTTATGTCTTTTTCCTGAACCAGCTTGATAATATCTTCTTTGGTGGAGCCTTGCGTTTTCATCTGGAAACATCCTTTAATGCAACTAATTGGAGAAATGTATTATTTCAGAATTCTCTTATTTTAACCCTCTCAAAATGAGACTTAACAGACAGGCTACTCGTCACATTTTGGGTTGTTATCCGTTTCTATCATATTGCCAAGTTTGAAATAACCTCTATAATAACTGCAGAGCATGTTGCATTTGGAGAAGCGGTTGCTGAAAGCTCCATAAAAAAGGTGTCTGAATTTGTCATATAGCTACTTCGGCGACGAAGTTGAGATGCTTGAGCGAAAGGTTAACGGAAGAACTGTCAAAGTAAAGTGGGACTGGGCGGACTTCAAAGATACCAAGGGCTTTCCAGTGGACGAGAACCTCATGGATTGGGTTATAGGGCAAGATCAGGCGCTAGATGAATGCTTTTTATGTTTAGATGAATGGGTGCACAAGCTCAAGTGCCTTGAAAGGGAAAAGTGGTACGGAAATTGGAGCCACCCAGATAATCCTAAACCTTTAGTCAAGACTGTGATAAGTCCTG